>Ga0265293_10008383_pt1 | contig 15342 bp, 15 predicted proteins | sample Munlanlewell138R_FD_192505 | JGI IMG/M metagenome (GOLD analysis project Ga0265293, IMG submission 192505) | Leachate microbial communities from a municipal landfill in Southern Ontario, Canada - Leachate well 138R | ecosystem: Engineered > Solid waste > Landfill > Unclassified | place: Canada...
CAAGGGCAGGAGAAGCCGGAAGAGGCTTTGCAGTAGTAGCGGATGAAATAAGAAAGTTAGCCGAAGAATCAAGAAATGCAACAGATGAAATAAGTCAGATACTAACAAACATAACGCAAGGAACAAAGAAAGTAAACGACTCAACAAACAAAGTAGTAGAAACGATAGAAGAAGTAAACGAAAAGATGGGAAATGTACTAAAAAGCTTTAACAACATAAGAGAACGAATAGAAAAGATGAATCAAGGGATAGAAAACATGACAGCGAGTGCAGAAGAACAAAGTGCAAGTGCCGAAGAGATGAGTTCAGCGATAGAGCGAGTAGCCAGGGCGGTATCAGAGATAAGTGAACAACTAGAAAACTCAAGAAAGGTAATAGATAGACAATTAAATCAATCAGTAGAGATAAACGAAAGTGCAAAAGAGTTGAGCGAATTATCATCTGAACTAGAAGCTTTAGTTAAGAGGTTTAAGATATAAAAATAAATATAATTTGGGAGTGATGCCATTGAAATTTGGATTTGACCATCTTGCAATCACAGTTTCAAATTTACAACAATCAATACGGTTTTATAGGGATGTTTTAGGTTTTAAAGTTTTAGGTCAGTTAATTCAAGATGATGGTAATTTTATAATTGTCTATCTTGATATGGGAAACAATAAAGTTCTTGAATTGTTCAATTTTACAGAGAAAGGTGAACCAATAACAACGTATAATGATAAGAATATAGGAATTAAGCACTTTGCTTTCAAGGTAGATGATGTTGATGAAACTTATAGATATTTAAAGGCAAAAAATGTCGAGTTCACTATGGAACCTACTGATGCAGAAGGTGGAGTAAGAATTGCTTTTTTCAAAGATCCGGACGGTATACTTATTGAAATAATTCAAGGAGAGCTCGACTTGAAACCTTATGAAAATTAATTTGAAAAATGGGTGATAGATAATGGCTACGATTAGAGATGTTGCGAGGGTTTCTGGATATTCTATAGCTACTGTTTCGAGGGTTCTGAATGGATGTGATAACGTATCTCCAGAAACCAGAAAAAAGGTATTAAAGGTTGTAAAAGAATTAAACTATAAAAGAAGCGATAGTATGAAAGGTAGTTCGTATAAGGTTGTTGGAGTGCTTGTGCCTGATTTATACGGATACTATTATGGTACTATTGCGGAGGGTATTAAAGAAGTGCTAGCTAAGAGTCACATAGAAATGTTTCTCTCGACATTTGGAAATTCTATAGAAAAAGAAAAAGAGGCATTAGAGGAATTTTTTGGGCGGAAAGTAGATGGAATTATTATATGTACGACATATGATGATGAAGATAGTTTGGAAAAATTTGTGACAACAGGGATACCTGTGGTTGCATTAGATAGAGATCAATCAGAGTTAAAGATAGACATTATAACTATAGAAAATTATAATTCAACTTTAATGATAGCCCAATATTTATATGATATGGGTCACAGAAGGATTGTCCATGTAGAAGGTCCTTTAAAGATTTATTCTGCTAGGGAGAGGAAAAGGGCATTTCAAAATTTTGCTCAAAAAAATAAAGATTTTGAAGTTATATTCATTCCAGGAGGATTTAATGCCCAGTCAGGATACACATCAATAAAACAATATCTTAAAAAAAACGGGAAAGACTTTACCGCTGCATTTTTTGTAAACGACTGGGTTGCTTTAGGTGGTCTAAAAGCTTTGAGGGAAGCTGGATATTCATGCCCAGAGGATGTTTCTGTAGTTGGTTTTGACGATGCCCCATTTTCAAAATATTTACATCCATCCTTGACTACTATATGTCAACCAATGTATGAAATGGGATTAAACGCCGCTAAACTCATGGTAGAAAAACTAGAAGGTAAAAAAGAAAGCAGGGTTAAAAGACGAATAATACTTCCAACTGAAATTGTCGTTAGAGATTCAGTTATGAAGATATAAAATAGTAATTATATAATTTTAGAATAAAAAAGAGGCTTTTTCAAGGGGTCAGACAGGGATTTATAATTCCTGAAAAATTCTGCATAGTCGTTGATATTCGGCTATGCTGTTTTTTGGTTTAGTTTGGTAAGTCGATAGCGTCAATGCAGTTATAGAAAATTTGAATTCACTGGATTCTGCGGCCGTCTACCTTTTCAGCCTTGAATACAATAATTTTGTCAATGAATTCTCGGATAATCTCTGCATCCAATTCTATAATCTCTGTGTACTTTTTAACCAGTGCAAGAAAGCGGTCGGTATTGAGGGACTGTTCATTTGCTGTATCAATGGTATACTTTAAGTCATTTATCCTTTCTTCTCGCAAAATAACCCGGTTTTTTCCCGCTAAAGACAGCTGTAATGCTTATGCTTTTGCTCAAATTTAAGCGAAAGTGGTATTTAGTTTAAGTTGGCTTTTACAATAGTCTTTCCGACTTTTTTGTCTACAAGCCTTGAATGAATGGAGCAAAAAATGAAAAGCATACAACTATCATTATTTTTGTTAACATTATATATTTCCTTCATAAATGCAGAATTATCAAGTTGTATTTGAAGAAAATGTGCTATAATGGAAAAAAGATATAAAGAGGTGATCAAGATGACCGTTAGCTATAAAAAACTTTGGAAACTGTTGATAGACCGCGATATGAAGAAGAAAGATTTACAAGCTGCTGCGGGAATAAGTCCATCTTCAATTTCAAAGCTTTCTAAAAATAAATATGTCAGTATGGACGTTCTTGTAAAAGTTTGTACAGCGCTTGGTGTTGATTTTAAAGATATTATGGAATTAGTGCCTAATATGGTTGAAGAAAGGAAGTAGAGTTATGGAAAATAACAGAAAAGAACAGGAACGGTCGGAATTACACCGTACGATATGGAATATGGCAAATGATCTAAGAGGCAGCGTAGATGGCTGGGATTTTAAACAATATGTTCTCGGTATGCTGTTTTACCGCTACATATCTGAAAATATTACTGCCTACATTAATGCCGGAGAATGGGAAACTGGCAATACGGAATTTGATTATGCGGAGCTATCCGACGAAGAAGCAGAACAGGCACGAGAGGATTTGGTTAAGACAAAAGGCTTCTTTATCTTACCCAGCGAACTTTTTAAAAATGTCAGGGCTCGTGCAAAGGATGACGAAAACTTAAATGAAACACTGGAACGGGTATTTAAGAATATAGAAGCATCAGCACAAGGAACAGACAGCGAAGATAATTTCAAAGGTTTGTTTGAAGATATTGATGTCAATAGCAATAAGCTAGGCAACACTGTAGCAAAGCGAAATGAAAAGCTGGTTAAGCTATTGAATTCTGTTGGAGAAATGCAACTGGGTGATTACAAAGACAATACGATTGATGCGTTTGGTGATGCTTATGAATTCTTAATGGGTATGTATGCCTCCAATGCTGGAAAGAGCGGAGGTGAATATTATACGCCACAGGAGGTTTCTGAACTACTTACCCACCTAACATTAGTAGGAAAAACCGAAGTCAATAAGGTATATGACCCCGCTTGTGGTTCTGGCTCTCTACTGCTAAAGTTTGCAAAAATCTTAGGGAAAGAAAATGTACGTCAGGGTTTTTTCGGTCAAGAAATCAACATCACAACCTACAACCTGTGTCGAATCAATATGTTCCTACACGATATTGATTATGACAAATTTGATATTGCCCTTGGTGACACTCTAACAGATCCGAAACATTGGGATGATGAGCCATTTGAAGCCATCGTATCAAATCCACCTTACTCTATTGAATGGAAGGGCGACAATGATCCGATTCTGATTAACGATCCCCGCTTTTCTCCAGCGGGAGTATTGGCTCCTAAATCCAAGTCAGACCTTGCTTTTATTATGCACTGTCTTTCTTGGCTTGCGACAAACGGAACAGCGGCTATCGTTTGTTTCCCTGGTGTAATGTACCGCGGCGGTGCCGAAAAGAAAATCAGAAAGTACCTAATTAACAATAACTATATCGACTGCATCATTCAGTTACCGGATAACCTGTTTTATGGTACTAGCATTGCTACCTGCATTATGGTGCTGAAGAAGTCTAAATCAGAAAATAGCACCTTATTTATCGATGCCTCAAAGGAATTTATCAAGGTTACGAATAATAACAAGCTGACACAGGAAAATATTGATAAAATACTGAATGCATTTATTGATAGAAAAGATATTGAGCATTTTGCTAAGCTTGTGCCAAATGGCGAAATTGCTGAACAAGACTATAACCTGTCTGTTTCTACCTATGTGGAACAAGAGGATACCCGAGAAAAGATTGATATTGTCGCCCTCAATGCTGAGATAGAAAAAATTGTAGCTAGAGAACAGATTTTAAGGGATGAGATAGATAAGATTATTGAGGAAATTGAGGTGGGCAAATGAGTAAGTTAGATGAATTGATTGCTGAGCTTTGCCCAGATGGGGTGGAGTTTGTTGAACTTAATGAAGTATTAGAGTATGAGCAACCTACTAAGTATATTGTGAAAAGTACAAATTATGATGATTCCTATACAATTCCTGTGCTAACTGCAGGACAATCATTTGTGCTGGGTTATACAAATGAAGATTTTGGAATATATCAAGCAACACCAGAAAATCCCGTAATTATATTTGATGACTTTACAACCTCATTTCACTGGGTTGATTTTAGATTTAAGGTGAAATCTTCTGCTATGAAAATGCTGAAGCCTAGAAATAAAGAAATTTCGAATTTTAGGTTTTTGTTTCATACAATGAAAAATATTAACTATATTCCTTTAGACCATACTCGTCAATGGATTAAAAAATACTCTAAATTTAAAATCCCCCTCCCACCTCTGCCTGTTCAGCAAGAAATTGTCCGTATTCTGGACTATTTCACAGAGCTTACAACAGAGCTTACAACAGAGCTTACAACAGAGCTTACAGCAAGAAGAAAGCAGTATGAGTACTATAGGGATTTGTTGTTGACATTTGGTGATGATGTACCAAGGTTTGCTATAAGTGATCTTTTAGTTCGTACAAAGGGAACAAATATAACTGCACAAAAAATGAGAAAATTACATAAAGAAAATGGTGAAGTACGAATATTTGCAGGTGGTAAAACTTATGCTGATGTTGATTTTAAAGATATCCCACAAAAAGATATTAATTTAAACCCTTCTATAATTGTTAAGTCACGTGGAATTATTGAATTTGAGTATTATGATAAACCATTTAGCCATAAAAATGAATTTTGGTCATACTATAGTGAAAATAAAAATGTTAACATTAAATTTGCATACTATTATCTTTCAAAAAATGTGAACTATTTTCAACGTATAGCTAATAATATGCAAATGCCACAAATTTCAATTCCTGTAACAGATAGATATAATCTTCCCATCCCTCCCCTCGAAGAACAAGAGCGAATCGTCGCTATACTCGACCGCTTTGATGCTCTGTGCAACGACTTAACCAGTGGTCTGCCTGCTGAAATCGAAGCACGACAAAAGCAGTATGAATATTACAGAGATAAACTACTAACCTTTAAGGAGGTGAAACCATGAGTATATATAACATCGTTGCAAGTACTGACAAAGCAACGGTTGTTGCTGAATATGCAGCTGAATATAATGTCCGTTCTGAAAAGTATCAGAGCGAAGCAGAACTTGAGCGGGAGTTTATCCAACAACTGACTTCTCAAGGGTATGAATATCTGACAATCCACAATGAAGCTGCATTGATAGAAAATCTTCGAAAGCAGCTTGAACTGCTTAATGGCTTCACCTTTACTGATAGTGAATGGAAGAAGTTTTTCACAGAGTCCATTGCAAATACCAACGAGGGAATTGTTGAGAAGACTAGAAAAATTCAGGATGATCATATCCAGATTCTAAAACGTGAAGATGGAACAACAAAGAATGTAAGCCTTTTGGATAAGAAAAATATCCATAACAATCGCCTACAGGTTATTAATCAATACGAAGAAACAGGCGGAAAGCACGAAACCCGATATGATGTAACTATACTTGTAAATGGACTTCCGCTGGTTCATGTGGAGTTAAAGCGCCGCGGTGTTGATATCCGAGAAGCCTTCAATCAGATAAATAGATACCAGCGTGACAGCTTTTGGGCGGCTTCTGGTTTATTTGAGTATGTGCAGATTTTTGTAATCTCAAATGGCACTCACACAAAGTATTATAGTAACACCACAAGAAACGCTCATATTAAGGAACAAAGCAGCAGTGAGCGTCGAAGAGGTAAAAAAACGAGCAATAGCTTTGAGTTTACTAGCTATTGGGCAGATGCAAATAACAAAATCATTCCTGACCTTGTGGACTTTACTAAGACTTTTTTTGCCAAACATACCCTCTTAAATATACTAACAAAATATTGTATTTTTACATCTGAAGACCTGCTCCTTGTAATGCGTCCTTATCAAATTGCTGCTGCGGAACGTATTTTATCACGTATTGTAGTATCAACCAACTACAAGAAGACGGGTACGACAGCTGCTGGAGGATATATTTGGCATGCAACAGGATCTGGTAAGACATTGACCAGTTTTAAGACAGCCCAATTAGCATCTGCGTTGCCTTACATAGATAAGGTACTGTTCGTTGTTGACCGTAAAGATCTGGATTATCAGACTATGAAGGAATATGACCGTTTTGAAAAGGGGGCAGCCAATGGAAATACTTCTACAAGGGTGCTTCAAAGGCAATTGGAAGACAGAGATGAAAAGGGAAATCCTCATGAATACAAAATCATTGTAACCACTATTCAAAAGTTGGATATGTTTATTCGTAAAAACAAACAGCATGATATTTATAAGAAACACGTGGTAATAATTTTTGATGAGTGTCACCGTTCTCAGTTTGGCGAAATGCATCGGGCCATTACTAAGAGTTTTAAGAATTATCATATCTTCGGCTTTACGGGAACACCAATTTTTGCTGCCAATGCCAGTTCAGGAGGCAACCCGCTGTTCCGTACAACCGAGCAGGCTTTTGGAGAAAAGCTGCATACTTATACCATTGTGGATGCTATCAATGATGGAAATATTCTACCTTTCAGGATAGATTTTATAAATACCATTAAAATGCCCGATTATATTAACGATAAAAAAGTCTATAGCATTGACCGAGAAAAAGCCTTGGCAGACCCTCAGCGAATCAGTGACATTGTTTCTTACGTTCTTGAACATTTCGACCAGAAGACAAAACGCAATAGCTTTTATACATTGTCTACAAAATGGGAAGAAGCCGATAAGCACAACCCTAAAAAAATGATAGAAAAGCGTGAAACAAGGCGAGTTGCCGGTTTTAACTCTATATTTGCCACTGCATCCATCCCAATGGCAATTAGCTACTATAATGAGTTTAAGAAGCAGATAGCGGAAAAGAACCGTAACCTTACCATTGCAACTATTTTCAGTTTTAGTGCAAATGAGGAGGAGCCAGATGGACTGCTGCCGGAAGAGGACTTTAATATGGAAAATCTTGACCAGAGCTCCAGAGATTTTCTTGAGGCGGCTATCCGGGATTACAATGAGACATTTAACACAAATTATGATACTTCCTCTGACAAGTTCCAGAATTATTATAAAGACCTCTCTCTTCGTGTAAAGAATCGGGAGATTGATATATTGATTGTTGTCAATATGTTCCTTACAGGCTTTGATGCAACTACCCTTAATACTCTCTGGGTAGACAAAAACCTGAGGCAGCATGGACTTATTCAGGCTTTTTCAAGAACTAACCGCATCCTAAACAGCGTTAAGACCTATGGCAATATCGTTTGTTTCAGAGATTTAAAGGAAGAAACAGACAAAGCTATTGCACTATTCGGCAATAAAGATGCAGGAGGTATTGTACTGCTTAAAACATTCGAAGAATACTATAATGGCTATGATGATAAAGGTGAGCACAAGCCAGGTTATAAAGAACTAATTGCTACCTTAACTTCGCAGTACCCCCTTGGACAACCTATTCTCGCAGAAGAAGCAGAAAAAGACTTTATTCGGCTATATGGAGCAATACTTCGGCTCAGAAATATTCTTACTTCCTTCGATGACTTTGAAGGAAACGAGATTTTATCTGAGAGGGATTTTCAGGACTATCAGAGCATTTATATTGACCTGTATCAGGAATATAGAAAAGGTGCTGATGGTGACAAAGAAACTATCAATGATGACATAGTTTTCGAGATTGAACTGGTCAAACAGATAGAGGTAAACATTGACTACATCCTTATGCTTGTAGCTAAATATCAAGAATCCAACTGTAAGGATAAAACTATTCTTACAACCATTGATAAGGCTATTAATTCGAGTATTGAACTTCGAAGTAAGAAAGAGCTTATCGAGCGTTTTATTGAGCAAGTAAATCTATCGACCAAAGTGGATGAAGATTGGCGCAAATTCCTAAATGAACGTAAGGAAGCGGATATTTCAGCAATTATAGAAGAAGAAAAATTAAAGCCTGAAGAAACCCGCCGTTTCATTGACAATGCTTTCCGAGACGGAATGCTTAAAACAACCGGTACTGCCATTGATAAAATCATGCCGCCTGTATCACGCTTTGGCGGAGACAGGGCTGCGAAAAAGCAAGGGATTATAGAAAAGATACTCAAATTCTTTGAGAAGTATGTAGGGTTGGTGTAGCAAATTGCATTACGATTATTAATTATAATTAGCATTATGGTTGCTATGCTAATTTTTAGGGGAGAGGAAAAACAGTGGAAATAAAAAAAAAGAAAAGTGAAGAATATGGAGAGCAATATAAGGAGCATTTACTTGAACAATGGAAAACCTGTGTTGAAATGGCCAATAGTAATAGCGAGCGACGAATTAGTACTAACAATGTATACATCACAGTCAATGCTGCTATTATTGCGTTGATTTCATTTACATTTGATTATAAAAGCATACTTCTATCTATTGTAGGAGCAATTGTAAGTATACTGTGGCTAAATTCGATAATAAGCTATAAGAAACTTAATAGAGTTAAATATCAAATAATAAATGAAATCGAAAAAGAGTTGCCCATATCTCCATTTACTTGTGAATGGTCATTACTTGAAGAAGATAAAAAACTAGAAGAAGATAAAAAACTTGAAGAAGATAAAAAACTTGAAGAAGATAAAAAACTTGAAGAAGATAAAAAACTTGAAGAAGATAAAAAACTTGAAGAAGATAAAAAACTTGAAGAAGATAAAAAGTATAGGCAATTTACACATCTGGAACGAATTCTTCCATGGCTTTTTATTATCCTCTACATAATATGCATATTTTGGCAAGTGGCAATTTGTATTTTTAAATGAATTCTTACATGAGCAATAGTTGTACAGTAGTATTACGATAACACATGTAAAAAATAGATTTTATGCTAAGGAGGTGAATAAAATGTATAATTTATTTATAAGCCATTCATGGACTTATCCGGATGCATATGACAGGTTGGTTGATCTATTAGATAACGCTAGCTATTTTTCGTATAGAAATTACTCTGTACCGAAGGATGACCCTATACACAATGCCCCGACACAGCGGCAGTTAAAAGAAGCCATTAAAGCTCAAATGGCTCCTGCCAGTTGTGTTTTAATCCTTGCTGGTGTCTATTCTACATATAGTAAGTGGATTAATATAGAAATAGACCTTGCAAAAAATGGTTTTTATACTCCAAAACGGATTATTGCAATTGAACCATGGGGCTCTGAACGAACTTCACAAGTCGTTAAAAATGCAGCTGATGAAATTGTTAAGTGGGACACCAATTCAATTGTTGCAGCTATACGCAAATAATTGTATGAAAAAAAGACCAGCCCATGCAAGCACATGCGCTTGATTGTGACTGGTCTTTTTTGCCTGGCTTGAAGCTGTTCATTTAAGATTTTCTTTCAATCCCTAAGTGAACACTTCTTTCAGCCTCTTTTTTTATTCCTTGGGTTTTACAAGAAATTTAATTGCAGTTCTCTCTTCCCCTTCAATTTCTACGTCTGCAAAAGCAGGTACACATACTAGATCAATGCCACTTGGTGCAACATATCCTCTTGCTATAGCTATAGCTTTCACTGCTTGATTAACCGCACCAGCACCAATGGCTTGCAATTCGGCGACTCCCTTCTCCCTGATAATAGCAGCTAGAGCCCCTGCAACTGCAACAGGTTTTGAATTCGCTGCTACCTTAAGTACTTCTATCTCTGCCATGAACGATACCTCCTTGTGATGTTTTGATTTTAACTTTGACTTGTTTAGGACTGAATGGCGCGTCTGGTGGGATTCGAACCCACAAGCCTTCGGATCCGAAGTCCGACGCTCTATCCAATTGAGCTACAGACGCTATACTTATTATTAATTATACCTTAAAGTGGCCACATAAATCAAGAGAAAAAATAAAGTTAATCATGGTATAATTTATAACATGGAGGGAAGCGATATGTTAGAAATTCAGAATAATGTTTTTTTAGCGTTTGATTTAGAAACAACAGGTTTAAGTCCGGAGTTAGGAGATAGAATTATAGAAATAGCTGCAATACCAATTTTCAACAAAAAAATTAAATTCAAATATTCATTTCATACGTTAGTAAATCCAATGATTTATATACCAGGAGAAGTTTCGAGATTTCATAAATTAAACAATGAAGATGTATCTCAAGCACCTTCATTAATAGAGGTTTTTCCCAGATTTAAGGAATACATTGATGATTCAATATTAGTATCTCATAATGCAAAAATGGACTTAAGATTTTTAGATATAGCTGCAAAAGAAAGTGGAATGTTTTCAATAGATAATTACTATATTGATACTTTGGAAGTGTCAAAATATTTTTTAGAAAGCGGTCCATATAATCTTGAATACCTTTCAAAAAAATTTAATCTAGGAATTAATAATTTTCATAGAGCTTGGGATGATGCTTTAGCTACAGCACGATTATTTCAAAAGTATATTAATCTTTTTTCTCTCAAAGCTCTAGAGAATTTTATTCGAAAATGGGGTGATTAAACATGGTTAAAAATTATATATTAGATACGAATGTATTAATACACGACCCAAATTGTATATTTAAATTTGAAGATAATAATTTAATTATACCTTTTCCTGTTATAGAAGAAATTGATAAGCTCAAAACAAGAAGCGATAAAGTAGCTAAATCTGCCAGAGATGTAGCAAGAATATTGGATAGTTTAAGAGACGGAATGCCCCTTCAAAAAGGTGTAAAGTTACCAAATGGAGGATCTTTGAAAATTTTAGCTATAGAAAAAGATGATCCTAAATGCAAGATGCCTAAATATTTAGGAGAATCAAAGGATAATTTTATATTGTATTATGCTTTATATTTAAATGAGGTTGAAAAAAATTTAAAAACAATAATTGTTAGTAAAGATTTGAATTTAAGAATTAAATCTGATGCTCTTGGTATAGAAAGTCAAGATTATTTAAGTGACAAGATAGATATCGAGTTGTTACCAGATGGATACATAATAATAGATAATCCAACTAAGAATTTAGAAACCAAAAATTCCTATACATTTAGTGAATTAGGACTTGATCAAGAACCTTATCCTAACACCTATTTGAAATATGGAGAAAAGTTACTAAGATATAATAAAAATAAACAGGTATTTGAAAAAATAGTGATGACTTTTAATACAGTAATTTTTGGTATTACACCAAGAAGTGCTGAACAAGTTTTTGCTTTGGATGCTTTGTTAGATCCTAACATTCCTTTTGTAACGTTGGTAGGTATTGCTGGTACAGGTAAGACACTATTAGCACTTGCTGCAGGTCTTTATAATATACTAGAATACAAATTATACGATAGATTGTTGGTGTCCAAACCTGTAATACCAATGGGGAAAGATATTGGATATATTCCCGGAGGAGTAGAAGAAAAGATGAGGCCTTGGTTACAATCTATTTATGACAATTTAGACTTTTTGTTCAAAGGAAAAGGTAAAAGGCCTGATGAATATTTGACAAAGAAAGATTTGATGGAGATAGAGGTATTGTCTTACATAAGAGGTAGAACAATACCTAACCAGTATATGATAGTAGATGAAGCACAAAATCTTACTCCTAGCGAAGTAAAAACTATATTAACCAGAGTCGGTGAAGGAACGAAAATTGTTTTTACAGGCGATCCTTATCAAATAGATAATCCTTATTTAGACAGTTCTTCAAATGGGCTCGTCTATGCGGCGTCAAAGTTTAAAGATATAGATTTAGCTGCAAATATAACAATGAAGAAGGGCGAAAGATCTGAATTAGCAACTATTTCTGCAGAAATATTATGATAAATGGTAAGAAAACTGTAGAAAAGCAAAAAACAGGAGGTTAAACTAACAAATGCCTTACGATAATAGCATTCCAGAATTTGACATTTTTATAGAAATTGCCCAAGAGGACATTCATTTATTGATATATTTGGTTGAAGCTGAGGCCCACCTAATGAACGTGAGAAAAAAACAAAAAAATGGTTATTTTAAAGTAATTGTTCCAGCAGGATTTTTAGATGAGTCTCTTATTTTGCTCAATTCTTTGAAAAATTCAGACATAAAATTGGAGGTTATAAGTATTGAACCGCATGACGGGATTATTTAAATATATTCCTATTCCCAGAGAACATAGTCCAGATATATACTCTGTTGATTATGATAATTTGAAAAAACTTGGTTTTACGACTATTCTTATGGATTATGATTTTACTATAACAGGTTGGAGAGAAGATAATATTACTCATAAAACTTTAAGACTTTTTGATAAATTGTTAGAACAAGGTTTTAAAGTAGCTATTGTTACAAATGCAAAAAGAGAAAAGGTAAAAGTTATCGAAGAATTAACAGATGGAAGAGTCAAAGTTTATACAAGCATGAAAAAACCTAACACAAAAAAGTTAAAAGAAGTGTTAGAAGAATTAGACTCAAAAGAATCAGAAACTGTAATAATAGGAGATTTGTTCATTACAGATATCAGCGTTGGAAACAAATTAGGTTTGTATACTATATTAATAAATCCATATACATATGGACTAGAAAGTAAGTTCAAAAAGTTTGTTGCTGCTTTTTCAAAGTTTGCATATAATGCCTTTTTTTATACCATAGGTTGGTTTTTTAGGTTTATTGACTTAGCAGGACCTAACGAGTTTAAAGATACTATTTTTGACATAGATTATAATCAGTTAAAAGAAAAAGGATACAAAATGCTTATATTTGATTTTGATAACACGTTAAATGAGTATCATACAGATTACTTAACCCCAGAGTCTATTGATTTATTATTAAGACTTAAAGAAATGGGATTCTACCTATTAATAGCAACCAACGGAAGAAAGAGTCGTTTTAAATCGCTAGAGATGGATTTGGATGAATTAGGAGTTGACCTTTTAACTGGGGCAAGGAAACCTTTAAAATTTAAGATAAGAAAGAAAATCAGACATTTAGGTTACAAACCAAGTGAGATAGTTATGATAGGGGATCAACTTTTTACCGACATAGCATGTGGAAATGTCTTTAAATTTTATACAATAAAAGTTGAACCGTTGACTAAAAATGAAGGAATGTGGACAAAAATCATGCGTTTTTTTGAAAAAATTGCTTTAAAATTGATGAGAGAAAAACCTACTCTTGGTAATAATGAAGAAAAAACAGTAGAGAAGGAATCTTCAATGACTACGGATAAATTAACTAAATAATTATATATTTTAAAAATTAAGAAAAACAAAGAAATATTATAATAAACACGAATATTTGGATCTGACTATGAATAACTAGCACTAATCAGACTTTTTTTAATATGAAAAACATTATATAATAAATGTAATCGATTACATTTATTAGTCCAATTAATTTTATAATATTTCAATACAAATTTTACAACTATACTATTACCTAACTCAAACTTGTCTTTTAACAGCTAATCTAAAAAAATTCATTCAACTACTTTGAAAAATAATTTTATGTAATCGATTACATAAAATTATTTTTTAGAGTAAGATCAGGGGTTTTAAATTATTCAGGAGTAACAGACTTTAATATCTTTTTTAGGATAAATACATCCAAAGAAATAAGTTGAAAAGAGTAAGTAGAAAAATTATTTATACACACACAAATTCACAGATATTTAAAGATGCTTCAAAAACCAAAAATTTCTTTAAAAAAATTAAATTTAAAATATCGACAAAACCTAAGTTTTACAATTTGTAAAGTAAGTATAAAGATATGTGTTAAAGGAGGTGCTTTTTAAATGAGCCTAAAAATTAAAGATATTGCAGAAAAAGCTAATGTTTCTGTTGCAACTGTATCAAGAGTATTAAATGGCTCAGATAAAGTAAGCCTTGAAACTAGGCAAAAAGTAATGGAAGTTATAGAAAAGTATAATTACCAACCTGATAAAATAGCTACCTCTTTAAGAAGAAAGAAAACAGGCATATATGGAATTATCTTTTCTGTGAAAGGAGGAAAGGTACTCGAAGATACCTATTCTACCAAATTTTTGAAAGGTGTCTTAAATTATCTTTCTCAAAAAGGACTCAAACTAATTGTTGACATACATGAATCTTCTGATATTGTTGAATATTATAACAGCATCATTCAAAGCAAAATAATTGACGGATTCATTTTGTTAGATTTAAGGAAAAATGATGAAAGAATAAAGTTTTTGAAGAAAGAGAAATTCCCATTTGTTGTAATAGGTAGAAATGATGAAAATGATTTTATCTATGTTGACAGTGACAACGTTTCAGGCGCTTATATGGCGATAAAGCACTTGAAAGAAATAAAATGTAAAAAAATTCTCTATATAAGTGGAAATGAAGGAATACCAGTTTCTGAGCAGAGATTAAGAGGAGTAGAGAGTGCTTCAAATGATTTAAATGTTTCTGTGGATGTAGTTTATGGAGATTTTGATGAAGAAAAGACTGTTGAAATTTTGAAATCAATATTAAAAAAAGGTTTTGACTACGATGGAATATTTTGTGCATCAGATACGATGGCTTATGCAGCTATTAAATTTTTGAAAAGATTTGGCATTGAGGTTCCAATAATCGGATACGACAATATTCCTCTCTCTGAAGTTGTAGGATTGACCACTGTAGATCAGAATATTATTAAAATAGGATATAGCGCAGCTCAAGCACTAGATAAATTAGTAAATGGTGAAGATGTTGTTTCTTTAATAGTTCCTTCAAAGTTGGTTAAAAGACAAAGTACTTTAAATTTTAGCTAAACACGTTTTAAGTCAACCACCCCCCGCCTATAGAGGCGGGGGCTTGTAGAAATGCAAGCTCGGTTGATTAGCCTATGTCATTAGTTTTTGCTAATGATTAGTTATAGCAGAATATATAGTCACCGTGGGATGCTCCACAAGTCCTATGCTCTGAGGGTAATGGTTA
>Ga0265293_10008387_pt1 | contig 15333 bp, 14 predicted proteins | sample Munlanlewell138R_FD_192505 | JGI IMG/M metagenome (GOLD analysis project Ga0265293, IMG submission 192505) | Leachate microbial communities from a municipal landfill in Southern Ontario, Canada - Leachate well 138R | ecosystem: Engineered > Solid waste > Landfill > Unclassified | place: Canada...
GTACCTCCTTGATCTTGCATCTCGGGTATTTGATGTCAATAGCAATCCAGCCTCTTTAAGAGCCCTTCACGATTGCCGCTCCCCTGCCTGCGCGGCAAAACCCGAAGCCTTGCGGCAGGGCAAGCGCCCGGTCATGGAATCGCAGCGCATAGGGGATCATTCCCGAAATGGTGGAGTGAACATCACGTTCAATTTTTCATTGACTCCGCCATTGACCCGATAGTACGATTATTCTGTGATCAGTCCTTTTTTTAAGATGTTGTGAAAGAAACACACCATACATTATCAGGAGGTGTTTTATGACCGACTCAGCATCACAGGCCCTGGCCATCCTCAGGGACCCTTCGCATTTCGAGTGGTATGTCATCCCCTTTCTTCTGGTCGTGATCTACGTCTACCACAACGAGATCCGGTTGAAGAACTACAGCGCCGTCTTTGCAGGGCTCGCCCTGTGGGGATGCGACTGGTTCAACGAGATCTGGAACGCCCTGGTATTCCATTTCACGCAGTACGCGCCGGTCTGGGGCACGCCCGGAAAGAGCGCCTTTGTCCTGCTCATCGGGCTGAACATCGAGATCACCCTGATGTTCCTGCTCCTGGGTGTCGCCTCCGTGATCATCCTCCCCCCGGACCGGAAAATGAAGATTCTGGGCATCCCCAACCGGCTCTTTTTCGCGATCGTATTCACCACGCTCGCGGTCATCATCGAGATCATCCTCAATGCCATCGGAGCCCTGACCTGGGAGTATTCCTGGTGGAGCGCGCGGTTTCCCTGGCTGTTGTGGGTCTTCGGATACTTCTATTTCTTCGTGGTGGCCTATCTTGTCTACGACATGAAAACCTATCGCGCCAAGGCACTGACCGTGGGAGCGATTTTCGCCTTGGATATCACGTGCCTGGCGGTGTTCATGGGCATACTCGGCTGGATATAGGGGCTGCTTAAAAAAGACCGTTCGCCAGGAGGCATGCGAATCCATGCAGGCCTCCCGGCCATGCCCTGTCGCCTGTCCTCGATTCCGGAGAGAGAGGCCCTGTACCTCCAGGAGTGGCCTCCTCTTCAGGCCGGGAAAGAAAAATCCGGCCTCACGGGAACCATATGATTGAATAACCGTCTCCGGTGCTCCATATATCTATTAACAACACCATTCTCGCCCGGAGAACGGCACAGGGAAAGGCTCCTGGAAAAAGGCCCGCCTCTTTGGGGACACCGCCTCTTCCGGCCCCTCCGGACCGGGAATACGGAGGATGCCACATGGAGCGCACTATCGAGTCAGTGGATAAGGACAGGCTGAAGATACTTCTGGAGCCCTACATTCCCAAAAACATCATCACGGACATGTTCGAAAACCGGGTTCTCACGGATCTGTGGGATGTCCTCTACGCTGCGGTCGATTATTATACCGGCGGAGAGAGCGAAGCACTGGAGGCCGTCAGGAAGGAGAGAGTCGAGAGTGTTGACGATCTCCTGGACAGGCTCAGGTGGTGGGGAAAGAGCGCGGAAAGCCCGCTCGATATCGAGAGGATCAAGGAGCTGCTGGAGCCCTATCTGCCCGAGGATATCATCGACGAGGCCCTGGAGGGCGGCGAAAGCGGGGACTTGAGGGACCTCCTGAACATCGCGGTCGAGTATTTCACCGACAGCGACCGGCGTGCCTTGGACTCCATCAAGGGGGTGGAGATATCGAGCGTCGATGATCTCCTGGAGCATATCAGGTGGTGGTATAATGCAACGGAATCACCCGACGCATGGTACGACCCGGTGGAAGGAAAATGGTACAGTCCTGATGAAAATTATGAGGAGAATTACGGAGAAAGCGATTATGGCGGCGTGAACCTGGGCGCGAGAGACGAGGAAGAGGGCGAGGAAGAGGAGCGATGGTGAGAAGCATATCCTGAGCGCAGATTGGATGATTTTCCTCCATAATCCCCGCATCCTGGATGTGCGGCAGCCCCTTGGATAAAAACTTCCGGGCAGGATGTTTCGAGGAAACCATGTATTCCGGTCCAGTTGCTTCTTCGCGAAACAGTCCCCCCTGCGGTCGGCATCCGATCAGACTTCTGACGTATATCCGCCAACCGCATGCCCGCTCTCCTGTCTGGCGAATATCGCCGGGTATCCGGCAGGGAATTTTTCTCAATCCACACTTGAAACAATCGTTCCCAGATTGTATACAGTTCATTGTCCTTATTGCGTCATCTCATGTGCGACGCGGGTGTGAGACGCATACCCGCCTGATGGAAATTGCAACGGGGCGACTCAAACACAGGGATCGTATCTGCACGATGGATTGTACTCTAAAACCGGATCAATGTCTTGATACCGCCTGCTCCGATGCCTTGGTGTACTCCATCAACGCCAGGTTCAGGCTCACGAGCGTGTCGCCAAACGTGGAGAGCATGCTCGGGCACAAGCCCGAAAGCCTGATCGACAGGCCCTTTCAGGAGCTCGGACTGCTTCATCCCGGCGACCTGAACAGGGCAATCGCCGATACCGTCCGACTGCTCTGCGGAGAAAAAATCCTGTCGTCGACCTATCGGTTCATCACCCGCAAGGGCCTGGGCAAACTCTGCGAGGTCGGCGGGGTGCCACTGATGCGGGATAACGACGCGATAGGCATTATCGTCGTGGCAAAGGACACCACTGGCCGCAGACACCTGAAAAATGGTATCGGGAACCCCGGCTCCTGCACCGGGCTCCGCAAAGGGAATCACCGCACGGCGGCCGAGACGTTCTCCGGCCGGCAGAGCTTGAGAGACGCGCCTGCGGGGCTCCGGTCTGATACGCTGACCAGCGGGAAGGTCGGGCCTGGAGAAAGGCAGCTGGACCTCGAAGAAATGAGTATCGCGCTGAAGGTCCTTATGAAGCAGCAGAGCAATGATCGGCGCAACATTGAAAAAAACCTGGTTGCGAACATCGCTGTCTCGCTCCTGCCCACCCTTGAAAGGTTAAAGACCTCGGGCCTGAGAGAAGACCAGATGCAGTGCGTATCCGAGATCGAGAACCTCCTCAGGGAGATCGGATCGTCCTTTGTCCGGGACCTCTCGTCCAGGCACCCGGGGCTCAGCCCGAGCGAGGTCAGGGTGGCATCTTTGATCAGAAACGGCAAGTCGTCCAAGGAGATCGCCGACCTCCTGCACGTCTCACTGAACACTGTCCTGTTCCATCGCAACAACATCCGGCAGAAGACCGGCCTGAAAAACACCCGGGGCAGCCTCGCGACCTATCTCCAGACCCTTGACAGGCCCGAGCCGTAACACCTCCCTGCACCCGCCCCTGTTCGCCTCTGAGCAGTGATAGCCTGAGCCTATTATTTCCCTATTGTTTTTCCATTGTCATACCCAAAGGTATGATTTCCCGATACGCAGGCACAGGCTTGAATAAACAAAGCCGAATACTCGAATAAAGGAGATATCATGAGCTGGTTTTCCAATCTCACCGTCAGGGTCAAACTCCTGGCCGGTTTCATTGTTCTTGCCGTTATCGCTCTGATTGTCGGCTTCGTGGGCATCAGAAACATGGGAACCATGAACGGCATGGCCGAGGTCATGTATCAGAGAGAGCTCCTGGGGGTGTCCCATATCAAGGAGGCCAATGCCCATCTTCTCGCCCTGGTACGGGCTGAAAAAAATATCATCCTGGCCCCCACCGAGGAGATGAGGCAAGCATATGTCAACAATTATGCAAACCAGAAGAATGAACTCCTGGATCACATTGGTATGGCGAAGCCCCTGTTCCGCTCTGATCACGGCAAAGAGATGCTGGCAGAACTCGACAGGGCCTGGAGAGAATATGAGCCTATCTCAAAGAAGATTATCGATATGGCCCTGTCCGAAAAACTCAACGAGAAGCGGGCATCCGCCGAGCTCTCCATGGGGATCGGAAGGGAAAAGATAAACGAGATCGAGAAAACAATGGCCAAACTGAGCCAAAACAAAGAGAACAACGCCAAAAACCAGTACGAGGAAACCACCCGGATCTATCAACAGAGCCGTATGTTTTTGATTGTCTTGGTAGTAGTGGCCATGATCGTCGGCATGATCATCGGCATGTTCCTGTCCAGAAATATCGGGGCCATTCTCAAGTCAGTCGTGGACGAGGCGAAAAATCTCGCGGATGCCTGTCTGGCCGGCAAGCTGAATACCAGATGCGACACTGAAAAGATCAATTTCGAGTTCCGCCCCATTGCCCGGGGCTTTAATGAAATCCTGGATGCACTCATCAAGCCGTTGGATGATACCTCGGACTATATCGAGCGCATCTCCAAGGGGGATATCCCCGAGAAGATCACCGCGGAATACAAGGGTGACTTCAACAGGATCAAGGACAGCCTGAACCTCATGATCGACTCCATGAACAAGATCGCCGAGGTGGCGCAGGAGATGGCGGCCGGGAACGTAAACCTCCAGGTCAAGCAGCGCTCGGATGGAGACGAGCTCATGAAGTCGCTGAACGAGCTGATCGCTGCGAACAAGATGGTCACCGAGGTGGCGCAGGATCTCGCGGACGGGAACCTCACCGTATCGGTCAAGGAGCGTTCGGAAAAGGACGAGCTCATGCAGGCCCTCAAGGAAATGGTCGCCAGGCTCAAGGACGTGGTCGTGGACATCAAGAGCGCGGCGGACAATGTTGCGGCGGGCAGTGAGCAGATGAGTTCTGCGGCCGAGGAGATGTCGCAGGGTGCGAGCGAGCAGGCATCTGCTGCAGAAGAGGCGTCGTCCTCCATGGAGCAGATGGCCTCCAACATCCGCCAGAACGCCGACAATGCCCAGCAGACCGAGAAGATCGCGGTCAAGTCCGCAGACGACGCCATCCAGGGCGGCAAGGCGGTCGACGAGACCGTGGGCGCCATGAAGACCATTGCCGAGAAGATCGCCATCATCGAGGAGATCGCGCGCCAGACCGACCTGCTTGCCTTAAACGCAGCCATCGAGGCGGCACGGGCGGGCGAGCACGGCAAGGGTTTTGCCGTGGTGGCGGCCGCGGTCAGGAGGCTGGCCGAGAGAAGCGCAGAGGCCGCAGGCGAGATCAGCAAACTCTCGGTCAACAGCGTGGAGGTGGCGGAGAAGGCGGGCACGCTCCTCTCCCAGATCGTGCCCGACATCCAGAAGACCTCCCAGCTCGTCCAGGAAATCACGGCGGCCAGCAACGAGCAGAACGCGGGCGCAGACCAGATCAACTCCGCCATCCAGCAGCTCAACCAGGTCGTCCAGCAAAACGCCTCGGCATCCGAAGAAATGTCGTCCACTGCTGAAGAACTCTCCTCTCAGGCCCTCCAACTCCAGGATACCATCGCGTTCTTCAAGATCGGAAAAGACGATGCCAGGAAGGCTGCCCTCGCAGCCAGGAAGGCACCGGCTACGCCAGGACATACCGCGCTAAACCATCATCCCGCACAGAAGGCCCTCGGATACGCGCAGCTCCCGGAGCAGAAAAAAGCTTCGGTAGACAGCTCGCAGGGCGGTGGCATTCACCTGGATATGAATGGCGACGCCAAGGACGGCGAGTTCGAACGTTATTGAAGCAGCGTGGGGCTGCTGACGCAGGGGGGGCCGGGCAAAATCGATTCTCTTCTCCTTGAGGCCCGGCCTTCCCCGCCCTTTAAGATGACAGAGACAGGGGCTGCTCGGCAATACGAAGCAGCCGTGCAAATGATGGGAGGATAATATGAGCGAGGAAACAGCGACCCGAACGAGACAGTATCTCTCGTTCAAGCTCGAAGAGGAAGAATTCGCCCTGGAGATATCCCGGGTCAGAGAGGTGCTCGATTTCACGAGGGTGACAAAGGTGCCCCAGGCCCCGGACTTCATGAAAGGGGTGATCAACCTGCGAGGCGCGGTGGTGCCGGTGGTGGACCTGAACCGGAAATTCGGGATCAAGGACACGGAAAAGACCGTGCATACCCGGATCATCATCGGCGAGGTCGATATCGATGGCGATCAGACCGTTCTGGGCGTGCTGGCCGACTCGGTGCACGAGGTCATGGAGCTGGAGCCGGAACACATTGAGCCTGCGCCGAAGATCGGTGCCCGTATGAACACCGATTTTCTCAAAGGCATGGGAAAGCGCGACGAGGAGTTCGTGATGATCCTTGACATCGACAGGATCTTCTCTGCCGACGAAATGGCCCTGGTGAGCATGGCCGGTGAACCACAGAAAAGCGAAAACAGCGTGGAAAACGCCGGTTAGCGGCACAGGCGCGGCACAAAAAGGCAGCACTGGTCAATGCATCCGTGAGGGAGCCATGTTTGTAGAATATCGTCGCCGGTGCACGATGAAGGTGATCCGTCACACGGACGGCATCCCGCTTATCGGGCAGTCCCGAGCCCCTCGTGGATGCATTGATCGAGACTTTCCTCTCGGCGCACTGAAAGAATGCATCATGACCGGAGCAGACAGAGGTACTGGAATCGTTCGGAACCACCGGGACGGAAACGATCTCGTGGTCTGGTCCGGGCTTCGTGCCATGAAAAATCCCGCAGCTTGCGCCTGGGCCCGGGAGTTTGTGTGTGTATATCGCACCGGTATATCGGTATCGCCAACCGTCAAGTCCGCGCATGACAAGAAACGCGCCTAAAATACCTTGTTCACAATGGATGATTCCTGCGTTTACGTGCGCATGCCGCAGATAACCGCATTTTTGTTTTTAAGGGCGGCCCAGGGGTTTCGGCGGTGCCCTGAAATACCCAGGCCGCGATACGGCAGGCAGGAAAAGATGCACATACAATAAAAGGAGGGCAACGTGGAGACAAACCCTCGTGCAGAAAGGATCCTGATCGTCGACGACTCAAGTTCGGCACTCCAGTATCTTGAAGATATTCTCAGGGGGCGGGGATATGCTGTTTTTGCCTTCACCCGGGGAAAGCAGGCCCTGATATGGGCACGGGAGAACACGCCGGATCTCGTCCTGCTCGACATTCAGATGCCGGACATGGACGGGTTCGAGATCTGCGGGCACCTGAAAAAGGACCGGCGACTGCACGATGTGCCGGTAATCTTCATCAGCATGAAGCACGAAGCCGGAACCAAGATCACAGCCTTCGGCCTGGGATGCGTGGACTATATCACCAAGCCCTTCGAGGCAGGCGAGGTTATCACCCGGGTGCAGACCCATCTGAAGCTCCGTCGGATGCAGGCCGTGCTGGAGAATCACAATCACGAGCTGGAACGGATCGTCAAAGAAAAAACGCAGGAGATCACCGACTCCTGGACCGCGACCATCCTGGCCCTGGCCAAGCTTGCCGAATCACGGGACGACGACACCGGCAACCATCTCGACCGTATTCAGGTGTTATGCTGGCTCCTGGCCGAAAACCTGGCCGAATTCCCGGGATACCGCACCGAGATAAACCGGGAATTCATCCATACGATCTACCACGCAAGCCCCCTGCACGACATCGGGAAGGTGGGCATTCCGGACCGAATCCTCCTGAAGCCGGGCAGGCTAGACCCGGACGAGTTCGAGATAATGAAGAGGCACACCCTCATCGGTGCCCAGACCCTGGAGACGGTCCAGACGAGGTACCGGAACAATATGCTGATCCATGCGGGTGTCGACATTGCGCGCTCCCACCACGAGCGGTGGGACGGCACAGGCTACCCTGACGGCATCGCGGGAAACAACATCCCTCTGTGCGCACGCATCGCAGCGGTTGCAGATGTGTACGACGCCCTGCGCTCCACCAGGTGCTACAAGAAGGCGATAATGCATGAACAGGCGGTCTCGATCATCCGCAAAGGCAAAGGCACCCAGTTCGACCCGGACATCGTCGAGGTCTTCTTGGCGATCGAGCGATATCTGCTGCAGACGAATATGTATCAGGACGAGGAGCTGATTGCTCCCCGTCCGTAATTAATGGGCCATCCAGGACTCGAACCTGGGACCTACTGATTAAGAGTCAGTTGCTCTACCAGTTGAGCTAATGGCCCATACCGTGTTCTGGTACGCCCGGGGCGACTCGAACGCCCGACCTGCGGATTCGAAGTCCGACGCTCTATCCGACTGAGCTACGGGCGCTTACCACACATATTATGGGGTGAGTGAAGGGGATCGAACCCTCGGCCACAGGAGCCACAATCCTGCGCTCTACCAACTGAGCTACACTCACCATAGGCTCTTGAGCGCGCCTGAGAGGATTCGAACCTCTGGCCTACGGATTAGAAGTCCGTTGCTCTATCCAACTGAGCTACAGGCGCCCATCCAACCTGCTTTGGTCGGGGCGAGAGGATTTGAACCTCCGACCCCCTGCTCCCAAGGCAGGTGCGCTCGCCAGGCTGCGCTACGCCCCGTAGAGCAGCCTTATAGCAGAGGGTATATGGCATGGCAAGCATTTTTTCTCATGCAACCACATCCTCTAAGCAGGGGATTAGACTGTTATTCCTCGGGGTTTTCCCCGCCTTCAAGATCATCGATTCCCTGCGCCCCTAAAAAAACCGTGCCGGAGGGCCTTGAGCTGCACGGAAGGCGACCCCGGCCGCCCCACCCATCACTATTGTCCCAGGATATCTCTTAAAAGGCGCTCCTCGGTTTCTTCCATCTCTCTGGTCATCTCCTCAGACACGCCTTCGTGATTGTACCCGGCAAGGTGGCAGATGCCGTGCACAAGGAGCTCGAGCATCCGCTCGTCGAGCCTCATCCCGGATTCCTGCGCCTCCTGGAGCGCCTTTTCCATGGATATCACCACGTCGCCCAGATGCTCTCCCTGGGGGCCCTCGCCCTCCTGCTGGGGAAAGGAGATGACATTGGTGGGCCGGTCCCGGTCCAGATAGGTCCTGTTGAGATCCCGGATCTGATCGTTGTCGACCACTACCACCGAGAGCTCCGCACCCTGCCTGCCGAGCAGCTCAAGCGCCCGAAGCGCCCACTCGCCCAGCGGGATGTCATCGATCGGATACCGGCCCTGGAGGTTCTGGATGTCAATGACTGCCATTGGACGAGCACCTTTCGTAGGCCTTGATGATCTTTGCCACCACCTTGTGACGGACCACGTCGTCCTCGCTGAAATAGATGAAGCCGATCTCATCGATGTTCTTCAGAATCTGGTCGGCCTCGATGAGGCCTGACTTTACCCCAGAGGGCAGATCGATCTGGGTGATGTCGCCGGCGATGACCGCCTTGGAGTTGTACCCGAGTCGGGTCAGAAACATCTTCATCTGCTCGGATGTGGTGTTCTGGGCCTCGTCGAGAATGATGAAGGCATCGTTTAAGGTCCTGCCCCTCATGAAGGCGAGAGGCGCCACCTCGATCTGGTCCCTGCTGATGAGCCTGAGCACGTGATCGTGCTCAAGCATGTCGTACAGAGCGTCATAGAGCGGCCTCAGGTAAGGGTTCACCTTCTCCAGGAGATCGCCGGGAAGGAATCCGAGCTTCTCGCCGGCCTCCACGGCCGGCCTGGTCAGGATGATCCGCTCCACCTTCTTCTTCAGGAGATGGGACACTCCCATGGCCAGAGCCAGGTAGGTCTTGCCGGTGCCGGCGGGTCCGATGCCGAAGAGCACGTCCTTGATGCGCATGGAATCGACATAGCGCTTCTGCTGCAGACTCTTGGGCACAATGACCTTCTTGGTGGATGAGATATAGATGCTGTCCTTGAACACGTCTTCCAAGTTTACGTTGCGGTCTTTGGCCAGCATCCTCACCGCGTACCACACGTCGTCAGGATAGAGGGGAAAACCGCCCTTGATGAGTTTGTAGAGGTCTTTCAGGGTGTGTTCCGCGAGCTCGACGTCATAATCCTCCCCCGAGAGCTCGATGGTGTTGCCCTTAAGCGAGCACTTAACGCCGATGGATTCCTCGATGATCTTGAGGTGGGAGCAGCTATCCCCGGCGAGCTGACGCAGTATGTACGGATCTGAAAATTCAACGCTTGGCATCGAAAGCGATCTGCCTTTTTCTCATGATCTCTTGCTTCCTCATGATCTCTTAAGAGATCTGATATATCAAAAAATATGCGAAGACAACACCCTCTTCTGCTGGGATCGCTCACAAGCATCCGGAACCTTTATGAAAAAATCCCTGTTCAGGGTCCGATGGGTCCCGCGGCGCGCCTTTGAAAAAACCCTTGACCGAGGAGGATGATGACGTGAGCCTCTCTTGAAGGAACAACCCGGCTTCAGAGGCTGTGCCGCCATTACAGCGAAAGGACGTCCCGGAGATCAGCCGCTGGTCCAGCCGGGGAATTCCACAGAAACCGAGCCACTGCCTCCTGAAAGCTATTCTCATATTGCACAGGTGTCTTTTTGTGTACTATGTACGTCACATGTTCAAAGCAAAGATCATAGACACGTTCAGCGCGGCCCACAGCCTGCGCGGCTACCGGGGCGACTGCGAGAGGCTTCACGGGCACAACTACCGGGTGGAAGTCACCGTGTCGTCACAGGTGCTCGACTCAATGGGAGTCGTCATGGACTTCCGCGAGCTCAAACAGCTCGTGAAAGGGATTCTGGCCAGGCTCGACCACCGGTATCTCAATGACATCGAGCCCTTCCGTCAGCAGAATCCCTCGGCGGAGAATATCGCCCGGCACATCTTCGCCTCCCTGTCCCCTTCCATCGAAAAACCGCTTGAGCTCCACGAGGTGGTTGTGTGGGAGAACGATACCTGCTGCGTGTCTTTCAACGGAGACGCGTGACCATGAAGGACGTCCAGAAGGAGAAGCCGGAAAACCCGCTGTATATCCAGAAGGTCGGCGTGAAGGGAATCTCGTATCCCATCGTGGTCTCCGACAAGCTCAAGGGCAGGCAGGATACGGTTGCGTCCATCAACCTGTATGTCGACCTGCCGCGGGTGTTCAAGGGGACCCACATGAGCAGGTTCATCGAGGTGCTCAACGAGCACCGCGACAACATCCACATCAAGAACCTCGAGCACATCTTAAACGAGATTCGAACGGCCCTGGAGGCGGAGAGCGCGCACATGGAGGTTGACTTCCCCTACTTTATCGAGAAGAGCGCTCCGGTCACCGGCTCCGTGGGATTGATGGAGTACCGCTGCCGCCTCATGGGTATGGTGGGGAAGAAGCGCGAGTTCAGAGTGATGGTGAAGGTCCCGGTACAGACACTCTGCCCCTGCTCCAAGGAGATCAGCGCGTACGGTGCGCACAACCAGCGCGGGCTCGTGACTGTGGAGGTCTGCTACGAGCGGTTCTTTTGGATCGAGGACCTCATCGATCTCATCGAGCGGTGCGCATCGAGCCCGGTGTACCCCATTCTCAAGCGGCCTGATGAGAAATATGTCACTGAGTACGCCTATGAGCACCCCATGTTCGTGGAGGACGTGGTGAGGCTCGCGGCTGCGTCATTGAGTGTAAAGAGTGAGTTTTCATGGTTTTCGGTGGAGGCGGAGAACTTTGAAAGCATCCACAACCACAGTGCATACGCATACATCGAGAGCGATGACCGTGGGTAAGGCGCCGCTCCCGGTGGGCAAGCTGCCCCTGCCGCTGCTGGAAAAACTGCTCCGGAGCATCCCCTCTGGCGACCCGAACATCCTGGCCGGTCCGGGCATCGGGGTGGATGCCGCGGTAGTGCGCTTCGGAGACCAGACCCTGGTGTTCAAGACCGACCCCATCACCTTCACCAGCGAGAACATATCCCGGTATCTCGTGACCGTAAATTCCAACGACATCGCCTGCATGGGGGGCATTCCCCGATACCTGCTGGTGACCTTCCTGCTCCCGGCCGGCCCGACCACCCCGGCATCGGTCGAAGAGCTGTTCTCTGACCTCAAACAGGCCTGCGCGGCCATGGACGTCACCCTGATCGGGGGGCATACCGAGATCACCCACGGTATCGAGCGGCCCCTGGCAACAGGCTTCATGATCGGGGTCATGGAAGAAGGGATGCCGCACCGTCCCCGGGCTGCCAAGGCCGGGGACCTTATCCTGCTCTCGAAGCAGATCCCTATCGAGGCCGTGTCCGTCATCGCCTCCGAGGCGCCCCGCCGGCTCGACATCGACGGGCAGACGCTTGCAGAGGCCCGCTCGCTCATCCGCGATCCAGGCATCAGTATCTTCAAAGAGGCGCGGATCGCCTGGGGCCACGGGGGCGTCACCGCCATGCACGACCCCACCGAAGGCGGGCTCGCCACCGGCCTGAGAGAGCTGGCCCTGGCAAGCGGGTGCGGGGTAGAGGTCTATCAGGACCGCATCGCAGTGCTGCCGATCGCAGAGAAGATCCTGCCCCTTTTCGGCATCGACCCCCTTGGCGCCCTGGCCTCGGGATCTCTTGTGGTCTGCTGCGAAGAGCACCGTGCAGAAGGGATCATCGCCGCGTGGGCCGAAAACGGGATTGAGGGCTCGATCATCGGCCGTCTCACCGAGGCCCGGGACATGGTCCTTGTCCGGGACGGCGCCAGGACCGATCTGCCGGAATTCCCGGTCGACGAGGTCACCAAGATCTTTTCGCTGCGCGAAAGATAGCTGCAGAATTTCGTGTTGTCCAGGGCCGCCAGAATCTCCCCGAACCCCGGAGACCTGTGGCCCGGCGATGAAAGCGCAACACAGGGAAGACCATCTCCCTGCTCCTTTAGTGGCGGCGGCGCCCAGGCTCCGGACATAGACGGGGAGCAGGGGCCACGCCCAGGAGCACCACGAACGAGATGGCGGAAAGCAGCCAGAGTATCCGCACGGACATCGGATTCACCAAAAAAGGGCGGCTACTTTTTCACCAGTTGCATGACCAGAGAGGTATCGCCGTTTCCCGAGAGGAATTTATCGTTGGCTAGCAGCCTGAGCAACAGATCGATGTTGGTGATTACGCCTTCGATCCTGGTTTCGTTCAGCATCCGCGTCATGCGCTTCAAGGACCCTGCGCGGGTGCTGTTGTGGGCTATGAGCTTGACCAGAAGGGGGTCGTAGTACGAGCTGATGACACAGTTGGGAAACAGGTGGGTATCCACCCTGGCTCCCGGCCCACCCGGCAGGCGCACAGAGGTGACGCATCCGGTGGTGGGCATGAAGTTTTTGGCCGGATTCTCGGCATTGACCCGGCATTCGATGGCGTGTCCGCTGATGCTGACACGGCCGGCGCTCAACCGGGAGCCTGCGGCGATCATGAGCTGTTCTCTCACCATGTCGATGCCGGTCACCATCTCCGTCACCGGGTGCTCCACCTGGAGCCGGCCGTTGATCTCCAGGAAATAGGTGTTCCCGTCCTGGTCCATGAGGTATTCCACGGTTCCCAGCCCCTTGAACCCGATGGCGCTGATGATCATCTCTGACCATTTCCAGAGGTTGTCGCGGGTTTTGGCGTCGATATTGGGTATGGGGGCCTCTTCGATGATTTTCTGATGGCGCCGCTGGATGGAGCATTCCCGATCGCCCAGCACCTGGATCCCGCCCTGCCCGTCCGCGAGGATCTGCACCTCCAGGTGCCGGGGGCAGGAAAGATAGCGCTCCATGTACACCTCGTTGCGGCCGAACGCTGCGTTCGCCTCGCTGCTGACGCTGGCGAACTGCTGGCGGAGCTGGTTTTCGTTGTAGGCCACCTTCATCCCCCTGCCGCCGCCACCGTAGAGCGACTTGAGGATCACCGGCATCCCGAGCTGTCTGGCCATGGTGATGATCTGATCGACATTGGAGATCATGCTGTAGGAGCCGGGGATGGTAGGGATGTTCAGTGACTTGACGACCTGCTTGGTCCTCGATTTGTTGCCGATGGTCCTCAGCGCCGTGCTGGGGGGGCCGATGAAGGCGATGCCGTTCTCCTCGCACAGGGCCGCGAAACTGGGGTTTTCCGACAGAAAGCCGTAGCCCGGATGGATGGCGTTCGCCTTCCAAACAAGGGCCGCACTGATGATAGACTCGATGTTCAGGTAGCTCTTCGACGGCTGCGCAGGACCGATCTGGACCGCCTCGTCGGCATGCGACAGGTACTCCATGTCCTGATCGGCCTCGGAATACACGGCAATGGTTTCGAGCCCCATCTCTCTGGCTGTTCGGAGCACCCTCACAACGACCTCGCCCCGGTTCGCAATCAGAAGCCTCTTCATAGAGCAAGGTTGTATGCCTCTTTAGAAACGCAAGTCAAGGTTCATATGCTCTTCCAAGGCCCCTGGATCACCTCTGATATGCCTGCTGCGGCCGCAGCCTTTCTTTATCACGACAAAAAGAGCGGCCTGACCAGAGCAAAGAAAGGGCCTTGTGCTCAATGCGGCAAGACGGTATGATATGGTTCTTCCCAATGAAATGAATTCGTATTGTGAACGGGCATAAAAACTGTCATGAAGGGAGAACTACGTGAGAATATCCATGCTGTACATCTTTGCCGCCTTTACCGTGCTCCTGTTGCCCGCCACGGCATGGTCTTTTGGTGAAACATCGATGAACTACCTCTGTGAGCGTCTGGTGGAAAAAGGGCTGGAGAAAGGCCAGGTCCAGACCCTCTTGAGCGACCCGAGGCTGGCCGTCACGCCCGAGGTAGTCATCAAGAACCTCTTTCATTCGAGCCCCAAAGGGACCACAAAACAGCCCGACCACATGTATATCGCCCCGGAGTATATCACCAAGGGCAAAGAATACATCATCGAGAACGCCCAGGCCCTTTCCGCCCTGGAAAAGCGTTTCGGGACCTCCCCGCAGGTCATCACCGCCATCCTCATCGTGGAGTCGAGACTGGGGACCTATCCCATGCGGTACAACACGTTTACGGCGTACACCAACCTCGCCGCCCTCCTCGACCCCGATTACTTCAGGCAGATCCAGGAATCGTACACCCATAAATACCCTTCCCTCAATGATGAAGCCGTGATCACGAGGGCCCAGAAAAAGGCGAAATGGGCCCTGAACGAACTGTACAACCTGATCCTTATCGCCCGGGACCTGAATACCGACCCGCTGGCCATCATGGGTTCGTTTGCCGGTGCTCTGGGCCCGGCCCAGTTCATCCCGTCATCGTTCATGGAGTATGGCGTTGACGGCGACAATGACGGAAAGCGGGACCCATTCAACATGCAGGACGCCACGGCGAGCATCGCCTTTTACCTCAAGCGCGCCGGATGGAAGGAAGACGCCGCCGAGGAGAAGAAGCGCACCGCCATCTGGTGCTATAACCACAGCCAGGTGTACGTGAACACCATCATGATGCTCTACGAAAAGCTCTCGTCGCCCTCGTGATGCTAAAACCCGGGAAACCGGAATCCTCCTGTTTCTCTTGCAGCCCGCTCCAGGCTGCGCTTTCCGGCACGGGCAGAAGGCCGGCTGTGTGCCTGAAGAGGATCTTGAAGTATCCTCGATTGCGTGCTATTGCCTTTCTGGGAGAAATATGTGGACATTACTGCGCTAACATCCGGGAAAAAGGTCCTATTCGACAACTACCTCCATGCGTACCTCGCGGCA
>Ga0265293_10008390_pt1 | contig 15330 bp, 13 predicted proteins | sample Munlanlewell138R_FD_192505 | JGI IMG/M metagenome (GOLD analysis project Ga0265293, IMG submission 192505) | Leachate microbial communities from a municipal landfill in Southern Ontario, Canada - Leachate well 138R | ecosystem: Engineered > Solid waste > Landfill > Unclassified | place: Canada...
CCGCCGACGAAGGCGTCGCCGGCTGAGGTCTATCTGGCCGCCATCGACTTCTTGGATACCTTCATCGAGCAGGCCGACACCAGGGGGCTTTCCATCCGTGACCGGCTAGACGCCCAGGGCCTGGTCTGGTCGATCGTCAAGTCCGCCCCACCCGCGAGTTGGGACGAGAAGGAGAAGGCGCGCTTCGAGGCCTGGCGCGGTGGCGCCGTCGAGCCACCGGAAGCCACGCTCGGCTCTTTGGCCGAGACCCTCTACCTAGACGTCGGATTCTTGGAGAGAATTCATAAGCTCCTGGAGCACAAGAGGCAGGTCATCTTCCACGGCCCACCCGGCACGGGCAAGACCTTCGTGGCGCGCGAGTTCGCGAGCTTCGTCGCCGACTCCAGCGAGAACGTCGACATCGTGCAGTTCCATCCGTCTTACAGCTACGAAGACTTCGTGCAAGGCTACCGTCCGAACGACGAGGGCAGCGGCTTCGTCCTCCGCGACGGCCCCTTGCTCCGTGCCGCGAAACGCGCGCTCGAAAGCCCGAGCGCAACGCACGTACTGATCATCGACGAGATCAACCGAGGGAACCTCGCAAAGGTGTTCGGCGAGCTCTACTACTTGCTCGAATACCGCAAGTCCGAGATCACTCTCCTGTACGCCGACAAGCCGTTCCGCCTCCCGGAGAACCTATGGATCATCGGCACCATGAACACCGCCGACCGCTCCATCGCGATAGTCGACGGCGCGCTCAGGCGGCGCTTCTACTTCGTGCCGTTCTTCCCGGACGAGCCCCCTATCGACACGCTTCTGGACAGGTGGCTCGCCGAGAACAAGCCGCATCTCGGTTGGGTCGGTGGGGTAGTGCGTAGGGCGAACGCGAAGCTCAACGACCGCCACGCCGCCATCGGTCCGAGTCACTTCATGCGTAGGGACCTCGACGAGTCGTGGGTCGACCTCATCTGGAGCCACTCGGTGCTTCCCTACATAGAGGAGCAGCTTTTCGCCGAACCAGAACAGATTCGCGAGTTCACCCTCGAGACCTTGAGGGCCTCGGCCGAGGACGATGGAACACAGAACCCTGACGCTGACTGAGTACAAGACTGCCGAAGGGTTGGCCCTAAGTGAGGCCGAGGCCGGCTGGCTGCAAGAGTGGGTTCCCAACCTGGATGTCAGGCCGACCTGGCAACGGCCGGGTAGCTACGACCTGACGCCGGGGAGCCACGTCGGCACGGTTGCGCTTCCAGGCCTGACCGTACTCATCCGGCCCAAAATCTCGGCGGAGCGAGTGCTCTTCCTTATCTCCTACGTGCTCGATCCCGTGAAGTGGCAGCACGCCATGAGTTCGCTGTCCGTTGAGAACGACCTGGTCGAGGGCATGGCCGCGCTCTTCGGGTTGGCACTACGCCGCGCACTCGCACGGGGCGCCCAGCAGGGCTACCGGAGCAAGGAAGAAGCGTTGAGCTCGGTGCGGGGCCGCATCCGCTTCGACGACCAGTTGCGGAGGCGCTTCCTCGCGCCGATCCCCCTCGAGGTAACTTACGACGACTTCACGCTCGATACGGACCTCAACCGGCTCCTGTTCGCTGCCCTGAGGCGGCTCCGGCGTATTCCGATCCACTCCACCAGGGTCCGGGCAGACCTAAGCGCGTGCCATGCGACGTTCGTCGATGGCGTAGGTGCCTTCGAGTACGGACCCCGCCAGCTTCCGGAGCTGAGCTGGAACCGCCTCAACCAGCATTTTCGCCCGGCCGCCGAGCTTGCCAGGGCCATCCTGGCCGCAACGTCCCTGGAGCTCGAGCATGGTGGGGTACGCGGAACCGCGTTCACGATCGACATGAACGTGGTGTTCGAGGAGTTCGTGAGGACCGCGCTGAGGAACGCGCTCGAGTTGCCGAAGAGCGCGTGGCCGGAGAAACCCCCAAGGGGGTTCACGCTGGATCTTGGGGAGCGCATCACGTTGCTGCCCGACCTCACGTGGCGCGAGGGTGGAAGAGTCGTTTTCGTGGGCGACGCCAAGTACAAGCGAGTAGCCCAAGGTGGCGCTCCGAACGCCGACCTGTACCAACTCCACGCCTACGCCACCGCGCTTTCCCTGCCGGCCGGGCTGCTCGTCTACGCGGAGGGCGACGAGCGCGAGGCCGTGCACACGGTGCGGCAGACCGGAACCCGGCTCATCGTCCGAACGCTGAAGGTCGACGGTCAGCCGGCTGAGGTGCTCGAGGCCGTGCGGAACTTGGCGCTGCGGGTTGCGGGATTGCGTAGAGAGCGTCCGCGGAGCTTGGTTGCCTGAGCTGAGCATCTGAATCGCCAGAACGATATCGACGAGGACACGCCAGTTGGACTTCGTGGCGAGGCGCCGACTTCGCGTAGCAGAAACACGATAGCCACCACGACTACGACCGCCGCCTGAGTTCCACGATCTCACGGTGAGTCAGCTCTAAGCACAAGCTGAGGATCTTGGAGAAGTTCGGTGATGTGACGTTGCGCGGCGGGATTGGGAAGGTCATGAGGCGTAGGGGGCCGCATTGCTCGACGGTCCTAAGGAGTCGGCATGAGCAGCACAGCACGGGTGCCTTGGCCGACGTGTCGGGCAAGAACGAGGGACAACACGTCCGCGGACCTGCATATAGGGATCGTAGAGACGTCATCCGGCTAGACGTGTGGTATCCGTCGGAGCTTCATCGGTAACCAAGCTAGGGTTCTTCTTCATGCCACCGCCTCCATGTTTCAAGCGAACTCAGGCTGGTGGATGGAGTCACGAGTCGCGCAGGAGCACAGTTCTACGCACGTACGATGCGCCGCATCAAGCCCGGCGGTTGAGTCAGGTGTGCCACACCGGGAACCGTGATTCCCCTACTGCGCAAAACGCCACGTTGCAAAGAGTGGGCGATCGTCGACGGCAACCTACCAGTTGGCCGACCAGATTGAGCCGGTGAATGGCGCTTGCCTAGAGCAATGCGCCTGTTGGGCCGTTCGCGAATCGAAGTGACGCTGCAGCCGTGAACCAGCAGCACGTATCGAAGAGTGCACCGTAGCCGTGGGCGCATCGGTCAAGTAGCATTGACATTCAAGGAGTGACCCAGCGCGGGCGTCGACCGAGCGGCCGGTTCGTACTAAGGGTACGCAGGCTCCGAGTACTGGGAGGTGAGATGAAAAGAATCGCGACCCGCGAACTAAAGGATGCCTGGGCGGCGTGGCCCAGCTATTCTGAAGACGAGATTGCTGCGGTGACACGCGTGCTGCGCTCCGGGCAGGTCAATCAGTGGACCGGGAACGAAATCGGTCATTTCGAGACCGAGTACGCTGCCGCCCTGGGACGAAAGCATGCTATTGCAGTCATGAACGGCACGGTTGCGCTCGAACTAGCTCTAGCCGCCCTGGATATCGGTGCTGGTGACGAGGTCGTGACAACGCCGCGCACCTTCATTGCCTCGGCAAGTGCAGCTGTCATGAGGGGTGCCACGCCGATCATGGCCGACGTGGATCGTGAAAGCGGAAACATAAGTGCGGCAGAGATCGAGCGCGTCCTGACTACTAACACCAAGGCCATAATTGTCGTGCACCTAGGCGGCTGGCCAGCCGACATGACTGCCATCATGGAATTGGCTTGTTCGCGGGGCCTAGCTGTGGTCGAAGACTGCGCACAGGCTCACGGCGCCCTTCATCGTGGCAAACCTGTAGGCTCGTTCGGAAATATCGCTGCCTTCTCATTCTGTCAAGATAAGGTGATGACCACAGGCGGCGAAGGCGGGCTGATCGCTCTAGACGATGACGCTATGTACAAAGCTGCATGGAGCTTGAAGGATCACGGCAAGGGCTACGACACGGTTTACAACTCGCAACATCCGCCTGGTTTCCAGTGGCTGCACGATTCGTTCGGCACCAACTGGCGAATGACACAGATGCAGGCCGCCATAGGTCGAATACAACTAGCCCGGTTGGAAGATTCCGTTGCACAGCGCAGACACAATGCGGCATTGTGGGCCGAACACTTAGACGCCCTTCCAGCTCTTCGCACTCCTCGCCCACCAGATTGCGACAGGCACTGTTACTACCGCTATTACACTTACGTCCGGCCGGAGATCCTGGCACCAGGATGGAGTCGGGACCGGATCCGTGAAGAGCTGCGGGCCGCCGGCCTTGGAGTTACGGCAGGCAGCTGCGGCGAGATCTACAAGGAAAGGGCCTTCGTGGCTAACAAGATGAGTCCGGCCGAGCGCTTGCCTATCGCTCGAGAGCTAAGTGAAACATCGCTGGCTTTCCTCGTACACCCCACCCTGCCTGAGGAGGCTATCCATGAGGCCGGCGAGTTGGTGGCCAGTGTTATCAAGGCGGCTACCAGGTGAGCGCGGAGCGTGAAGCCACGCCAAGCCATGGAGATGAGCTATAGTTGTTCGGCTCCCGGGGGGGCACGCCAAGGTCGTCATAGGCACGGCTCGTACGGTGTGGTGGCACGTAGCCGGCTTGATCGAGCCCCTACTCATCTTGCTGCAGCCCGTGCCCATGTTGCCTTCGGCGTGGAGCCCGGTAACTCTTGACATGGTGGAGGTTCAACTCGGCAGCTTGAATGGTCGGCAGGTCAGCATTAGGCGACGCGGTGGTCGTGGAGCCTGACAACCGAGTGGACACTTTAGGCAACTGGCCACCGGGGCGTGCCTAACCTTCAGCGTCATCGCAGGGAAGAGCGCCTTTATCGGTGCGGCAGCCGTGGTGCAGCCCTGGGGTAGGTCTCGGTGGCTAGCGCACGGTCGGTACTGGCGAAGTAGTGAGACTTGACGATTGAGGCGGTGCGACGACGGTCGTTGGGAGTCCGTCGAGCGAGACGAACCCAAACACAAAGCACCGTGACGGTTTCCTATGGGTAAGATGACGCGAGTAGCCTGTGCCCTCTACACACTCGCTGAGTATTGGCGCCAACGGCGTGGCGGTCCGTCAGCGACGTTTGGAGCAAGAGAAAGAGGATAAGCCCAACGTGGCAAACGTAATCCAAAGTAAGCGCACGTTCGTGATTGCCGAGGCAGGCGTAAACCACAATGGCTCTGTAGAAATGGCCATCGGATTGGTCGGCTCCGCGAAGGCCGCTGGCGCCGACGCCGTGAAGTTCCAAGATTTTCGCGCCGACCGCTTGGTCACACGTAGTGCCACCAAGGCCGCGTATCAAGAGGCTACAGTTCCGGGCGGCGAGGGCCAGTACGCCATGCTGCAAGAACTCGAGTTGACCCCTGATGATTTCAAGGTCATCCGCGAACACTGCCTGTCAACGGACATTGAGTTCATGGCAAGCCCGTTCGATGAACGCGCGGCAGACCGGCTCGTGAGCCTAGGCATGCGCATAATCAAGATTGGTTCGGGCGAGATTACCAACTTACCGTTTCTGGCGCACATCGCCTCGCTCCGGCGCCCCATTATCCTCTCAACGGGGATGTCTTGGCTGGGCGAGGTAGAAACGGCCTTGCGTACGTTGCGTCGCGCGGGAGCCGACGACATAACCTTGCTACACTGCGTCACCGAGTACCCCGCCCCAGCAGCTCAAATCAACTTGCGAGCCATGCACACTCTAGCGGAATCATTCGGGCTGCCGGTCGGCTATTCGGATCACACGGCCGGCACTGAGATTGCCGTCGCAGCTACGGCTCTGGGAGCCACCGTAATAGAGAAGCACCTTACACTGGATAGATCGCTGCCTGGCCCCGACCACAAAGCCTCGTTGGGTCCGAAGGAGTTCGCGCACATGGTGGCCGCCATCCGCAATGTCGAACAAGCCCTGGGTACAGGCCGCAAAGAGCCGGCCCCGTGCGAGATACCGAACATCTTGGTGGCCCGCAAGAGCCTGGTAACCGCACGCGACCTCAAAGCTGGCCAGCGGATACAACCTGACGATGTCGTCGTGAAGAGACCGGGCTCGGGCATCTTACCGAGCGATTTGCAACTGGTGGTCGGCAGGCTCGTGGCCGAGGACATCGCGGCTGATCAGGTGATTCAGTGGAGCAATCTAGCGTGACACAGTCGGCCCATGGCGCACACGTTGGGCCGCGGGCTCCAAACCGTCGCGTTGCGATAGTCACCACGACGAGAGCCGACTACGGCATACTCTACTGGCTCATCAGAGAAGTGGCGGCCGATCCAGAGCTTGAACTCTTGTTGTATGTCACGGGCAGTCACTTGTCGCCGGAGTTTGGCTCCACGGTGAACCAGATCGAAGCCGACGGGCTGCCGATCAAGCGCCGCATCCCCATCCTGTCTGAGGCGGATTCACCAATGGCGGCCACAGACGCGGCCGGAGTAGCGACGTCCAAGTTCGGCCGCGCCTTGGAAGAAGACCAGCCCGACATCTTAGTTCTCCTAGGCGATCGCTACGAGATCGTGTCGATAGCTCTGGCGAGTGTGCTTCACTCTGTTCCGGTCGCTCACTTACACGGCGGTGAGTTGAGTGCTGGCGCGCTGGACGAGTACTTTCGGCATGCGGTCACGAAGCTGGCTAGTCTGCACTTTCCCGCCACCGATGAGTACAGGCGCCGAGTACTGCAGCTCGGAGAGCAACCTGAGCGCATAATGGCAGTTGGTGCGCCGGTTCTCGACCACTTGCACCATACTGAACTGCTGTCTCGAGCTTCTTTGCAAGCAGCTCTCGGTATTGCACTGGACCGCCCAACAGCATTAGTTACCTATCACCCGGTTACTACGGAACCAGGCACTAATCTCGCGGCCGTAGAGGCATTGGCAGAGGCTATCTTGGCTGAAGACTCGCTACAATGCATCTTCACCAAAGCGAACGCCGACGTCGAGGGGCGCGCTATCAACCAGCTCCTCGCTTCGCTCCAAAGCAAGTATCCCGGCCGCTTCACGCTGGTCGACAACATGGGCACCAAGTTGTACTTTTCGTGTCTCCGACACTTTGATTTATTGGTAGGCAACTCTTCGAGCGGCATCATCGAGGCGCCGGCATTTGCACTGCCAGTAGTGAACGTCGGCCCCCGACAAGATGGAAGGACGAGAGCTAGGAACATCATCGATGTGGACACGACTACTGCTGGAATCCGTGAAGGCATACGGACCGCCAGATCGAAGAGCTTTCGTGCAACGCTCATCGGCATGACGAACCCTTACGACATGTTCGGCGATGGCAACATTGCCGGCAGAATCACCGCCGCAATCAAGAGCTTTCTTTCGGCAAACTACCCGCCGAACAAGGTATTCGTCGACTGGGAGGCCGGAGCGCGCCGTGAATAGGGATTTCCTGATTGGTCGTCAAGCCGATGTGCGCCGCGCCATGCAGCAGCTGGAAGCGACTGAGCATAAGGTTCTCTTCGTGGTTGATGAAGGCAACGTGTTGTTGGGCAGCGTGACAGACGGTGACGTTAGACGCTGGATCCTACGTGGGGGCCAGCTTGATGGCCTGGTTGCCGACGTCTGCAATACCCAGCCGCTCGTCACCAGATCGGTGTCAGGCACCGACAAGTTGAAAAACGAGATGCTAGTCAGGGGTATCACTTGTATCCCAGTCATCGACGAGGCCCGACGCGTGATCGATGTCCTGGTGTGGAAACAGTCTCTTGATGCGGAGCCGAACCTTCCGGTCAAGCGCGAGAGCATCAACCTGCCCGTCGTGATAATGGCGGGAGGCTTCGGCACTCGTTTGGCGCCCTTCACCAGTGTGCTCCCGAAGCCCCTCATCCCGATAAGCGGTCGCACCGTGATTGAGATGATCATGGAAGCCTTCACGGCGTATGGCGTCGACGACTTCTACTTGTCTGTGAATTACAAGTCGAAGATCATCAAGTCGTACTTCGAAGAGCTCGAGCCGCCATATTCCGTAAGATTCGTTCACGAAGACAAGCCTCTCGGCACTGCTGGCAGCTTGAGAACCTTGGCCGGCTCGATCACTACTGACCTGATAGTCACCAACTGTGACGTAATCGTGAGCGCCAACTACTCTGACCTGGCGCGTCACCATGTAGAGAAAGGGAACGACATCACCCTGGTGGTATCGCTTAAGAATTACACTATCCCATACGGCGTATGCGAGATTGAGAGCGGTGGCACCCTGCGCGAGATCCGAGAGAAGCCAGAGTTCAATTTCCTGGTCAACACTGGCCTCTACATGATCAAGCCACACGTTCTCGACCTCATCCCCCAAGGTGAGTTCTTCAACTTCACTGACCTCATCGAGACGGTCCGAACTGGCGGCGGCCAGGTCGGGGTCTATCCAATCAGCGACAAGGCGTGGATCGACACTGGCGAATGGGCCGAGTACCGGGCAGCCGTGGCGCAAGTCTCGGCGGATCGGAGAAAGCCGCTGGAATCGCCGAATGGTTGAGGATCGAGGTCTTACAGTTGCCGTGATCCCAGCGCGTGGCGGCAGCAAGTCCATCCCACGCAAGAACCTCGCGATGCTGGGAGGGCGGCCACTATTGGCTTGGTCTATCACAGTTGCACGCCAGGTCAAGGCGATGGACCGGATTGTGGTCTCGACGGAAGACCCCGAGATCGCCGAGGTGGCTAGGGGTTATGGCGCTGAAGTTCTATTGCGCCCGCCACATCTCGCAGCGGACGATTCACTCGTCATAGATACACTTCGAGACATAATCGAGCGGTTCGCTGAAGGCGAGGTGAAGTTGCGGACCATCGTTCTTCTGGAGCCGACCTGCCCGTTCCGCTCCGCCACCGATGTCTCTGAGTGCATTGCGCGGCTAGAGGACGACGAGATTGACTCGGTCGCGACGTTCACCGAAGCGAGCCTCAACCCATATAGGTCATGGACCATCGTAGACGGGAAGCCAGCGATGTTCATTGAAGGCGTTAACCCATGGGCGCCCCGGCAACGGCTCCCGCCCGCCTTTCAACTCAACGGCGCGGTTTATGCCTTCCGTGCAGACCGCCTGCCTCCCGACGGCCCCGCCATACTTTTCGGCAACGCGAGAGCAGTGATCATGCCCCGGGAAAGATCAATCGACATCGACGACATGGTGGACCTTCGCGTCGCTTCAGCTTTGCTCGACACATCAACCTGATCGAGCCCGATTGGAGAATCAACCCATGCACTTGTCCAAGCTCCAAGACCTCACCGGGAAGACCGCTCTCGTCGCCGGTGGTGCGGGTCTCCTCGGTTCCGAAATCTCGAGCGTCCTCGCAGAACTAGGCGCGAACATCGTGATCGCGAGTAGGAACTTTGAGTCATGTGAGGCCGCATGCACCCGGCTCGCCGAGGAGTACCCTGGCACCGCGACCTTCGCAACCAAACTGGACCTGACCGATCGCGACAGTATCGTTCGCTGCGTGGCAGAATCGAAAGGCCACTTCGGAAGCATCGACGTTCTGGTCACCTGCGCTTGGTCCGGAAAGAAGAACAGCTGGGACAGCATCGACGACGAGGACTGGGATTACGACATCGAGGTGTCCCTCAACGGTGTGTTCCGTCTGATCAAGGCCGCCACTCCGGCGCTCAAAGAGTCGAAGGGCGTCATCCTCACCATCGGTTCCATGTATGGTCATGTGGCTCCGGACTACAGGCTCTACGAAGGTGTACCGCAAAGCAACCCGCCCAGTTATGGTGCGGCCAAGGCAGGCATCATCCAACTGACGAAGTACCTGGCGAGCTTCCTGGCACCCTATGGAATCCGGGCGAACTGCATGAGCCCAGGCCCGTTCCCCTTCGCGTCGACTCTCGACGAGCATCCCATCTTCCGTGACCGCTTGAACTCCAAGAACCCGTTGGGGAGAGTCGGCAAGGCGCATGAAGTGAAGGGCGCCGTCGCGTTCTTGTGTACTGACGCGTCCTCGTACGTAACCGGCCAGAACGTGTGTGTCGACGGTGGCTGGACCATCTGGTGAGCGACGCCATTCGAGTCGGAATCCTTGGGTTCAGCGAAGGGAACGGCCACCCGTTCTCGTTCTCGGCCATCATCAACGGTTACTCCGACGAAGGCATGGCAGGCTCCGGTTGGGCAGCGATTCACGCCTACCTACGCCGGCGCGACCCGTCAGAGTTCGGTGGATTGGGACTCGCCGTCACGCACGCATGGTCACAAGACGCCGCGATGACCGACCGTTTATGCACGGCGTGCCTCATTCCCAACGCCGTGACTGGTGCATCGCCACAGCAGATGCTCGGGGAGGTCGATGCTGTGATCGTTGCACGCGACGACCACGAGACACACCTGGACCTGGCACGGCCCTTCCTCGAAGCCGGGCTTCCCGTCCTGATCGACAAGCCACTTACGATGTCGCTCGAGAGCCTCAAGGCCTTCCAGCCGTACCTCAACTCCGGCCAGCTGATGTCTAGTTCAGGGATGCGCTACGCACGGGAACTCGACGAGCCTCGAGCGCAGCTAAGTGATTACGGGACGCTGAGGTTAGTGCGGGGCGCGGTGCTTAACGACTGGTCGCATTACGGAATCCACCTTATCGACGCTACCTTGAACCTCATTCCCGCTCGGCCTGTCGCGGTCACGCCATTGGCGTCCAGCCACCAGTCGATGGCGATCGAGCTAAACGACGGTTGCCTTTGGCAGCTCGACGCGCTGGGTGACGTACCGCCCTGTTTTCGTCTCGACCTCTTCGGTACGCGGCTCATCACGAGCCACAGCGTCCGCGACAACTTCAGCATGTTCCGACGCCTACTGTTCCACTTCGCCCTAGGCATACGAGACGGCCGTCCCGCGATTCCACCAAGCGACACCATCGCCGCCATCAAGCTGCTCATAGCGGGCGACCGCGCCCTACGGGAGAAACGGACGGTGAGACTCGATGAGCTTGAAGTATAAAGACCTGTTCGACTTAAGAGGTAAGTGTGCGGTAGTAACGGGAGGCGTCGGTATCCTCGGCCAGCACTTCTGCAGAGGCCTGGCTGAGTTCGGCGCCAACATCGCTGTGGTGGATCTCGACGAGGAGCGCGTTCGGAATCTCGCCGAGGACTTGGTCAAGGAGTACGGTGTAAACGCCCTAGGCATCGCCTGCGACATCACATCTCCTACCTCCGTACACGAGATGGTGACGGCCGCCGTAGAGGCGCTCGGTGGCATTCACGTGCTGCACAACAACGCTGCTTCGAAGTCGGCTGACCTCGATCGCTTCTTCGCTTCGTTCGAGGACTACTCGCTCGAGGAGTGGCGGCGCATCATGTCCGTGAACATCGACGGCATGTTCCTAGTGGCGCAAGCCGTGGGAGCGCAGATGATCCGCCAAGGTGTGGGCGGCAGCATCATCCAGACCTCGTCCGTCTACGGCATCAGAGCGTCGGACAAACGCATCTACGAAGGCTCACATTACCTTGGGCGCCAAATAAACAACCCGGTCGTCTATTCAACCTCGAAAGCCGCCGTGCTGGGTCTGAGCAGACACCTTGCCGCCGACTGGGCTGAGTATGGCATCCGTGTGAACAGCCTCGTCCCGGCCGGCGTGTCAAGCGGCCAGAACGAGGAGTTCAAGCGCCGCTACTCCAGCAGAGTGCCGCTGGCCCGGATGGCGGAGGCCCAGGAGATGGTGGGCGCTTTGATATACCTCGCGTCGGACGCATCGAGCTACGTGACCGGTCAACAGATCGTCGTCGATGGTGGGCTCAGCGCATGGTAACCAGGCATGTCGGTCACCGCGTGACCATAGTCATGTACCACTTTGTCCGAGACCTTGAGAGCAGTCGATACCCACGCATCAAGGGACTTGACACTCGCGAGTTTGCCGGCCAGCTCGAGTACATCGCCAAGCACTACAACGTGGTGAGAATGGAGAACGTAATAGCCGCCACGATGGATAGTGGCACCGACCTGCCCGAGCGTCCGTTACTGCTAACGTTCGACGACGGCTACGCGGATCACTACCAGACGGTGTTCCCGCTGCTAGACCGATTAGGCATGCAGGGCTCGTTCTTCCCACCGGCCAGGGCGATCATGGAACGCAAAGTGCTCGACGTGAACAAGATCCACTTCATGTTGGCAACCGCAGACGATGCAACGGCGCTGGTAGACACCATGGAGGCACTCCTCGAAGAAGGCCGGCATGATTACGACCTCGAGACGATTGCATGGTACCGAAAGGAGTACGCGCACGCCAACCGCTGGGACACGGCGCAGGTCATCTACCTGAAACGTATGCTGCAACGAGGCCTGCCGGAGGGCCTGCGGACAGCCATCACGGATGAGTTGTTCCGAGAGTTCGTAACGCCTGATGAAACTAGCTTCGCAGGCGAATTGTACATGACATTGGAACAGCTCAAGTGCATGCACAGACATGGAATGCATATCGGCAGCCATAGCTACGACCATTACTGGCTCGACACGCTCGACGAAAGCGCTCAGCAAACCCAGGTGCGCAAGTCGCTGGACTTCCTACGCGAGGTAGGCTGCAACATGAGTTACTGGACAATGTGTTACCCATATGGCGGGTACAATCAGTCGCTACTAGGCGTACTAGAGCAAAACGGTTGCCGCTTAGCGTTGACGGCCGAAGTGGCGATAGCCGAAATCAACCACACGAGGCGGTTCGAGCTAGCTCGTATCGACACCAATCATCTCCCGAAGACGAGTAACGCTCCCAAGAACGAGTGGACCCGGGTTGCATGACACTAACCATGCGCAAGCTATTGACCGATCTCACTCCACTTAACCGGGTGGTGTGCTCCAGCGACTACGACCGCACCATCGAGTACCTAAAGAACCACTTACCAGTACGCGAAATCGCCTACCGTCCTCACGACCAGTACAACGGTTGGGTGATACCTCCGAAGTGGGATGTGGTGGAGTCAAAGATCCTCCGTGACGGGGAACTCGTCTACGACGGGACGTGGCATCCTATGGCAACCATGGCGCTTTCGACGTCTTTCAGCGGCCGCGTGTCACTGCAGGAACTGAAAGACCATCTCCACTTCGACCACCGCTATGACGACGCCATCCCATTCCACTTCAGACAGTTGTTCAGAAGTTGGGATCGCACTTGGGGATTCTGCGTCCCCAGAACGCTTTACGACTCCCTCGAGGAAGGCGAATACGACGTGGTGATCGAGACCCGTGAGTCGCCCGGTACGCTGCGCATGCTTGAGTGGGACCTAGCCGGAGAGGTCACCGAGACGTTCGTGTTCGGTACCAACCTTGACCACCCCGGCGTAGCGAACGACGGACTCTCCGGCGTGGCGGTAGGTGTCGAACTTTTCAAGGAACTGGCCACGAAACCGCGGAAATTCTCTTACCGCTTGGTTCTGACGCAAGGGATAATCGGATCAGAATACTATCTCGGTCTACAGGACCGTAAGCGCCGTGAGCAGATCTTAGAGGGCGTAATGCTTGAGATGATCGGTTCACCGACGCAGCTTGCTCTACAGTACTCGCGTTCTGGTAATGGCAACTTGGAGAACGCCATCGCCGACGTTCTCAACGCTAAAGGTATCGACCACCGGACTGGTGCGTTCGAAGAGATCGTACTTAACGACGAATATGTCTGGGAAGCATACGGCATCCATATGGCCGCATTGACCCGGTTCCCGTACCCCGAATACCACACCGACAAGGACAACGCGGCCCTCATATCTGACGCGAACTTGCGTGAGGCGGTACACGTGCTGGTAAACGCCGTCGAATTGCTTGAGTCAACACCGCTGATCTATAAGCTCTTCGAAGGCAATATCTGTCTCTCGAACCCCAAATACAACCTTTACGTGGACCCGGGCCAGCCAGCATTCGGCGATCAGCCAAGCGAACATCGGCGGCGCAGGCGCCTGTTGATGGACACAATCCCATCGCTGTCCAGCCCAGTGAGCGTGAGGCAACTGGCTGCGATGGTCGGGTTGCCGGAGGATGAGGTGGCCGCGTACGTGGAGAGGTGGCGGGAGAAGGGGCTGCTTGAGCTTCGACCCTAGATTCGTCGGTCCTGAAAAACCTCGTTTACCCCGATGAGCACGAGTGGTTCTCTGCTGGTATTGTGTCCTCGGTTTGCAAGTTCTTGCCGTCCTGGTGGGCGTTTCCTTGCAATATGATGGGTCATGAAACCCCGAAAAAGCGCCAGCGAGGACCCTCAGGGCGCGCTATTCAAGACCGAACTCCAGTACCTGGTGGATGAGCACCACCCGCTGGTGAGGCTGGCGGGCGAGGTCGACTGGAGTCAGTTGGAGGAGTCGTTCGGGCAGGCGTACAGCGACGCCGGCCGGCCGGGCATCGCCACGCGGTTGATGGTGGCTTTGCATTACCTGAAGTTCACTTTCGATCTGAGTGACGAGCTGGTGGTGCAGGGCTGGGCGGAGAACCCGTACTGGCAGTTCTTCTCGGGCGAGAAGTTCTTCCAGCACGAGCTCCCCATCGACCCTTCCAGCATGACCAGGTGGCGAAAGCGCGTCGGGGAGGCCGGCGCTGAGGAGCTATTGCGCGAGACGATCCAGGCGGGCTTGCGGCTGAACCTGATCAAGCCGAGCCAGTTGCAGCGCGTGAACGTGGACACGACCGTGCAGGAGAAGAACGTGCGCTTCCCAACCGACGCGCGCCTCCTCAACCGGGCGCGGGAGCGGTTGGTGAAACTGGCGCAGGCCGAAGGGATCGAGCTCAGGCAGTCTTACGCGAGAGTGGGTAAGCGCGAGCTCTTGATGCAGTCGCGTTACGCGCACGCGAAGCAGTTCAAGCGCGCCAGGAAGGCGACCCGGAAGCTGAAGACCTACCTGGGGCGCGTGATCCGCGACGTGGAGCGCAAGGCGGTCAATCCGAGCCGGGAACTGCAGGAGCTGCTGGTGGTTGGCAAGCGGATCGTGGAGCAGGAGCGGAAGAGCAAGAACAAGGTTTACAGCGTGCACGAGCCGCTGGTGGAGTGCATCAGCAAGAGCAAGGCGCATAAGCGTTACGAGTTCGGCTGCAAGGTGTCTTTGGCCGCCACCAGCAAAGGCGGTTGGTTACTCGCCGCGCAGGCGCATCACGGCAACCCTTACGACGGGCACACGTTATCAGCCACCATGGAGCAGCTCGCGAAGCTGACGGGCGCGGCACCAGAGCACGTGTTCGTGGACATGGGTTACCGCGGGCATGGTTATGAGGGGATCAGCGTCGTGCATGTGGATAAGAAGCGCCGCGGCCGGATATCGAAGAGCACCTGGAAGTGGATGAAGCGCCGCAGCGCGATAGAGCCGACCATCGGGCACTTGAAGAGCAGCAAGCGGCTAGATAGGAACCGCTTGAAGGGCGCGGTGGGTGACCGGATGAACGTGATCCTGAGCGCGGCGGGCATGAACCTGCACAAGATCATGAGGGCGCTGGCCAGCGCGCCAGGTTCTCTTGCGCTCTTCTTGGCTTGGCTGCTGGAACTACTTCGGCGCCGCCCGGCCGCCGCAGCGTTCGCCGGAGCCCGCTAGAACGGGTTCTTCAGCTTCGACTA
>Ga0265293_10008391_pt1 | contig 15330 bp, 19 predicted proteins | sample Munlanlewell138R_FD_192505 | JGI IMG/M metagenome (GOLD analysis project Ga0265293, IMG submission 192505) | Leachate microbial communities from a municipal landfill in Southern Ontario, Canada - Leachate well 138R | ecosystem: Engineered > Solid waste > Landfill > Unclassified | place: Canada...
ATTTAAATACTTTTATTCTCTTAAATTATTATTAGTAAGCAAAATCTATAATTCTATTTTTTTGCAGAGGTGACGGAGTGGTCAAACGTGCTAGCCTGCTAAGCTAGAGTCTCACGACTACACGGGTTCGAATCCCGTCCTCTGCGTAACCGGTTTTGCTCGGTTAACGCGCAATGCTTGTAAGCAGTTTGCTGTAAGTAGCTTTAAACAGTGGCTTTATAACAAAAAGTTTGTAAAGGACTATGAAACTGGATTAATTAACAAATTACCCTTATTATTCGCAAAAGAGCAAAAACATACGTATACTTTTTCTGAGCTATCTGATATAATTAAAATAGAATTAGAGCAAATAAATGAAGACAAATATCTTAATAGATTAGTAAGACAAATATTAAATTATTTATTAGAAAATGAAATTGTATCAGATAATGATGTTTCATATATTAAAAAGAAATTAAAAACTAAACAATATAATGCTGATAACTATGTGCCTACAGACACTGAAATACAGAAAAATCTTTCAAAGTTAACTACAAATAATAGATTAGTGTCATTAGTGTCATTAGTGTCGGGTGTAAGGAAGGTAGAATTGAACTATTTGATAAAGAACTTAAATAGTTTAAGGATTCAAAAATTTGATAATTTTGTTAAAATTACAATGAACTACTTACGTAATACTAAGAACTCTTACTTCTGTTATCTACCGTTAGAAGTCTATAGTAAGCTGTTAGCAAACCACAAACAACTATCAGTAGGCTCCTTAGAATCAGAAATAAAGCGAAAGAAGTTAATTCCTATAAAATACTGTAGAAAATGGTTCTATACTAAATGCATAGAGTTAGGAGTTCCAGAGTCAATTGCTGACTATTATCAAGGTAGGGTTAGTAATTCAATAGGTGGTAATCATTATCTGTCTCGCCAAATGCTCGCAGATAAGAATTATAATAAAATAGTTAGTTATTTAAAACATTTTAATAAATATATTATTTGATTTTTATGTTATTTTCAAAAGTATATAGTTTTTTAAAAAAATATTTTAATAGATATAATCCTAAATATAATAAATCTAAATCTTTTACAAATAAGGGTTCAATTTTAATTATAAATGTAGGGACTTATGTTAGTGATTCAGGAGTAAGTGATTATTCTACATCATTTAAAATTAAAAAAGGTCAAGTCAATAAGGTATGTATTTCAAAAATGAAAAAAAATGAAGATACTTATATGTTTAATACCTTTAAATTAATTCCTGTAACTAAATCAGTTTTTATTGAAGTAAAAAAGCATTTTCTTTCAGGTAATCCTAATTATTTTGAAATATATAATATACAATTATTAAAAAATATTAAAAAACAAAAAGTTATTAAGATATAATTATAATTTTTTATCAATATTAATTATAGTAATATTATCTCAAATAACTTTATTTATTTTTTAAATCTCTTTTTTATGTTTCATATTATATAAGTAAAACAATCACCAATATACTTATAAAGGTACATATGATACATAGGTTACACTTGGGTGTAGGTAATGTATAGAGTGTATGGTGTAGAGTAGCTATAAACTAAAAAATAGTAAATATTACTTGTATAAAATAATTATAGTTAAGTAAGAAAGTAAGTAAGAAAGATTATATTTTATAATTATAAGGTTAATTTATGGTGTAAATATTTTATTTTAACTAATTTATTAATAAAAGAAATCTTTAAATATGTTTCATAATCTATTTATTTATACAAACATAAATTGTGAAATAAATGAAAGATAATAAAATCAAACAAGTAGAAAAGAGAACATCTGATTCTAATAAAAACAGAAAAAGTCCATTATCTACATTAGGCATTGTTTTATTAGTTATTTTTGTGGGAATTCCTTTATTAATAATAATTATTGCTTTAATTGTAGGGTTGTCTAGTTCAACAACTATAGATAATGTTAGTAAAAGTAGTACTAGTAGCGACACAACTTTAATAAATAATGTAAGTGATAGTAGTACCTATCCAATACTTACAATAGATAAAGTGCCTATTGTTCTTGCAAATTTGTATCCTATAAGGGCAACTATAAAAAACACATCAAATAAATCTATATCTACAAAGTTTGATATGGTTGTAATAGATAGTAAAGGAAATAAAGTTTGCGAAGGATCTTCTTTGTATGATGATTTTTCTAAAATTTATTCTGGAGAAACAAAAACTGGAGAAATAAATTTTTTAGGGTGTATATTTAATAGTGACGGCCAATATGAAATAACATTAACCTTAATTGATAGTACTTATAATAAATTGGCAGAAGATAAAGAAACTTTTATAGTAGATTACTGGGGTGCTTTTGAAATTGATAATAGTGATGAAATAGATTCTAATTCTATTATTGATAATAATTTATTAGAAGAAGATGCCCCTTCTAGTAGTAAATTTGTTTCTGATTTAGAAATAAAAAAAATTGATATTGTTTTAGCTAATTTATATCCTGTAAGAGTAACTGTAAATAATAAAGAAGCTTCTTATATTCCTAAATTTGATTATAATGTAAAAAAAGGTTCAAAGATAGTTTGTGAAGGAAGTGGTATGGTTACAGATATATATGAATTAGATGCAAAAAAAGAATCTACTTTTGAAATACTTTTTATGGGGTGTATGTTTTCTGAAGATGGGAGTTATGTTCTTAATATAGATTTATTAGATCCTAATTATAATATTTTATCTTCAGATTCAAAAAATTTTAGTGTAGATTATTGGAGTCAATTTAATTGGGAGTGAATTTAATGGGAACTTATAACTTTGTTACAAAAATTGATGATGTGACTTATTCAAATGATGTTTTTTTAGAAAGATTTAGAAATCAGTTAAATAAGAATAATGTAGTTACAACTAAATCTAAAGAAAAAACAGGTCACGCAAATACCGCTGGAGTGGGAGTTGGATTTGGCGGATTGGGTGTTGGTGCTGGAACAACTGACATTATTGCACATCAATGGAATCCTTTTGAAGTAAAAATTCCTTCTCAGAAGTATTCTTTCTTTGGAAGTTTTAAAGGAATGTTAAAGGTTAGTGAATTGTCACATTATATGAAAAAAGTAAAGACAAAAAATCTTAATTTCAAAAATTTTGAAGTTTATGGAGAATTAAATTTCAAACCAAATTTATTTATAACTATTTTAATTGGTATGTTAATTTCAATTTTTGTAGGTTTATTAAATCCAACAGCTGGTATTTTTGTAGGTGTTATTCTTGCAGTGGTTTATTATAATCTAATTAAACAATTTGCAATGAAAGAAATAAATTATCCAGTAGGTATTTTAGAAAAGTCTGTTGAAGAATATCAAAAAGAGATTGATAATTATTACAAAAGCTTATAAGTTATAAAAATTATGTCTGATAATAAAAAATCATATGTTCAAAAAAAAATAGATTATGTTTCATTAATACTTAGTGGAATTCTTTATTCTATTGGTCTTTCTTTACTTATGAGAATTATTTGTAAGTTATTTAATTTTAATAATTTTGAGTTATCGTATATACCATTATCAATACTATTTCTTTTTTTTGTAATTATTATAGTTGTACTTATATCTAAATTATTTAATTTTTGGCTTGTTGAACTAATAATTTACTTTAAATTAAAATCAATTAAAATTAATAAACCAGCAAATACGGTTATTATTATTGGTCAAATTAATTTTAATAAAATAAGTTATTGGATAACTCCTAATTATGATTTAGATTTGTTATTAATTATAAATTATCTTAGATTGAAAAATACTGACTTTTCAATTTATAGAAATGTAACTGTAAACATTTTAGATGCTATTATGTTAAATAGAAAAATTAAAAATGTTTATTTATTAGGACATGGAATGAGGCATGGATTTAAAATAGATTCAGATATAATTTTAAATTATTGCCGTTATGACAATACTAAATATAAAAAAGATTATGTTTATCAAATTCATTGTAATAATGGTTATGGGAAATCATTAGTTGAATATGTGGTGCCTAAAAAAAATCAAAAAGATTGTTTGCCAGAGCACGGATATATGAGTAATATAACTATTCAACATATGTTTATGGATAAAATTATAGATATTGAAGAAAACCATAAATCTAAAATTTTATTGAAATTTAAATATATTCTTTTACCTTACTTTTTATGGATATTTTCATTTATTATTTGTGTGCTTTTTTTAATATGGATTTTTTAGAGTTATAATTTAATATTTGTTATTTTATAATAATTATTTAGTAATTAATTACTTTAATGATCTATTCATTACATCCTTTTGGACACTTCCAAGAACCACTTTTAAATCGTCCGTGTAAAACTTTATTTGTAAGCCAAGCATAGCCACAAATTAAACAATTCATTTCTCCGGTTCGCGAATTAACTAATTTTACATTATTTCTTGTTGTGTTTTCTTTAATCATTTTTAATTCCTCCACATTATATTAATTTTTTATTTATTTCATTTTTAATTTTAATAACTTCTTTAATTACTTTTTTTCCTTTTTGAGTAATTTTATAAAATTTATAACTTCTGGATTCTGGATTTACACATTCTATTAATTCTACTTTACTGAGTTCTTTTAAGGTTCTAATAATGTGTGTTAAATATGTATAATTAGCTTTTTTAAGAATTTGAGCAGGGGTTAATGTGTTTTCTGAAAGTGTTAATAAAACATTTATTCGGTTTTTTCCTGCAAGAACAAATGAAATTAATTCTTTACTCATAAATATATTTGGTCACAAAATGTATATCTAATCTGACGACCTTTAAATGACGATAATGTGACCAATTTAAAATCTTTTTTATACTATAATATATAGTAAATTTTATAGGAATGAAAGAATTATGCCTACTTTAAACTGGATAGGGAAAGAATCTGTTGTTAATCACGATAAAGAAGTTCCTTTTAGGCTTCTTAAAAAGGTTAAAGTTCATTCTGTCGGTAATAATTCTCAGAATTTAATTATTCACGGAGATAATCTAGAGGCACTTAAAGCTTTAATGCCATATTATATGGGTAAAATTAAATGTATCTATATAGATCCTCCATATAATACTGGAAATGAAAATTGGGTGTATAATGATAAAGTAAATTCTCCTAAAATAAAGAAATGGTTAGGAAAAGTGGTTGGTAGGGATTCTGAAGATTTATGCAGACACGATAAATGGCTTTGTATGATGTACCCGCGATTAAAATTATTAAAAGATTTATTAACTGAAGATGGTGTAATCTTTATTAGTATTGATGATAATGAATTAGATAATTTAATGCTACTTTCTAAAGAATTATTTGGAAATGAAAATGTAGATTTAATGATTTGGGAAAAAGTAACTTCTAACGAGGGCAAATTGAAAATAGTTCATAGGTATAGAACCGACCACGAATATATTTTAGTCTTGTATAAAGACAAATATTCTACAAGATTTAGAAAAATTGAAGAATTGCCCGACATAATCAATAAAACTGAAAATGCAGACAATGACCCCCGAGGAGATTGGATTTCAGGTAATGTTTCAACGAGAGAAGAAAAATCAAATAAAAATAGCGAGAAATATTTTGAATTAACTTCTCCAACTGGAAAAGTTTGGAAGAGAGAATGGAAATATGATAAAGATGAAATGCTTAGATTAATTAAAGATAAAAAAATTTATTGGGGTTCAAATGGCGATAATGTTCCAAGGTTAAAAGTTTTTGTGAATGAAGTAAAACCCGTTTATATCTCTTCCATAATCAGAAATAAAGGAACGGCAAAAAGGGCAAATGTTGATGTCGGAGAATTTTTTGGAGAAAGGGTTTTTGATAATCCAAAACCAGTAGATTTAGTAAAATATCTTTTAAAATTTTCTGAATATAAAGACGGCATTGTTTTAGACTCCTTCGCAGGTTCTGGAACTACTGGTCACGCAGTTTTAGATTTAAATAAAGAAGACAATGGAAATAGAAAGTTTATTTTAGTTGAAATGGAAGATAAAGTAGTCAAAGAAGTTACCGTCGAGAGAATTAAAAGAGCAATACAAAAATATGATTATAAAGCTGGTTTTGAATATTGTGAACTTGATAAGCCATTATTTAATGAATATGGGCAAATTGATGAAGAATGTAGTTTTGAACAATTGGCAACATATATTTACTTTATTGAATCAAATACAAATTTAGATAAAAAATTGATTAATAAAAATTATATTGGTAATTATAACGATACAGAATATTATTTATTGTTTAAAGATAAAGGAAAGAATGTCTTAACAAAAGATTTTTTAAGAAATATTAATTTGAATAAAAATAAAAAAATAATTTATGCTGACAAATGTTTAATTGATGAAAATATTCTAATAAAAAATAATATAAAATTTAAACAAATACCATATGAAATAAAGGTGTATTGAATGGAATTTAAAAAATATCAAACTAAAACTTTAGATAAAATCAATTTGTATTTATCTGAAACTAATAAATTTGGACCAAAGCATGCATTTATTTCAATACAAGATAATTTATATAAAGAAGATTTTTTTGGTAAAGAGATTCCTTTTATTTGTATAAAAATACCTACAGGTGGTGGAAAAACATTAGTAGGTTGTAGTTCAATTAGTTCTATTTTTAATATTTATTTAAGAGAAAAAATGGAAAAAGGAATTGTAATGTGGTTTGTTCCATCTGAAGCAATTAAAACACAAACTCTCAATAAATTCAAAAATAGAAATGATATTCATAGAAAAATATTAGATGATTATTTTGATAATAATGTAAAAATATTTTCTAATGAAGAAGCACTAAGAATAAGAAAAGAGGATGTTGAAGATAATATTTGTATAATTATTTCTAGTCTTGAAGCATTTAGAAAAGAAAAAACTTTACAAAACAAATATAAAGTATATAAAGAAAATGGAGCTTTATTAAATCATTTTGAAAATATTAGTGATTTGGATTATTTAGAAAAAGATGAATCTGGTGTAATTAAATCTTTAGCAAATGTAATTAGATTAAGTAATCCTTTAATAGTTATTGATGAAGGACACAAAACAAAAACAGAATTATCTATCACATTTTTAAAAGAATTAAATCCTTGTTTTGTTATTGAATATACCGCAACACCAAGAGCAGAGAGTAATATTTTAGTTGAAATACATTCATCTGAACTTAAAGAAGAAGAAATGGTTAAGTTACCTTTAGTATTAGAAAGTCATACTCAATGGCAAAACGCAATTTCTCAAGGAATATTAAGAAGACAAGAATTAGAGGCTATATCTAAGAAAGAAAAAGAACAGATTAGACCAATAGTTCTTTTACAAGCTGAACAAGAAAAAGAAGATGACAATAAGATAACTGTTGGTAAGATAAAAGAATTTTTAATTAAAGAAAAGAAGATATCTGAAGATGAAATTGCAATAAAAACTTCTAAAAATAATGATTTAGATGGAATTAATTTATTTAGTAATTCTTGTAAAATAAGGTATATTATAACAGTTAATGCTTTGGCTGAAGGTTGGGATTGTTCCTTTGCATACATTTTAATTTCTGTTGCAAATATTGGTTCAAAAATAGCTGTAGAACAGATTATAGGAAGAATAATGAGGATGCCTTATGCAAAAAAGAAAAACAATGAAGCATTAAATAGAAGTTATGTGTTTGCATCTGCTAAGAATTTCAATGAAGCAACGTCACAAATTATAAAAGGATTAGAAAATAATGGTTATAGTAAGTTCGATTTAATTAGTTCTATTGGGGGAAAACAAAAATATGAATTTGATGTAGATAGAAAAGTTAAGGAAGATTTTGCAGTTCCATTAATGGCTTATAATAACGAAGAGCTTACTTTTGAAGATTTAATTGGAGATAATTTTGAATTGCATAAACAAAAATTCAATTTTAATTTTACTATAAATGTTGATAATGATGGTAGGGCAATTTTAGACATTAAAGAAGGAGATAAATGGATAAAAGGAGCTCAACAAATATTAAAATTAACTTTTAAAGACAAAAATTTATCTAAAAAAGAATTAATATTATGGCTGGATAAAAAACTGAAATTTACAATGATTGATAAAGACGATAAAGTTAAGTTTTTAGAAAAAACAATTGATGAAATTAAAGGGTATACCATTCAGGATTTATCAGTTAATAGATATGTTTTATTATCTGAATTAGATAAAGTAATTAATAATATTTTAACAGACTATACAGAAAAACAATTTAATAAATTAATAATGGATAGTAAAATAAAAGTAGAAAAATTTGATAAATTTTCTGAAACTATAACTTTAACAGAGGAACTTCCTCAAGAATTTAACAAAAGTTATTATGAAAAAATTGATAAACTTAACAAAGAAGAACTTAATTTTATTAGTAGATTAGATTTAGATTCATTACCAAATATAAAGTTTTGGATAAGAAATAGAGAAAAAAAAGATCCATTCTATTTACAAGGTTATAAAAAAAATAAATTTTATCCTGATTTCGTTGCATTAACAACTAAAGGTAATATTTTATCATTAGAATGGAAAGGTGAAGATAGAGTAAGTAATGAAGACACAGAGTATAAAGAAAAGATTTCAAAAGTGTGGGAACAATTAGGTAAAGGTAAACTTCATTTCTTTTTAGTGCATAATAGAAATATAGAAAGTATATTGTGTAAAATAAAAGAGTTATAAATTAAGTTATTTATTTCTAGTGCAAATTATTAATAAATAATTAAGGAGGAAATTATATGGCGAAAAATAAAAGTAATTTATGGATATATGTAGGTATAGGTATTCTAGCAATTGTTGTAATAGGTGTGTTTTTGGTTTTATTTAACAACCAAAATGTCACTAAAATGGATACTAATTTAAATTCTACAGAATTAACTAATGAAGAAGTAACAAATCCAGTTAAATTAAGTAAAAATTGTGTTGAAGATGGTTGTCCTAACTTTTACGAATGTAAGCTAGTTGATGCTAAAAATAGGTGTGTGAAACAAAATAAAGAAGATACTAAAGAATACAAACAATTTTTAATTGCTGATTTACAATTCTCTACTGCTTCAGATATGACAGAAGTTAATTATGATATATTAAAATTAAAATTAGCAGATATGAATAATAATATAACTAAATTATCTTCTGAATATGATGTTTTAATTGAACAGAAATGGATTCAATTTAATTCTGATAGAACTGATTTTAGAATAATTGTAAATCCACTTATGGCTGAATTATATACAATTCCTTCAAGTAATTTAGCAAAAATAGCTGAAAAAATAATTGAAATTAATTCTATACTGAATATAGAATTAGCAAGATTAAATTCATATTCTTTGGATGATAAGCAGTTATTTAAAGAAAAATTTGATTATGATGTAGATGAAAGAATTGTATGGGCACAGAGTGCTATTTCAGAATATGCTAAGTTATTAGAAAAAGCTGAAAAAGGATATGACATTACATTAGATATAGTGGATTATGATACCCGTTGTACAACATATAGTGATTATTGTTCATTAAATTTTATTAAATTAAAAATAACCTCTGGAGATGGGATAGATATTTTAGATCCTTATTTTGATATCTATATTAGAGATGGAGATGAAGTGATTTGTAGAGAAGTAGATCAAACTGATTATACTTTAGATGGTATATTAGCAAATAATGCTTATGAAGTTAAATTTAGTAGTGTCTGTTATAGTGATGCAGATTTTGAAGATAGAGAGTACGCTATAGAGATAAGGATAAAAGAAGGATATGTTACTGATTATATTGCAAAAGTAACTGATAAGATAAGATTTAATTGATAAATCTTATTTTTTTATTTTTTTTATTCTGATTATTATTTTAATTATTAATTTTTTTAATTAAATTATAATTAATTTTTCCAATTATTTCTAACTTTTTATTTATTTCGTTAAATTGTTCTTCAGATATATAGTTCAAGTCCTTTGCAAGTATCAAGAAACATTCACACTCTTTTATTGAGCCACTAACTATACTTAAATATCTCTTAAACTCTTTTTGACTTTCTTTTCCACAGCCTTCAGCAATATTTGAAGGGATTGAGTATGATGCTCTTCGTAACTGGTTTACCATTGAATGGAGTTCGTGGTTTGGAAAGTTTGCTGTTATCTTGTAGATGTCTGAAACAAACTCACGGCTCAACTGCCACACTCTTAGTTTTTTAAAGTCCTGCATCTTCTTTCAACTCCTATTCTTCTTCTTCTTCTTTTAGTTCTTCAAAAAATAAAACTAAATCTTTTAATTCTTCTCTGACTTTTTTAAAAAATTTACTGTTTATATTTACATTTTCGATATTTTGAGCATCTAAAAACATTATCAATTCCTTTCTTTTAGCATTATCAAAACCAAATAAATCTTCTTCCACTTTTGTTTCAATTCTACAAAAGTTATTCTCTTGGTAATAAAGACAATTTACTTTGTTTTGGCAATGATTGCAATACTTCAGATTCATTCTTTAAAACCTCTTTTCGATTTTTTATAATGTGATAGGTTTGAATAAGATTTCGTATTTCACCTGAAATCCGACTAAGTTCAATATGTTGTGGAACTTTATATAATTGCTCTGTTGCTCTCATAAGTCTTACTTGATTATATGATATTAATTGTTTTATAACTTCTAATTCATCAACATCTTTTTTCATTAGTCTATTAAATTGATTACTATCAATTGAACAATTTCCACCAGGAGCATAATCTTCACATTTATCTTTAATAACACATAAGTTACAAGGAAAGAATGATGAAAATTTGAAATAAAGTCCGTGTTTAACTGCATTCATTTTAGATATTTCCTTACCCTCTTTACTTTTTACCATAAAAACACCTCTTTTTTAAAAAACGAACTAATACATTTGATCTAAAAGTTCTTTACTCTTCTGCTTTCTAATGTCACTATTGACACAATTGTCACAATAGTTCTTTCCAATATCTTTGATACTTGTATATTTTACAAAAGTTTGTTGTTTACAAATCTGACAAGTATCTCTAATCTCTTCAGATAACTCTTTTACTTCATCATCATTTATTTGATAAACTGGTGCTGTTTCTGACATTTGTGACAGTTCAAAAGGATAGTTTTGTCTTTCCATATAATCTTTTATAATCTCTTTTGATAATAGATATTGTCTGGAATTAGAGCTTCTTAACTTATTATTTTTAAATAAAGGTATTTTTGATAAAGTTTTACCTATCCAATAACTCATTTTTTTATCTTTGTCAAAAATATCTGGATATTCCATTTTAATCCAAGTTTCTATCTCAAGAGTTGTGTGTAATTTAGTATCTTTTACATAATCATACATTGTTTTAAATAAAAGATAATTTTTATTTGTTGAATAATCTATGTAATCTCTATCTTGAAAACTATCTAATAAATAACTTTCAATATTTTGATGTGTTTCTTGTGAAATAAACTTAGCTATACTTAAAATTCCTTTTGAAATTTCTAAATCTCTATTGTTAAATAAATCTGTTTGATAATTAGTGTATATTTCTTTAATCTCTTTCCAGTTTTGCATAATAAACAGATAGCAGTTATCTCTTATTTCTTTCCATATTTTATTTGTTTCTTTTGGTTCTAATCTTCCTTTTTCTGTCTTTGTTCTTAGTAATCTTATTACTATACATCTTGAAAGAGTAATTTCATCTAGTTCTCCTACATTATTAATTACTTTTGGAGAGTATAAGTCAAATAATCTTACTTGGTTGTTATTGTTTGTATCTGTTCTTAGGGTTTGTCCTCCTTTCTTATATCCTGTCTTAAGTATTTGAGAGATATATTTTTGTTTATCATCTTCTATTCTTTCAAAATCATCAATCAAGAAAGTAGGTTTATTTGATTCACATAACCTAAAGAGAGATGATTCTGTTGGGTTTGTAGCGTTTATAGAGTTAAAAGCCATATATCCTATTAGGTTTGTAAGTTTAGTCTTTCCAGAGTTTTTCTCGCAGTTTAAAAATAAATAACCATAGGAATTAAATAAAGAAAAACAATAAGTTCCTATAATATAGCTTGTAATTAAGTCATAGATCCTTGAATCGTGTATATCCATATATTTTATTAACTGGTTTTTTATTTGGTTAAATAATTCTGTTTTATCTATTCTTGGGTCTTGGTTTAAGATAAATTCATTTATTGCTTCATTTGACCAAAAATTACTACAATCAATAATAGGGTTTCTATAGTGCAATCCATTTTCAGTGATCTCATTAATGCCCATAGGTACTTTTATTTTTTTAACACGTCCATTTTCATTAATTTCTTCTTTTACTTTTACTGATTCATAATCTACAAAGAAGTTTCTATCAGATAATATTACACAATTGGTTTGCTGACTTTTAACAGATATAACTTTTCCAAAATAAAAGTTATCTTTAAACTCTCCTTGATTAAGATTGTAAAAAATAGGATCTTCACTTTGAAATATGTTTTCTTGCATCTATACCACATCCATTCACACATTGTACTATTTTTTCTTTTATTTTTTTAGTATAATATATAATTATAAAACAAAATTCATTGATAATTAGAAAAGCTTTGTCATTTTCTATGAATAACTTTGTATTTGAGTTATTATAATTTTGAATGATTTCTTCTTCAAAGTCTTTAAGATTATCAACAAAGGTTGTAATGTACCTTTCTTTTAATTTTGATAAAGGCACAGTATCTTTTGTATTATAATAAGAAAGAGGCATTAGATCACCTCCTTAGCTTCAGATATTATTTTATTAGCTAATTTAATTATTTTATCTTTTTTATTCATTTCTAATTTATTACCTTTAGCGTCTTCTATAGAAATAAGGTTTAGAAATTCACCATTTTCTTGAAGTTCTAAAGTATATTCTTCATTTTCTTTTATAGGAAATTTATTCCAATCAGAAATCTGAAGTGTTTCAGTAGGGGTTTTTAATTCTACCAAATTGTATCTTGGACCTGTATGTACTTTACTTACCTGTCCGCTTTCATATTTTTTCATAATACACCTCTTTATATATTTTTTGATTACTATATTAGTTATCTAATAAAGTTTTTTTTAGTAATCATATATATCTTATGATGTTTATGAGGTCCTATTTTTTTTATAGGATTAGTAATGTTATAATTACTAAATTTACTTTAAATTAGTAAGCAAGAATGAAAGATAAATTATGCCCTATAAAAATATAATATTGGACTTATTAGATGAAAAATTAACTTCACAAGTTTTATTTAGTATATTTGTTTTTGGTTCTAGAGAAAATTATTATTTTACTCAGAAAAATTTAGAAGAAATATTTTATCCTGATGTAACAGGTAATAATACTATCAGAAATAAAATTAAAAAAATAAAGCCATTTTTCTTAGAAACTATTCCAGATAAAAATGATTTTCATCAATTTGATAGAGTTGATGAAAAAAAAGATGGTTCTATAGAAATAAAATGGACTTCGAAAACAACAAATAAAGGTAATCCATTGATTCCTTCTTTTAAATGGTTTGAAATTTTATTTGATATTAAACTAAATAAAAAACAAATAGATATATTATTTAGTTTCTTACAATCTGTGGACTTTATACCTATTAAAAATAGGCCTTTATTTCCTTATCATAATTTTACTAATATATTAGAAATTATAAAAGAGGGATTAAAATCTAATTATCTAAATTATCATTTAGGGTATTGGATATTTGGAGACAAATTTAATCAAATTAAAGAAGAATATATACTAAATTATAATAAAGAAATTAAATTAAATAAAAAAACAAAAGGTTATGATTCTATAGCTGATGAAAATAATAATACCTCTAGTTTAGCTTTAAAAAAAACTCTTAAAAAATATAATCTTGAAAATAGGGTTAATACTTATAATATAAATTTAATAATTAATTCAATTTATTTCTCAGGTATCTCAAATGAAGATATTGTTCATTTCAACAGATTAATTTTAGCTGTATTTAATATTAAAGATTGTAATTATGATGTGACTAAATTTACTGAAAATTTATTCTTTGTAAGTGCTTTTTCATCTTGTATTTCTGAAGAACAAAATTGGCCATATAAAGTTTATGAAAAAATAAAGATATGATTTAATATGGAATATAACTTGAAATTTTTAAAATTATTTTACGATAGTGCTAAGAAAAAATCAATAAATATATTTAATTCTATAATATTTATAGATACTGTAATTTCAGAAAATAACTTAAATATCAATCATTTAGAATTAAAGTATTTATCGGATAAAGGGTTAATTAAATCAAGAGCTTTAGGAGGTGGCTATTCAATTTCTCAAAATGGTGCTAATTTGATTGAAAAAGAGTATTATAATTCAGATTATTTAAGAAGGAAAGAATGTGAAATTAAAATCTTAAATAAATTGTTTCAATTATCTAAAAGTTCTACTTATGTATTATTTAATCAAGTTATTGATGATTTAAATTTAGATAAATTATATTTTTATTATGTATTTGATTATTTAAAGTATTATGGTTTTGCAAAATATATAGGTAGTAGACACATAGCAATAACTTCAGAAGGTATAGACTTTATTAATCAAGATAGTGGTTTGTTATCCGAGGAAGTTACTTCTATATCGATAAGTCCAAATAAACCATATTCAAATGAAAAAGCAATGGAAGAGTTAATACATGAAAGGTCTAATAATTTAATACTTTGGATTGATAAATATTTTTCTACTAGTGGCCTTGATTATTTATTTAAATATACAAAGGATAAAGTCTTGTCTATTAAAATTATTACTTCCCCAAATCATATTAATTTAGATTTCAGAAAACTATTTAAAAAGTTGAAATCAGAATTAACAAATATAGATATTAATGTCAAAATTTTAAATGATAATGCTCTAAAGGATATCCACGATAGATATTTTATTACTGAAGATAAAAATAAAAAAATTATAATTTATAATATTCCATCTCCTGATATTATTAAAAGATCACAATTATCTGATATTGTGCCTGTTCCTAGAGAGGAAATAGTAAATATATTTTATGAATATTATAATCAAGGTTATGATTTAATTAATGATTGGGATAAAATATGTGATTTAAATGAAAGAAAAAAAGAAAAGAATTGAAATTAATCTTGATAAACATACGTATGATTTTATTAAAAAGAAAAAAATTAATGCATCTAAGTTGATAAGACAATTGCTGAGAGTTGCTTTGTTTAGTGCATCTACAAACGACACTAACGTCACAAACAGCACACAATTCTTCAAGCCTGCTAAGCTAGAGTCTCACGACTACCTGGGTTCAAATCCCAGTCTCTGCGCTTTAACTTTTCGCCAGGTTGACAGGTATTTGTTTTAACCTGTAAATTGATTTAACT
>Ga0265293_10008392_pt1 | contig 15327 bp, 15 predicted proteins | sample Munlanlewell138R_FD_192505 | JGI IMG/M metagenome (GOLD analysis project Ga0265293, IMG submission 192505) | Leachate microbial communities from a municipal landfill in Southern Ontario, Canada - Leachate well 138R | ecosystem: Engineered > Solid waste > Landfill > Unclassified | place: Canada...
ACGGTGATAAACAGGGTGCAGGTGACCAAAGACGGCAAAAAAGCCGACCCATGCTTGCAGTTGCAACGTCAGCCCCAGCCAGGTGGCACAGAGCACCGGCAACAGGCCTTTGCACAGGTCGCCCAGCAGGGTCAGGAATGCCAGCCGCTTGCCGTGCAAACGCAGCATGTTGGTTGCACCGGGGTTGCCGGAGCCGCCCAGACGCGGATCGGTTGTGCCATGGCGACGACTGAGCAGAATCGCAAACGATACCGAGCCGAGCAGGTAGGCAGCAACACAGAGCGCAATAAGCAACATAGGCAACAATCACTGAATTTGAACATGCAGGCTTCCGGCCAACTGGATAGCCTGCTCTATATACAGCGGATTCTAGCGGGAGAGGATACAGGTGGACAGTGTTTTTATCGAGCAGCTGGCGGTCGACACGGTAATAGGTGTGTATGACTGGGAGCGTACGATTACTCAGCGGCTGCTGCTTGATCTGTGTATGGCCTGGGACATTCGTCAGGCAGCGGCAGGTGATGAGCTGGAGCATACACTGGATTATGCTGCGGTCAGCGAGCATATTCTGGTGTTTGCCGCTGCGCAGAGCTTTGAGCTGGTAGAAACCTTTGCCGAGCGTCTGGCTGCCGAGCTGATGCAGGCGTTTGCCATTCCGTGGTTGCGCCTGAAAATCACCAAGCCGGGCGCAGTGCCGCAGGCGAGGGGGGTTGGTGTGGAGATTGAGCGCGGATGTCGCAAGTAGACGTATACCTTGGATTGGGCAGCAATATTGAGCGCGAGCGCCATATTTTGGCCGCACTGGATGCATTGGCGCAGGATTTCGGAACACTGGAATGCTCGCCGGTGTTCGAGAGCGAGCCGGTCGGCATTCGCAGCGACTGTTTTTATAACTTGGTTGTACATGTGCGTACAGCGCTGGGGCTGTCAGAGCTGATAGTTCGACTAAAAGCCATAGAAGCGCAGGAAGGGCGCTTGCAGGCAGGGCCACGCGAGTTGCCACTGGATATTGACGTGTTGCTGTATGGAGACCTGGTGGGTGAGTTTGCTGGCATCAGGCTGCCGCGCCCGCACATCATGGATAATGCTCATGTATTATGGCCGCTGTCGTTGCTTGCGCCGGATTTGCTGCACCCTGGCGGACAGAGCAGTTTTGCACAGTTGTGGACGGCACATAGTGCATCTTACCGGCTGTGGCCGGCGGCGTTGTGCTGGAACGGTCGGCCACTGACCCCGCTCTGGATGCTGGATCAGCCTGCGAACAAGCAGGGTGTATTGCAGCCAGTGTAAGGCAGGATGATAGAACAATAACAAACAAACCCTGACAGACAGGGTGATGTGGGAGAAAAGTCAATGTTGTTACGCGGTATGACCGTGCTGATCAGCTTTCAGCTACTGGGAACAGGACTGAATGCGCTGTTGTTGCCGAAGTTGCCGGGACCGATTATCGGCCTGGTTCTATTGTTCCTTTATTTACTGTTGACCCGCAGGGTCAGCGAGCCGCTGGAAGTGGCAGCAGGTGGCTTGTTGCGCTATTTGCCGGTGTTGCTATTGCCGCCTGCGGTGGGCGTGATGGTACATTTTGCTGATATTCGTGCAGATTTATGGGCAATTGCCGGTTCATTGGTCATTTCTCTGGTGGTGTCCTTGCTGTTTGCCGGCTGGCTGATGCAGGCGCTGATTAATCGTCAACAGCGACGCAAGGAGCAGCAGTCATGACACCGGACTGGAGTGCTGCGCTGACAGCGATCATTGAGCATCCGTTATTTTCTGTTGGCATTACGCTGGGTGTATTTCAGCTGGCGCAGTTGTTATACGAAAAAACCCGTCTGATGCTGTTTCAGCCGCTGCTATTGTCCACGCTGGTGCTGGTTGGGGTTTTGTTGCTGCTAGGCATTGATTATCAGGACTATCGCAGCGGCAGTTCGTTGCTGACTTTCTTGCTGGGGCCGGCGACCGTGGCGCTGGCAGTGCCGTTGTACCAGAACGTACGGCGCGTGCGCGCGATTTTGCTGCCGGTGCTGGTGACCTTGCTGGTGGGCGGCACACTGGCCACCATTCTCGGTGTTGGCCTGGCCTGGTTGCTGGGAGCCGAGCATATGGTGATGATGGCGTTGGCTCCCAAGTCGGTAACCACGCCGATTGCCATGCTGGTGGCGGAAGAAGTTGGTGGTTCGGCTTCGCTGGCCGCAGTGTTTGTCATGCTGACCGGCATGCTTGGGGCGATGTTTGGCGTTGAATTGTTACGCCTGTTTCGCATTACGCATCCGGCCGCGACAGGGCTGGCGCTGGGCATGGTCGCGCATGCAATTGGCACCGCGCGGGCGCTGCAGGAAAGCGAAGAAGCTGGTGCATTTTCTGCGTTGGGCATGAGTATTATGGGTGTGTTGACCGCAGTTGCCTTGCCGTTGGCAGTGGCTGTGATCAGTTAAGTGCTCCGGCAGGATCACAAGAAAGTTTTAGATAAAAGTTTGGGATTTGGAGTCAGTATGCAAAGTTTTCCACCGTTTGATCACGCTGCTGTGCTGGTAGTGGGTGATGTCATGCTGGACCGTTACTGGCATGGCAGTACTTCACGGATTTCGCCAGAAGCACCGGTACCGGTGGTCAGGGTGACCCGTACCGAAGATCGTCCCGGTGGTGCAGCCAACGTTGCGTTGAACATTGCAGCTTTGGGCGCATCAGCGTTGCTGGTTGGTGTGACCGGGCAGGACGAGGCTGCCGCCGCACTGGCGGAGCAGCTGCATTCGGTCGGCGTGCAAACCGATTTTCAACAGCTGGCCGGTCAGCCAACCATCGTCAAGCTGCGTGCCATGAGTCGTCAACAGCAGCTACTGCGGATGGACTTTGAAGAACGGTTTGATGTGGATGCAGCGGCGCTGTTGCAACAAGTTAAAGAACGACTGGATAAGGTCAAGGTATTGGTGCTGTCGGACTACGGCAAGGGCAGTTTGGTCAATCATCAGGAGTTGATTCAGGCGGCGCGTGCCAAAGGGGTTGCTGTACTGGCCGATCCTAAAGGAACTGATTTTTCCATTTATCGTGGTGCGACCCTGCTGACGCCTAATCAGGCCGAGTTTGAAGCGGTTGCTGGCGTCTGTATTGATGAGCAACAGCTGCTGGAACGGGGTACCGCGATGTTGCAGCAGCTGGATCTGGAAGCCTTGCTGGTAACCCGTGGCGAACAGGGCATGACATTGATCCGCAAGGACCAGCCTGCATTGCATCTACCGGCACAGGCGCGTGAAGTATTTGATGTGACTGGTGCCGGTGATACGGTTATTTCTACGCTCGCTACAGCACTGGCTGCCGGTGAAGAGCTGCCCGAGGCAATGCATCTGGCCAATGTCGCAGCGGGCATTGTGGTTGGCAAGCTGGGTACGGCCACTATCAGTGCTCCTGAGTTACGTCGTGCGGTGCAGGGCGAATTGCGTCATGGGCGTGGCATGCTGGGCTTGCAGCAACTCAAAGCTGCCGTGGCTGATGCCAAGGCGCGTGGCGAGCGGGTGGTATTTACCAATGGCTGTTTTGATATTTTGCATGCCGGCCATGTGCATTATCTGGAGCAGGCTCGTGAATTGGGCGACCGCCTGATTGTTGCCGTCAATGATGATGCTTCAGTTACAGCGCTGAAAGGGCCGGGTCGGCCGATCAACTCGGTTGACCGGCGTATGGCGGTGTTGGCGGGGCTGGGTGCAGTAGACTGGGTCACCAGCTTTGCTGATGACACCCCGATTGCCTTGCTGGAATTGCTACAACCGGACGTACTGGTCAAGGGCGGCGACTACGGCGTGGACGGTGTGGTGGGTGCTGATATTGTGCGTGCTTATGGTGGTGAAGTACGGGTGTTGGGACTGGTGGAAAATAGCTCAACCACTGCCATTGTCGAAAAAATTCGCGCCGAGGAATAAGTGGACGGGGTCGCTGTTAAGCGAATGTATTGCTGTATAGATATGAGTAGAGGCGCTTGCCTAAAATCACGCCATGAATAGAACCCTGTACAGTCTGTTGTTTTATCTGGCCTTGCCGCTGATTGGGTTACGACTGTGGTGGCGTGGACGCAAGGCTCCCGCCTATCGCGAACGGATTGGCGAGCGGTTTGCTGTTGGCCTGCCCCGGTTCAGGCAGGGTGGCATCTGGCTGCATGCGGTATCGGTCGGCGAAAGCATTGCTGCCGCACCGGTGGTACGAGCCTTGCAGGAACGCTACCCCGACCTGCCGATTACCGTAACCTGCATGACGCCAACAGGGTCAGAGCGCATTTGCGCGATGTTTGGCGATAGTGTCCAGCATTGTTACTTGCCTTATGACTTGCCGTGTCGTGCGCGTAAATTTCTGCAGTTGTTGCAACCCAAGCTGGCCATTGTCATGGAGACCGAGCTGTGGCCCAACCATATCGACCAGTGTGCTCGTAGGGGTATTCCGGTGGTGCTGGCTAACGCGCGCCTGTCGGAGCGTTCGGCACGTGGTTATGGCCGCTTCCCAAAACTGAGCGCACCGATGCTGGCGCAGCTGGATGGCATTGCGGTGCAAACACAGGTGGAGGCAGAGCGTTTTTTAACACTGGGTGCCAGACCGGAAGCGGTACAGGTAACCGGCTCGATCAAGTTTGATCTCAAGGTTGGGCCGCAACTGCTGGAACAGGCGGTGCAGCTCAGGCAAAGCTGGAGCAATCCGCAGCGTCCGGTCTGGGTTGCTGCCAGCACCCATGATGGAGAGGACTTGCCAGTCGTACAGGCCCACCGGGAATTGTTGGCCGATCATCCCGAAGCGCTATTGATTCTGGTACCGCGTCACCCGGAGCGCTTTGTTGCGGTTAAACAGTTGTGTGAGCAGCAGGGAATGAGCTTGGTGCAGCGTTCGACCGGAGCAAGGATAGAAGCTCGGCATCAGGTATTGCTGGGCGATACCATGGGGGAAATGCTCCAGCTGCTGGCATTGTCTGATGTGGCCTTTGTTGGTGGCAGTCTGGTGCCACATGGCGGGCATAACGTGCTGGAGCCTGCTGCGTTGGGCAAGCCGGTATTGTCAGGACCACATGTGTTCAACTTCCTCGATATTGTAGGCCAGATGCGCGATGCCAGTGCGTTGCGTGAGGTACGGGACGCTGACGAGCTGGCGGCAGCTGTTGCCAAACTCTGGTCTGACCCGAGTGATTATCAGGCAATGCAGGCTGCCGGACAGCAGGTGCTCAAGGCGAATCAGGGCGCACTTGAGCGGTTGCTCCAGGTGATTGACGGGGTAATATGACTGCCAACCCGTCGCTTCCCTGATCCGGGCGCTACAATGTAACGTCCAGACTCAGTAGAGCCGGTCGCGAATAAGTTCGCCCAAACAGAAAAAGTGACGCTCACCACGCGGTAGCATCTCGCCGCAGGCGGGACAAAACCCTTCCACCCGCACAAGGCAAGTCCGGGCCGGGGTGGATCGTAGTCAGGCCTCAGCGGTTCGTGGCAGCTTGCTGACACGGGCCAAGCGTAGCCTGACGAAGTATCTGCCACGGCCCAGCCACCGTAGTATAAAACCTGCCCCCGCTTCAGCCGCCACAGTGCAAAAAAACACTCCCAATCTTCGCCTGTGCTATATTTACCCGCATGTACGACAAGACAATTCCGGCCAGCCCCAGGAGAGCATTCATGAGCAACGACCGCGTCATTATCTTCGATACCACCTTGCGTGACGGCGAGCAAAGCCCCGGCGCATCCATGACCAAAGAAGAAAAACTGCGTATCGCCAAAGCACTGGAGCGCATGAAAGTGGATGTGATTGAGGCCGGCTTTGCCATTGCCAGTCCTGGTGATTTTGAATCGGTCAAAGCCATTGCCGATACAGTCAAAGACAGCACCATTTGTAGCCTGTCACGGGCGCTGGACGCCGATATTGAACGCGCTGCCGAAGCGCTGGCCGGTGCCAATTCGGGCCGGATTCATACTTTTATTGCTACCAGCCCGATCCATATGGAATACAAGCTGCGCATGCAGCCTGACCAGGTGGTTGAGCAAGCCGTGCGCGCGGTGAAAAAAGCCCGCAACCTTTGTGCTGATGTCGAGTTTTCCTGTGAAGATGCGGGCCGTTCCGAACTGGATTTCCTGTGCCGCATTGTTGAAGCAGCGATTGATGCCGGTGCGCGCACCATCAACATTCCGGACACCGTTGGCTATGCCATTCCGCACCAGTATGCCGAGTTGATTCGCCAGCTGATTGAGCGTGTTCCCAACTCTGATAAAGCCATTTTCTCAGTACACTGTCATAACGACCTGGGACTGGCCGTGGCCAACTCGCTGGCAGCTGTTGTGGCCGGAGCACGTCAGGTCGAGTGCACCATTAACGGCTTGGGTGAGCGTGCCGGTAACGCGGCACTGGAAGAGGTCGTCATGGCGATCAAGACCCGTGAAGACCTGCTGGGCCTGTATACCAACATCGACAGCACGCAAATCCTCAGTACCTCGCGCATGGTGTCCGGCATTACCGGTTTTCCGGTGCAGCCGAACAAGGCTATTGTGGGTGCGAATGCCTTTGCTCACGAATCGGGCATTCACCAGGATGGTGTACTGAAACACCGTGAAACCTACGAGATCATGTCTGCTGAATCGGTCGGCTGGAATGCCAACAAAATGGTGCTGGGCAAGCACTCTGGCCGTAATGCTTTCCGCAGCCGCTTGCAGGAACTGGGCATCGAGCTGGGCAGTGAAACCGAGCTGAACGCTGCGTTTGCCCGTTTCAAGGAACTGGCCGACAAGAAACACGAAATTTTTGACGAAGACCTTCAGGCATTGGTGACCGACACTCAGAATGAGGAAGTGACCGAGCATTACAAACTGGTCAGTTTGGAAGTGGCGAGCAAAACCGGCGAAGTACCGCAAGCCGAACTGGTATTGCTGGTGGACGGCAAGGAAGTACGAGCCAGCGAGCAGGGTTCAGGCCCGGTTGATGCGGCTTTTAAAGCGATTGAGTCAGTAGCGCAATCCGGTGCGACTTTGCAGTTGTATTCGGTCAACGCAATCACTCAGGGCACCGACTCGCAGGGTGAGGTCACTGTGCGCCTAGAGCGTGGTGGTCGTATCGTCAACGGCAATGGTGCGGATACCGATATCGTGGTTGCTTCGGTCAAGGCTTACCTGCATGCGCTGAACCTGATGCAGTCCGGCGTGGCGCGTGCACACCCGCAAGCAGTGGGCGGTATCTAAACCGTGGAACAAGCTGTGCTGGAGCAGGAAGTACGCCGTCAGGCAATGTTGCAGGTGATGGGGCTGGAGGTCTGGCTGCCGCGCCAGCCTTTGCCACATGCCCGGATGCCCCGTCCGCAGCTACTACACTGGCAGTCCCCGAGCGAGACGACCAGCACACCGTTAATTGCGGCTCCTGCTCAGGTTGCAGCTGCTGCAGAAGCGGTGATTTCTGCCACACCGGCTGCCGCTGTGTCGAGCAGCGCCAGGGCGCAGGCTTCATTGCAGCAAGTACGCCAGTCACTGGAGAGTGGCCAGCAGTCGTCTCGTCGGTTGCCAGAGTCGATGGTCAATACCGAAACAGACGAAGCCGTGCCGGAATTGACTGCGGTTGCGCCGGTGGAAATTCCCCGTTTCAGTTTGCAATTGCTGCGTAGCGGGCCTTGCCTGCTGTTGGCTGACTTGCCGCTGGGTGAAGCCTTCCAGTCCAGTGACCCTGATTTTCAGTTGCTCAAGGATCTGGTGCGGGCAGCCGGACTGCCACAGCAGTTGCAGTCGTTACGGCAGGGCGAACCGATTCGCTGGCCACTGCTGAAAGCAGGTGAGTTGGCCGGTACACAAGATGCGGCAGCCGCACGGGCCTGTGTGCGGGACTTGCTTGAGTTTGAGTGCAGCCATGCGTCGGTCAGTTTTGTCTGGCTGTTGGGGCCGCGCGCTGTAGCCTTTGCCAATGTTGGCGACAATACCGACGCAGACCTGTTTTCCGTAACCGCTTTTCAGGGCGGTGTCCGCCTCTGGAACCTGCCTTCACTGGAGCAGCTGATGAGCCAGCAGCAGCTTAAACCCGAGTTGTGGCAACACATGCAAAAATTGATGGCGCACTGGAGTCAGCAACATGCCTGATGCCCTGACTGTCAGGGCAATGACTGCCGCTGATCTGGATGCTGTTGTTGCCATTGAGCACAAGGCGTTTAGCCATCCCTGGTCGCGCAAGCTGTACGAGGATGCACTTGGCAGCTATGAGTGCCATGTACTGGAACAAAACGGCCAGCATCTGGGACATGTGGTGATGCAGTACATTGTCGATGAGGCTCACCTGCTCAATATTGTGATTGCGGTTGACCAGCAGGGTCGCGGGCTGGGCAGTTACTTGCTGGAACAGGTGCTGCAACAGGCGCGAGAGCGTGATTGCAGCAGCTGTTTTCTGGAGGTGCGGGAGTCAAATACAGCCGCATATGGGCTGTATGAGCGTCATGGTTTCAATGAAATTGACCGGCGGCGCAACTACTATCCGACTGCTGAAGGACACGAAGATGCTCTGGTGATGGTCTGTACCTTGACGAGCGACTGGCCGTCAGAATTATTGTGACCTGCCTTCCGCTGGTATGGTCAAAAACATGTATTGCAACTGATCAGAACTGAGAAACCAATGCCAGAATTACATCAATTATTTGAAAACAACCAACGCTGGGCCGAGGCCATCAAGGAAGAGGACCCAGAGTTTTTTGAGAAGCTGGCCAAACAGCAGGAACCCGAATATCTATGGATAGGCTGTTCCGATGCTCGGGTGCCGGCCAACGAAATTGTCGGCATGTTGCCAGGAGACCTGTTTGTGCACCGTAACGTGGGCAACGTGGTGCTGCATACCGACCTGAACTGTCTGTCATCAATCCAGTATGCAGTCGATGTGCTCAAAGTGAAGCATATTCTGGTGACTGGTCACTATGGCTGTGGTGGTGTCAAAGCGGCTATGAGTGATAAGCAGGTGGGGATTACCGATGCTTGGATACGAACGATCCGCGACCTGTACTTTACGCACTTTGATGAGCTGGCTGCGTTGCCAACTCTGGAGGAGCGGGTTGATCGCCTGTGTGAGCTGAACGTAATCGAACAGGTGGGGAATGTAAGTCATACAGCGATTGTGCAAAATGCCTGGCATCGCGGACAGAAGCTGTCCGTTTATGGCTGCATCTACGGCATTAAAGATGGCTTGTGGAAAAATCTGGATGTCACCATCAAGGGAATTGAGCAGGTACCGCCGCAGTATCGTTTACAGCCACTGGCATCACGTTAAGGTTCGAGTGACTGTCAAGGCGCACTGTTAAAACAAACCCCGGCCAGTGCCGGGGTTTGTTGTGTTACGGGTAAGCGAAGCGCGCTTAATCTTTGTCGCTGGCGATCATGTCGGCGATTTTCTTCTGCCAGACTTGCGGGCCAGTGATGTGGACCGATTCACCTTTGGTATCGACGGCAACGGTGACGGGCATGTCTTTCACATCAAACTCGTAGATGGCTTCCATGCCCAGTTCGGGAAAGGCTACCGTACGGGACTTCTTGATAGCTTGGGACACCAGATAAGCAGCTCCACCCACAGCCATTAGGTAGACAGCCTTGTTATCCTTGATTGCCTCAATGGCGATTGGGCCGCGCTCGGACTTACCAATCATGCCCAGCAGGCCAGTGCTTTCCAGTACCTGACGGGTAAATTTGTCCATGCGGGTTGCAGTGGTCGGGCCGGCAGGTCCAACAACTTCATTGCCCACCGGATCAACCGGGCCGACGTAATAAATAAAGCGGCCTTTCAGGTCAAATGGCAGTTCTTCACCCTTGTTCAGCATGTCGGTCATCCGCTTGTGTGCGGCATCACGGCCGGTCAGCATTTTGCCGTTCAGCAGCAGGGTTTCGCCTGGTTTCCAGCTGAGTACGTCCTCTGGCGTGATGGTGTCGAGGTCGACACGACGGGCGGATGGACCTGCTTCCCAGACGATATCGGGGTAGGCATCCAAGTTGGGCTGGTCCAGTACGGCCGGGCCGGAACCGTCTAGCACAAAGTGGGCGTGACGGGTGGCAGCACAGTTAGGAATGATGCACACCGGCAGCGAAGCCGCGTGGGTTGGGTAGTCTTTGATTTTGATGTCGAGCACGGTAGTCAGGCCACCGAGGCCCTGGGCACCGATGCCCAGCTGGTTGACCTTGTCGAAGATTTCCAAGCGCAGCTCTTCGACCCGGTTTTGTGGGCCACGGGCGCGTAGCTCGTGAATGTCGATGGACTCCATCAGCGACTCTTTGGCCAGTACTGCAGCTTTTTCTGCAGTGCCGCCAATGCCAATACCGAGCATACCGGGTGGACACCAGCCCGCACCCATCTGCGGGACCACGCTGAGTACCCAGTCGACAATGGAGTCGGACGGGTTGAGCATCGCCATCATGGCTTTGTTTTCAGAGCCGCCACCTTTGGCGGCCACTTCGATTTCCAGCTTGTTGCCGGGTACGACACTGTAGTGGATGACCGCAGGCGTGTTGTCTTTGGTATTTTTGCGGGCACCGGCAGGATCGGCCAGTACGGAGGCGCGCAGTTTGTTGTCAGGGTGCAGGTAAGCACGACGCACGCCCTCGTTGATCATGTCATCAAGGCCCATGGTGGCGCCATCCCACTGGATGTCCATGCCGACTCGAGCGAAGACGGTGACGATACCGGTATCCTGGCACAGCGGGCGGTGGCCAGTGGCACTCATGCGTGAGTTGATTAGAATCTGCGCCATGGCGTCTTTGGCCGCCGGGGACTCTTCCTTTTCGTAGGCTTCATGCATGGCCTGGATGAAGTCCAGCGGGTGATAGTAGGAAATATATTGCAGGGCGTCGGCAACGCTCTGAATCACATCGTCTTGCTTGATTACAGCCATGAAGTGCTCCTCGGCTTGGACATGAAAACGGATGCCGGATGACTGTCACTGCTGTCAGGGCGTGCTGTTGCCCGCTATGACGTCTGTGCAGACATGGTCCGATGCACCCAGAAAGTGGGCGGTATTATAGCGGCAAACAATGGGTCGCGCATTGCGGCTAACGGGGAACACGCGGCAGATACCTGATTGTGGTCAGGTATCTGCGTTTGCCTGGTACGACTGCTGCCGTGCAGTCAGCTGGTGCGGATAGAACCTGCCTGCAAATGGGCCAGTTGCTGATCTTTCTGCTGCCACAGCTCATTGGTCCATTGCTGGAAAGCAGTGCGATAAGCTTCATCGTTACTGTAATCGTTGCCGACAAACTCGCGCGGGATCGGCACGATTTCTATATGCATGACAATCTTTTTGACTTTGCCACACATCAGGCTCCACAGGGTGGGAATGCCTTGCGGATATAACAGGGTGACGTTGACCAGTTGCTCCAGCTGTTCGCCCATGGCATCCAGCACATAGGCGATGCCACCCGCCTTGGGCTTGAGCAGGTAACGGTGGGGCGACTGCTGGGCATCATGCTTGGTCTGTGTGAAACGGGTGCCTTCGAGAAAGTTGAATACAGCGACCGGGTTGGTTTTGTAGCGTTCACAGGCTTTGCGGGTGGTGGCCAGATCCTGACCGCGTTTTTCTGGGTGCTTTTCCAGATACTGGCTGCTGTAGCGCTTCATAAATGGAAACTCCAGCGCCCACCAGCATAGGCCTATAACAGGGACCCAGATCAGCTCTTGCTTGAGAAAAAACTTCAGCAATGGCAGGCGATTATTGAGCTGATATTGCAGCACCAAAATGTCCACCCAGCTTTGGTGGTTGCTGGTGACCAGCCAAGAGTGGCTTTTGTCCAGCGGCTCCAACCCCTGCACGTCCCATTCGATAGTCTGCGCAAGGTCGATCCAGAACGAGTTGATGCTGATCCAGCTTTCGGCGATCCAGTGCATGCCGTAACGCAGTGCCCGCTGGGCCGGGGTGAAGGGCAGTACAAACTTGAGCAGCGCCAGAGTGAAGAGCGGCCAGCACCAGAATAATGTGTTGAGGGTAAGAATCAGTGCAGAAACAATACCGCGTAACGGTGCGGGTAAAAACTTGAGCATGCAGGTTTTCCACAGTAAACAGAGGAGCAATGGTTAGTCTTTTGGCACAAAAGTGCAAGCTCTATGCCGGTTGATAATGATACCGGACAGGCTGATTTTTATTGGGCAAGCACAAAAAAGCCGGTGACTGTTTGGTCACCGGCTTGGCGGTTGAGCGTTAGCGCATCTGGAACAGTTCGTGATGGAAGTTATCCGGTTGCATGCCCAGTTGTTGCATGCCCTGTTTCAATTTGTCGGAGAAGGCGCTGGGCCCGCAGAACCAGACTTTGGTGTCTTTGGTCGCTCCCTCAAACAGTCGCTCGGGAGTCAGGTAACCGTCGCGCTGGCTCAGGTGTATGTGCAGCTCAATGCTGGGCAGTTTCGTGCACAGTTGTTGCAGGCGCTCGGCGAATACAGCTTCGTGCTCATTATTGACGCAGTAATACAGGCTGGCTTGTGGTGCGGCTTGCGGATCATTCTGCAAACCTTCCAGCCAGGCAATAAAGGGAGTGGCACCAATACCGGCAGCAACCCAGATTTGTCTGCTGTTGTTCTGCGCTTCAGGCAGGTTGAAGTAACCGTAAGGACCTTCAACAGTTACCGGCTGGCCAATTTCTATGTTTTGGCCCAGTTTACGGGTGTAGTCGCCTAACGCCTTGATGGCAAAGCGGATCTGGCCATCGCCCTGGTCTGCACTGGCAATGGTGAATGGGTGCGGGCCTTCCAGACGATTGAAGGTGATAAAGGCAAACTGGCCGGGTGTGTGTTGCCACTGTTTGTCCAGTTGGCATACCACTTCAAACGTATCGCTGTTTAGTTCACGTACGGCCAATACGGCACCTTTATGACTGTTGCGCTGCCCAATGCGGCCGCTTAGTGACAGAATCGCGCAGTAGGTGCCGAGGATGGATGCTGCACCAATCAGCAGGCCGGAAGGTTGTAGCCACCATTCTGCCGGAGCCAGCACGATGCCGTGATATACCGCAATCAGATAGAACACGGCCAGAGCTTTGTGGACATAACGCCAGATGTGGTAGGGGAAGCGTTGCCACAGGGCAACGGCAATCATGATGGCGAAAATCCATACCGACCACTCGCCAAGGTCTTTGGCTGAGCTGCGAAAGATCTCCAGAAAGGTTTTGGTGCGCTCACCCTTGGCTGCCTCTGCAAATACCAGCAGCATCGGACCCTTGGCCAGCTTGAGTCCGTAGTGGGCCACGGCCAGGCCTACGGCGGTGATGCCGGCCCATTTATGCAGGCGATACATTTTGTCCAGTCCGGCCAGGGGCTTTTCCAGCCAGCGTGGACGGATCGCCAACAGCATCACCAGCGTCATCAGTAAAAAAGATGCCAAACCGGTCCAGTAAATCAGCTGTTTACGCCAAACCCAGATATCCCATTCAGGCACAAGGGCGATTACGGGCAGTAACCAGGCTAGGAGTGAAAGGGCGAGCAGCCCGTAAATTGTCTTTTTCATGGAACACCTCCAGGGTTGTGGTGCCATGATAAGCAAGCTTCCTTAAACAAAGCTGAATGTGACTGCAGGTTTACAGAAAAAAGAAAATATTTGAGCAGGCTGAATAATTGAAAAAAGCGGGAGTGTTAACAACGGGTTTTATGTTGCTGTGAGAAAAGGGCGTATTTGCGGGGCGTGACTGTTTTAGTGGTGCTCAGTGTTTACTAGACAGGCAGCTTCCGGCAAACAGCTGCTTGCCGGAAGCGCTGGAAACTGGCCGATGTTTAGTAACGTGCTAGCCAGTGTCCGTAGGGTGCGGGCAAAGTGATGCCGGCAGCCTGTTCGACTTTCAGTTCGCGTGCGACATGGTAGGACCAGTGCGGATTGGCCAGATGGGCTTTGCCCACCATGACGACATCGAGCTGACCGTTTTGTATGGCCGCTTCGGCCAGTTGTGGCTCGCCAAAGCCCCAGGCGGATGAAACCGGAATATCCACTTCACGACGTACTTGCTCGGCAACCGGCCCCATAAAGGCGGGTGCCCATGGAATACTGGCTTCAGGTGTATTAAAGCCGATGCTGACGCTAATCATGTCGAGGCCGTCCCGCTTCATGCCGTGCACCAACTGAATGGAGTCGTTGAGGGTTTGTTCGTCGTTGCCGTCAAACTCCAGCACGCCAAAACGGATGGTCAGTGGCAAGTGTTCCGGCCAGACTTCACGCACGGCAGCAAAGGTTTCACGCAGGAAACGTCCACGGTTTTCCGCATTACCGCCGTACTGGTCAGTGCGCTGGTTGGAGTGCTCCGAGAAGAAGCTTTGTGCCAGATAACCGTGGGCAAAGTGCAGCTCCAGCCACTCGAAGCCGACTGCCAGCGCGCGCTTGGCGGCGGCGACAAAGTCATTGCGAACCCGCGCAATATCTTCCAGCGTCATGGCTTCGGGTTGCTTGTCCAGATTTTGGCCAAAGGCGAGCGGGGATGGCGCAATGGTTTGCCAGCCCAGGGGTGCATCATTGGGAATATGGTCATCACCTTCCCAGGGGCGGTTGGCGCTGGCCTTGCGACCGGCGTGGGCAATCTGAATGCCGGGTACACCGCCATGCTGCTTGATTGTTTTGACAATGGGAGCGAATTCCTGGGCCAGCTCGTCACTCCAGATGCCGGTACAATAAGGCGTGATACGCCCTTCCGGGGCTACAGCAGTGGCTTCAATCACGATCAGGCCAGCACCACCATGAGCCAGGCTGCCATAGTGAATGTGATGCCAGTCGCTGACTTTGCCGTCAGTGGCCTGATATTGGCACATGGGGGCGACGGCAATCCGGTTGCGCAGGGTGACGTCCTTGAGGGTAAAGGGCTGGAAAAGTGCGGACATGAGTGTTACCTGTGAGTGGGTGATAGTAGTTCGATAATAGTCGAACAATGGATTGACAGCAAATTTCCGGTTAAGATTTTCGCATGAAATCTTATCAGCATCCCCTGCCGGACAGCTTTGTGCTGGAGCGCGTGCTCTATGCGCTGAGTGATCCGGTGCGTCTGGAAATTGTGCGCAAACTGGCGCGGTTAGCCGAGGCCACCTGTGGCGAGCTGGATGGCGGCCGTCCCAAGTCCACCATGTCGCATCACTTTCGGGTGCTGCGCGACTCCGGGCTGGTTTGCACCCGCATGGAAGGCACCGCACATATCAACTCGTTGCGCAAGGCTGATCTGGATGGCAGGTTCCCCGGCTTGCTGGATGCTGTTTTGCATAATGTTGCGGAGCAGGCTACGGATGTGGACTAGCCGGGCACAGTGATCAGGCCGGCGGGTTCACTATGATGATTTTTATCCGTAAATAGTCTGTTGGCCGGAGTGATGGTCAGCGCCTGTGGCCGTCAATGGCGTTGTGTGCCGCTTGCGG
>Ga0265293_10008394_pt1 | contig 15317 bp, 14 predicted proteins | sample Munlanlewell138R_FD_192505 | JGI IMG/M metagenome (GOLD analysis project Ga0265293, IMG submission 192505) | Leachate microbial communities from a municipal landfill in Southern Ontario, Canada - Leachate well 138R | ecosystem: Engineered > Solid waste > Landfill > Unclassified | place: Canada...
TTCTCATCAATATACCTAATAGCTTTTTCTATCAGTTTGTAGTTATTGTGCAGAAGTTTAATCTCATCCATCTTGTGCCTACTAATAAGTTGATTGTTTATAAATCACAAAGTTTTGTGCTAGCTCTTCTAACTCTTTGTTTATTTTTAGATGAAGCTCTGTGTCGTTTATGTTATCTAAAACATCGCAGATTTTATTTGCGATAAATTCAAACTCTCTCTCTTTCATACCTCTCGCAGTAAGAGCGGGGCTTCCAATGCGGATACCACTTGTAACAAAGGGGCTTCTTGTGTCATTTGGAACACTATTTTTGTTTACTGTTATTCCCGCTCTCTCTAGGGCGCTATCTGCATCTTTACCAGAGAAGTCTTTGTTTAAAAAAGAGACTAAGACTAAGTGGTTGTCAGTTCCATCAGAGACTAAATCAAATCCTCTCTCTTTTAAAACAACTTCAAGCACTTTTGCATTTGCTTTTATCTGTTTTGCGTATTGTTTCCATGATGGATCTAGTACCTCTTTAAATGCAACAGCTTTTGCCGCAATTGTATTCATAAGTGGTCCACCTTGAGTTCCTGGGAAAATTGCAGAGTCTATTTTTTTAGCCAAATCTGCATCGTTTGTCATAATCACGCCGCCTCTAGGACCTCTTAGAGTCTTATGAGTAGTCGTGGTTACTACATCAGCATAAGGAAATGGACTCATATGCTCATCAGCAGCAACAAGTCCAGCAACATGGGCGATGTCAGCAAAAAGAATAGCTCCTACAGCATCAGCAATCTCGCGGAATTTTTTAAAGTCTATCTCTCTAGCATAAGCACTAGCTCCGCAAACTATCATCTTTGGACGAACTGCTTTAGCAATCTCTAAAATCTTGCTATAGTCCATTCTTCCATCATCTTTAACTCCATAGGTAAAGCTTGAGTAGTTTTGACCTGAAAAGCTCGGTTTACTACCATGTGTTAAGTGTCCACCATGACTTAAATCCATTCCTAAGAGCTTATCGCCAGCCTTTAGAAGTGCTGCATAAACAGCAGAGTTTGCTTGACTTCCTGAGTGTGGCTGAACATTTGCAAACTTACATTTGAAAATCTCACAAGCTCTATCTATCGCTAATTGCTCAACAGCATCTGCGTACTCGCATCCACCGTAATATCTCTTATAAGGGTAACCCTCAGCATATTTGTTTGTAAGGATAGAACCCATAGCTTGCATAACTGCAGGGCTTGTAAAGTTTTCACTTGCAATCATCTCAAGGTGATTTGTTTGTCTCTTTAGTTCACCCTCTATAATAGAGAAGACCTCATTGTCCGCTTCGAGTAAATTTTTGTCTGATACAAAACTCATGTTAGTAGCTCCACTCTTATTTTATTTTTAAAATGATAGCTTAAGTGAATATATTTAACAATCCAAAAATTGCTATATTTTGCTAAAAGCTTATTTGTAATATCTTCCTACACATTTCATAATGTCAATTTTAATAACGGCAGTTCCCTTTATCATCTTTGGTGGTATCTCTTTTTCCATCAGATGCGGAGTAAATTTTTCTACTATTTTAGAGAGTGCTTTATGCTTTTCATCAAAATCTTCAACTATAAAAGCGTGACCTTGTATAATAATGCTATTAAACTCACTATTTACATCGCATGGATCTTCAACGCCTTCATATAACAAAGAAAGCATCTCATCTACTTCAAAACAGACATTTTGATTGTATTTTATATTATCTATCTTCTCACCCTTTGGGAGTCCGTGCAGATATATTTTATTGTCAATATATACAAAGTGCATAGGCACAACATATGGAAAACCATCTTTAGAAAAAGTCCCCATTCTTCCAACTTCAGCACGATGTAAAAACTCTAAGATTTGTTCTTGTGTCAAAAGATGCGTTTTAGTTCTATGTCTCATATCTATGTCCTTAATTGCTGATAGTATAATGAAAATAAGGAGTTAAAAACAATCCAAAAATTGCTTATTTGCTTTTAACAGTAGATAATTTATATATTTAAACTTTATGTAAAAAAAGTACTGAGTTTCCTCTTTCGTTATAGTAAATCCCAAGAGATGAACTTCTTGAGACAAATACGCCTCTTCCGTTGAAAGACTTTACATTTCTAAAGATTTTACTTAGTATCTGAGTATCAAAGCCAACGCCTTCATCTTCTATTTTTGTAATAATATAACTAGAAGTGTTATACTCGATTTTGCTGATAGTTACGGTTATCTTTTTTGTGCAACTCTTTTGTAGTTCCATAAGAGTGTCTAGATATCTGTCTTGTTCTATAAGTATGTGTTTCTCTTTTGTGTTTATGGAGAGGTTACCATGCTCATAGGCGTTCATAAAAAGTTCACTAAAAACTATGCCTGCTCTATATATAAGCTTTATGTCATCAGTCAAACTCTCCCATACTTCTGTATAGTATTCATTTGCTTCATCCATAGCATCTAGAGTTGTATCAAAACTTCTTTTAGAAATAACTGCATCTTTTAGATCTAGTCTATTTATAAAAATAAAAGTTATATCATCTTCTGGTTTTTCTATCTTGTGAAGAAGTCTCTCTTTCATTCCCTCTTTTGTAAAGGAGTTATAAAAATCATCCTCTATAAACTCCATATATAGCTTGTCATTAAATCTTGTAGAGTTTTCAATCATACCATCACTATAAAATAAGAACTTAAAAATATCAGATATATCATAGCTTGAAGTTTTAAAATCCTTCATATATTTACTCATAGGTGGGTTGTTTGATTTTACTCTTATTATCTCTTTTTGTTTGTTTTGAAGAAGCATTGCAGGCATAGCAAAGTTTGCATATTGAAGCTGTAAAGTAGCGCTATCTAGGAGGATAAAGTCAGCTGAGAGTGCTTCTTCTTCAAGAAGTATAGCCTTTATATAGTCCAAAGATTCATATATAAGTCTATCAAGCCCAAAGTTGCCAATACCAAGCATTTTATCTATAGTATGGTTTACAAAGGAGGTCATAAGCATTGAGCTAAGAGATGCTGAGAGACCATGCCCCATGCCATCGACTATAAAGTAAAAAGTCCTATTTTTATCTATCTTTCTTGCACTATAAGCATCTCCACTTAGAGTGTCTAGCGGCTGATATGAAAAGTCTATTAAAATAGTCTCATCACCATCTATAGCCTGATAGTAAAAGTCATTTCTGAGTATGTTTAACTCTTTTGCAAAAGCCAATCCTTGTTGAAGAGACGAGTATTTTTCTCTTTCTTCTAGCTCTTGCATCTTTGGGCTGTCCTCTAAAAGATCGCCATGAATATCACTAAACTCACCTGACATAAATTTTTTTATACTCTAAACTTACTGAGTTCATTTTGTAGTCTTTTTGAGTCACTTGAGAGTATCTCAACGCTGCTTTGAACTTCAGTTCTATGTTTAATATTTTCATTAGAGAGCTGTATAATCTCATCCATATTTGATATAAGCTCTTTTGTTTTTGTCGCAATATAAGTACTTTGGTGCATAACATCTGTTGACTTTTTAGATGTGATGGAAAGGTTTTGTTTTGTCTCTTGAGAGTCGCTTATAAGCTCTTGTGCTGAGCTTGAGATATGTTGCATATTTTGCGATGTTTTATTTGTCTCTTCTGAGATCTCTACAACATTTTGAGTGATTAAGTTTACATTTGCACTTATCTCACTTAGCGATTTTTGAGTTCTCTCAGCAAGCTTACGGACTTCATCAGCAACTACGGCAAAACCACGTCCATGCTCGCCTGCACGCGCTGCTTCTATCGCAGCGTTAAGAGCAAGTAGGTTTGTTTGGTCTGCTATGTCTGAGATGATTGCAAGTACATCTTTGATGTTTTTAGCCTGTTCTGTTAGAGATGATACTTTTTGGACTAAGTCCTCTTGTTGATGACTTCCCTCATCTATGGACTCTACCACATAGTCTAGCTTTGAGATGAAGTTATCAAGAACACTAAAAGTTTTGTTTAAGTCCTCTGTAACAGTGATAGAAGCTTCTTCTACCGCATCAAGTCTTTCTCCTACTTCTGAGACAAGAATATTTATGCTTGTAATCTTACCATCAGCTACTTCGCCATTTTTAGTTAAATCCACAACAACATTGCCCAGCTTTTGACTCTGATCTATTGTAGCAAGAGATACGGATTTAGCCTCGTTAACACTAGCTTTAAAAGCTATTATCATAACATTTATAGCTCTTGAGATTTGTGATATCTCATCACTACCATCAACTATAATATCACAAGTCAAATCAAGGTTATCAGAGACACAACGAATCTTCTCTAGCGAACTTTTTACGCTTGTGTTTATACCCCTTGAGATTAGTAGAATGATGAAAAATATGATGATTGCAAAAGCACTATAACTAGCAAGTGTCGTAAATACAGCTCTTTTTGAAGCAGATTCAACATCGGCTAGAAGGCTGGTGTTTTGTTTAGCAAGCTCATCATCAACCTCTTTTAAAAGGTCTATTTTTTTGGTGATTGTCTCAAACCACTTAACGCTATCAATCCCAAAACCGCCCTCAAATGCTTTTAATTTTGCGATTTTACGCATCTCATTTACTTCATTGACTATGTTTGATTTCATCTTAGTTTCATAAAAAACTTTTGAAGAGTCTGTTGCCATTGCTAAAAAAGAGTCTAGGTAGGCATCTTGCTCTGCTACTAGAGTCATCCACTTCGCAAACATCTCATCGCCAAACTTGTCTGCTGCAAAGGTAGCGCTTAAAACTGCTCTCTCTATCCCAGCTCTCTCTTTTGATTTTAGAAAGTTTGTGTAGGCATCTAAAGACTTCACAAGTTCTTGAGTGCTAGCTAGCTTTGCACTAAGTGCTACGATATTTAAAATTTTGTTATTCATGTCTGTGTAGTAAGAAACCACATCTTTGGTACTTATCTCAAGAGCATCTACTTTTGAGCGAATCTGCTCGATTTTACTCATATCTTCATTGAACCCTGCTATCTCTTCTTGAAGAGATTTTGGAAATGAAGCAAAATCAAGGGTAGATGCATAGTCACTAAGCTCTTTATTTCTTTGAGAAGTTGAGTTTTTTTGCTTTGGTAAAATATCTTTAAATTGTGTACCTTTAGAACCAATATATCCAGCACTCGCACCTCTCTCTTTTTGTGTTTCATGTATAAGTAAAGAGAGTTTTTGAGAGAGAATATTTAGCTCTTTTGCTTGTTTTAGTGCATCTCTTTCTTGTAGAGCTTTTACCCCAGATATAGCTATGATAATAAGGGCAAAAGAGATAACTATAGTAGCAATTAAATTTAGTTTAAATTTTATGCTCATACTACGCCTTTCTCGCCTTAAAAGTAGATGTTAAGTTAAGGTCATCTATAAGGTCCATTAACTGCTGATTTCCTATGCGCATATCTATATTTATTTTATCTTTTAAGATAATTTTATTAAAGTAGCCAATGACCGAAGATGTGATAGAGAGCGAATCTACTATGTGTATAGACACACTTTTATGAGTAGCAATAACGCCATCGATTAAACTTTTGATTTTAGAAAAATCACTTATGCTCTTTATATTTCCTGTAATCTCGATTGTATTTGCTGATGATGTTATTTCCATCTTTAGGTTCCTTATTTTTTGGTTGTATAGTTTATTATGATAAGCATTAATCTATCATGAATTTTTGATGCCAAACATCCACTCTTTCATCTTCTTCTCATATCCTACATCCTTTAAATCTACAAAGTGTAAAGGCTTTGATAAATAGGCTTGTTTTACATATCCGCCAAAATCATGAGGATATAAATAACCGATATTTCTTTGGGTAATATTTTGAGGGATTTCAAGCATTACGCCATCATGTATAGCTTGTTCGGCTTTGTTTATGGCTAGATAAGCAGAGTTTGATTTTGGAGATGCACAGAGGTAGATAACAGCTTGAGCTAAGATTATTTTAGCCTCAGGATAACCGATTTGTGAGACACTTGTAAGTGTTGAAGTTGTGAGTGTTAGTGCTTGTGGATTTGCATTTCCCACATCTTCACTAGCGAGTATTACAAGTCTTCTTGCTATAAAAGCCGCGCTCTCTCCAGCATCTATAAGACGAGCCAAATAGTAGATGCCAGCATCTGCATCTGAGCCTCTTATAGACTTTATCATAGCACTTGCTAAGTCATAATGAACACCAGCTTCACTACTTCCAACGCTCAAGGCATTTGGTCTGAGAGACTTTAGAAGCTCTAGTGTTATATGAGTTTTGATGTTCGATGCAAACTCTAAGAGCTTTAGCATCGAGCGGGCATCTCCTCCGCTACTAGCAACTAGATACTCACCTGCATCTTCATCAATCGTTAGGTTTGCGTGTTTTAGGGCTTTTTCTAAGAGTTTTAAGAGTGAAGAGTTCTCTATATATTTTAATTCAAAAAGCATAGAGCGAGAGCGAATAGCAGAAGTTAGAGAAAAAAATGGATTTTCTGTAGATGCACCTATGATTAAAACTGAGTTGTTCTCCATCACAGGCAAGAGTACTTCTTGTTGGTTTTTTGACAAACGATGTACTTCATCTATAAAGATAAGTGGCTTTTGAAGAGTGTTTTTGTATTGATCAAAAATCTTTCTTAACTGCTCTACTTTTAGTGAAGTAGCATTAAACTCATAAAATGGTAACTCCATTTTTTTAGAGATTATCCTAGCAATAGAAGTCTTTCCACACCCTGCAGGACCATAGAAAAAACTATGTCCTAAAGCGAGTTTTTCGCACAAAATCCTAAGTGGAGCACTCTTGCCACTTAGATGCTCTTGTCCAACTAACTCATCAAATGAGCTAGGTCTTAGAAGATGCGTAAAGTCCACTTTATTTCGCTTTTTCTCTATCTTTTTTCTTTACTTCTTTCATAAAAGTAGAGAGTGCTGAGTATTCGCTTCTTGAGAGAAATCTAACTTTTCCAGTTGGCAAGTTATTTAGCTCTATCTCTGCAAAACTTACTCTCTTTAAGTCCGCCACTTCTGCGCCAAAGTGAGCGAAAAATCTTCTTATCTCTCTGTTTTGACCCTCAGCGATGGCAATCTTTAAGATTGAGTAGTTTTGTTCACTCTTATGAATCTTATAACCTATAAAAGGTGAAAAAGTCATGCTAGTTACTTTAGAGTGAGAGTGTCCGCCAGCTGTAGCATCTGTTAACTCCAGTCCCTTCATCATCGCATCTTCCATCTCTTTTGTGATGTGACCTTTGATTTTTACTTTATAGACTCTCTCAAGGTTAGAGTTCATAAGTGCAGATGCAATCTTTGAAGCATCTGTTAGAAGCAAAAGTCCCTCAGTTGCAAAGTCAAGTCTTCCTATTGGAACAAAGTGTTTGTACTGTTTCTCTAACGAGTCATAGATAGTCTTTCGCCCTCGTGGGTCGCTCTTAGTTACAAGTTCGCCTTTTGGTTTGTTATAGACTATAACTGTGTATTTGTCTCTTATAGTAATCTGTTTTCCACTTACATAGACGATATCTTCGCCCTCTATAACCTGTGTAGCTGGGTTATCAACTATCTCTCCGTTTATTCTTACATAACCATCTGTTATTGCCTTGTCTGCCTCACGGCGAGAGTAGCTTGAGTGGTGTGCAATATATTTATTTAGTCTCATCTTTACGAGATTCCTTTTTCTATAAGCGTGTGAATGTGTAGTACGCCTTTTATGTTTTTATTTTTGTTTGTTACTACTAAGAGTTGTATCTTCATCTCTTCGATCAGCACAAGAGCTTCACTTGCTAATATCTCTTCATCATCAAGAGTTTTTGGATTCTTTGTTGCGTACTTAAAGATGTTGTCTTCAAGTGAAAATTTCTCATCTAAAAGAGCACGACGAATATCGCCATCACTTACAAGTGCTATGAGTTTGTCCTCTTCATCTACAATCAAAACAGTTCCAAGTCTTCCCTCTGAGATCTTAACTATGGCATCTTTTACTTTTGTATCTTTTGTGATGATAGGGAGGTTCTCTTTTTTCATAAGGTCTTTAACTTTTATGAAGAGTTTTTTCCCCAAAGCTCCACCTGGATGAAAAGATGCAAAGTCGCTCTTTTTAAAGCCTCTTGCTCTCATCAAGCAAACTGCAAGCGCATCGCCTAAAGCTAGAGTCAGAGTTGTAGAGCTCGTAGGTGCGCTATCAAGTGGACAAGCCTCTTTTTTTACAACTATATCTATGACAGCATCACTATACTTTGCAAGCGTTGAGCTTCTATCTCTTGTCATCCCAATAAGTGGCGTATCAAACCTCTTAACATGAGGAAGAATTGAGCTTAGCTCTTCACTCTCTCCGCTATAGCTGATGGCTAAAACAACATCATCTTTGCTTATCACTCCCAAATCGCCATGAAGTGCTTCTGTAGGGTGTAAGAAAAAACTAGGAGTCCCAGTAGATGCCAGCGTCGCAGCAATTTTAGCGCCTATGAGTCCACTCTTTCCTACGCCTGTGACAATGAGCTTTCCCTTGCATGCAAGGATGGTCTCAACGGCTATGACGAAGTCATCTGTGATGTTCTGCGCAGCATCTAGCAGTGTTTGCGCTTCTATGTTTAAAGTCTCTTGTGCAATCTCTTTATAATTCATAGTGCGATTATATCGTTTTTAGCTTCATATGTGTATAATTCTTGCATGAAAAAAATAGTAATTTTGTTTAGCGGCGATGGTTTTAACGCCCAAAATATTGTAAAAAAAATGCACAACAAAAAGTGTGAAGTAGTTTGTGGCATCTCAAATAAAAGAGATGCAAAAGGGCATATAAAGCTCCAAGAATTGGGAGTTAAAACAGAAGTTTTAGAGCATGTTGGATATGACTCAAGAGAGAGTTTTGATGAAGAACTTGTAAAGCTTATAAAAAATTATGAGCCCGACTTAGTTGTTCTTAGTGGATTTATGAGAATCCTAACAGAAGTCTTTACCTCAAATATAAAAGCGATAAACCTTCACCCCTCGCTTCTTCCAAAATACAAAGGCGCAAAGGCAATAGAGCAGAGTTATTTGAGTCAAGATGCAGAGTGCGGAGTGAGTGTGCATCATGTAAATGGTGAGCTTGACGCTGGGGAGATTATTTTACAAAAGAGCTTTTTGAGATGCGAAGATGAGACTATGGAGAGTTTTACCAAAAAGATAAAAGAACTGGAATTTTCCATCATGCCAGAGGCGATAGAGAAGGTTTTAGATGCAAAGAGTTTTTGATGAGGTAGCGTCTCTTGATGAGAGATGCTATGAGGAGTTTGGACTCACTGAAGACTTACTTATGGAACACGCTGCAGATGGAATGGCGGACTATATAAGAGAAAACTTTAAAAGAGATGCAAAGGTCATTATAGTCTGTGGAAGCGGTAACAATGGCGCAGATGGCATCGCACTTGCAAGACTTCTGCACGGAGATTATGAGGTCTGCATCTACTATGCAAAAGAGCCAAAATCACAAATGGCACAACTGCAAAAAAAACGATGTGACGCTATTGGCGTTAAAGCTATAGACTCACTAGAGAGATGCGAGGTTTTAGTAGAGGCCATAGTTGGAACTGGCCTTAGCGGAGAGTTTAGTGATGAGCTAAAGAGTCTAATCTCCCAGATGAATGAAAACCGTGCTTTTAAAATAGCTTGTGATGTTCCATCTAACGGCTTTTATGCTGATATAACCCTTACTATGGGAGCTTTGAAAAAATCTATGTTTTTAGATTCACAAAAAGAGTTTGTAGGAGAGATAAAAATTTTAGATTTGGGAGTCTCAAGAGAGGTCTATGAGACGGACTCATCGTGGCATCTGCTTGATTTTGAAGATATGATTCTACCAAAGAGAGAGAAAAAAAATACTCACAAAGGTAGTTTTGGACATCTCGTCTTAGCTTCTGGGCAGAAGAGTGGGGCGAGCATCTTGAGTGCAAAAGCAGCTCTTAGATTTGGGGCTGGTTTAGTCACTCTAATGGGTTATGAAACCACACAAATTCCACACACCATCATGTACTCACACGCCATGCCATACAACGCAACTGCGCTAGCTTTGGGGATGGGTTTGGGAGCTGAGTTTAGCGATATAGAGCTTGGTGAATTTTTAGATAACTTCCTTCCTCTTATAGCAGATGCAGATGTTTTTCATATGGAGATTATAAGAGAGATACTAAAAAGAGATAAAATTGTTTTAACTCCACACGCTAAAGAGTTTGTAGCACTTCTAAAGAGAGTCGGCTTAGCAGATATAAGTGTAGCCAAGCTTCAAAGTGAGCGTTTTTTTTATGTTGAACTTTTTTGTAAAGAGTATCCTCATGCAACGCTTATATTAAAAGGTGCGAATGTTATCATCGCTAAAGATGAGGAGTTTTTTATAAATCCACACGGAACATCAGCACTTGCAAAAGGTGGAAGTGGAGATGTTTTAAGCGGACTCATCGGAGCACTTTTAGCTCAAGGATACACACCACTTGAAGCGGCAAAGAGCGCATCTTTGGCTCACACTTTTATAGCACAAAGTTACAAGGACGCTGATTTTTCTCTTACCGCAGATGATTTGATAGATGCAATAGGTAAGCTGTAAGAAAGCCTATGTTATAAATTTGAAACTCTCTAGTTCCAACGCTTTTGCGTCGCAACTCATATATATCTGAGTTGTAGTTATATATATAGACTCCCACGCGGAGCATGGGAGCCAGTTAAGAGATAGTATAGGAGGCACAAGTGCCGGGGGCTTCCTGCCGAAGGAAACTAAGCGTTAGCGTAGCTAAAGGGATTACTTCCTTTGGCGTCAAAAATAGATGAAGGGTTTCCTTCATTTTAAAAAGTAAAATTAAGGAAATAATAATTATGGATAATATTTTAAAGATTGGAAAGTACGAACTAGGTTCTCGCCTTATTGTGGGAAGTGGAAAGTATAAAGATTTTGAGACTACAAAGCTAGCGACTCTTGCATCTGGGAGTGAACTTATTACCGTAGCAGTTCGTCGCCTAAATATTACAGACCCAGACAAAGAGAACTTACGAGATACATTTGCTGGTACTAATGTAAAATTTCTGCCAAACTCTGCTGGATGCGTAACTGCCGAGGAAGCTATCACAACTTTTAGACTCACTCGTGAGGCTACTGGGATTGACCTTATAAAACTAGAAGTTATTGGTGATACACAAAAAACTCTATATCCAGATGTTTTAGAGACTATAAAAGCATGTAAAATCTTAGCAGATGATGGTTTTACTATTATGGCCTACACTTCTGATGACCCGATTATGGCTAAGAGACTCGAAGATGCAGGTGCTCACGCTATTATGCCTCTTGCTGCGCCTATTGGTTCTGGGCTTGGGATTCAAAACCCTTACAATATCGTCTTTATTCGTGAAGCGGTAAGTGTACCAGTGATAGTAGATGCGGGGATTGGTTGTGCTTCAGATGCAGTCTATGCGATGGAGCTAGGAGCTCATGGAGTCTTAACTAACTCTGCCATTGCCTGTGCACAAAATCCAATGCTTATGGCAGAAGCTATGAAGCACGCCATTGTCGCTGGTAGAATGAGTTATCTCTCTGGAAGAATCCCAAAAAGACCATACGCCACAGCATCTAGCCCAATAGACGGGATGATACAGTTTTAATGTTTTACTAAAGGAAGAAACTCCTTTAGTAAGAGAGCTTACTTAACAATAACTCTATTTCTGCCTCTCTCTTTAGCTTCATAGAGTGCTTCATCCACCCTTTTTATAAAACTCTCTTCACTCTCACCATGTATATACTCTGTAATACCAAGAGATATAGTAACCTTGCCAACAGTCTCAAAAAGGTGCTCTTCAACTCTAGCTCTTAGTTTTTCTCCAAGCATAGCAGCGTTAGTTATAGTGGTTGACTGAAGCGTAATCATAAACTCTTCACCGCCCCATCTAGCAGCTATATCTCCTGTGCGAATTGAAGAAGTTATGATATTTGCTAGTTCTACAAGTACTCTATCTCCAACGCCATGGCCATAGATGTCATTTACACCTTTAAAGTGATCTATATCTAAAAATATCACACAAAGAGAGGAGGAAATTGTGCATGAAAGCGCTATCTCTTTTTCTAAAACATCATTTAGTTTATTTCTATTAAAAAGACCTGTTAGAGCATCTGTAGATGCCATATATTCAAGCTCTTTTATTTTGACATACTCATTGGTGATTTCATCAAATGTTATTAGATAGAGCGCCTTATCATCAGTTTTTATCTCTTTTGCGTAAGGTCTAAAATATCTATATTTATCATCTTTTTTTATACAAACTTTTAGTGTTTTACTATCTTGCTTTTGAATAAGATACTCTATCCAGTATATTCCATTATTATACGTTTGAATAAAGTTGCTATTATTTTGCACTTTTTCAAATATATCAGACATATATTCATAACTCTCTTTAAACTCTTCTATAGAGGTATAACCTGTAAAGTCAAGTACTGTTTTGTTAGCATAGATGACTTCCTCGCCATCTGCAAGAACCATAAAACTAAGATCTGCATCAATAATTTCTTGTAAAAGTTGCTTCGTAGATTCTATCTCTTTTGTTCGATGTTTTACTTCGTCTTGGAGCTTTTGACTATATCTTAGTTGTTTAAAAATTAGCAAAACGATACTAAAGAGAAAGATGACTACAAATATCTTCAATAGAGTTACTCTATTTTTCATAGAAGAAGTAACAGCAAGGTACTCAGTAGAGTCTAAACTAACACTTATTCCGCCTCTAACATCACCGAGCTTATAGCCTTGATGTTTATGGCAAGGAAGGCAGTAGTTAGTTGTAACGAGTGCGCCCATATAGTTAAACTCTGAGCCCTTGCCAACTTCGTAATACTCTTTTTCATCTGTTTCTTCGAAATAATGGAGCGCTCTCTCTTCAAATGGAGTGGCTTTGTTGTCTGGGTTGATGAGCTTAAGGCTTGTTATACGAAAACGAAAACCATCTATGTTAGAGATTTCAGAGAGCTGCCTAGACATCCATGCAGGATTTATCTTTATAAGTGTGAGATTTTCATCAACTTTTAAAATATTGTCTCTAAGAAATGGGTTTGGTTTTTGACCCTCTTTTGGTATGGCATAAACCCCACCATAACTAGCATTCCATACTCTAGTGTTTACTTGGTCTTTAAAATGTGTTTGAGCCTGTTTTATAAGGATCTGTTTTTGAAGTTCTATATTTTTTTCATTAAAAACATCTATAAAATAAAAAGAAGTCAAAAGAGATACTATAAAAAAAGCGCCCAATGCTATATATTTGTTAAATTTTGTCATGTGTCAATTATAACAAATAGATAAGATAGTTCTTCTTAAACTTCTATCTTTGTAGATAGATGGGTCATTAGTAGAAGTTGCCCCATCCCCTCAAAAAATCTATCCACCCCCATATCCTTTGCATCTACTGACTTTTTAAGAGCGTCATAAAAAACAAGCCTAGACTCCTCAGATGCACTCATAAAAGTCTCTATAATATATGCAAATGAGAGGGTGTGAATCTTTTTATTTACCTCAAAGTCTATAGTAGAATTCTCAGCTATTCCCTCATCTATAAGGATTTGTTTGCATTTTTGTTCAAGGTCGTTTTTCATTAAATAATCTCCAGTAAAGAAAGTAAAAGCAGTATCATAGCAACAGGTGTTATATAACGAAGTGAAAAGTACCAGATGCTAAAGGCAAGAGCGCCAAATTGATGCTTTACAACAGACTCCACCCTTTTTTTCTCAACTGCAAAGCCGACAAAAAGGGCCATGATAAGCCCAGCTAATGGTAGCATAACAGATGCTGTAAAAAAGTCTATCCAGTCAAATAAGTTTTTACTTCCAAAGCTAAGTAGCTCTTTGTAAGCATCTGTATTTGATAAAAGGGCGACTATGCCAAGTGAGTAAAAAAACAATCCCATATATATAGAAGCTTTTAGCCTACTCCACTTAAACCTATTTATGAAGTACTCTATCATAGGTTCTACTAAAGAGACAGCAGATGTTAAACCTGCAAAAGCAAGTGCTATAAAAAACAAAACTGCAAAAAAATTACCGATGATGCCCATCTCATAAAAAACAGTAGGCAAAGAGATGAAGACTAAACCAGGGCCTTTGGTAGGGCTTGAACCATACTCATATAAAAATGTAAAGAGCATCAGACCTGCAACTATGGCTATAAGAGTGTCTAAAAATGTTATCCAAAGGGCGTTTTGAACAAGGTTTGAGTTTTTTGGCATAGATGCAGAGTAGGTTAGGATGGCTCCCATACCAAGAGAGAGGGTAAAAAAGGCATGACCTATGGCTGTGATAAATACGCCAGAGTTTATTTTCTCCCATTTTGGAGCGAACATAAACTCTAAAGATTGCGAGAAAGCATCAAGGGTGAGGGCATAAGCAAACATTCCAAGAAGGATAATAACAAGTGTTGGCATCAGTATAAAATTTAGCCTTTGAATACCACCTTTGATCCCTTTTGTTAAAATGAAAGTGATTAGTAAAAATGTTAAGGTATGATAAAAAAGTTGAGTTGAAATATCTGAGTGAAGCATAGTGGTAAAGGTAGCTTCTGCCTCTTGCACGGATGAGGGGAGGGAGGTTGTAGAGGTCACGATATAATTAAATATCCAGCCAATAACTACTGAGTAAAAGGACATAATAAAAAGCCCTGTTATACTTTGAAAACCAGCAAACTTCCAGATGTTTTTATGCTTTGGTGCCAGAGACTCAAAACAGCTTATCCCATCCTTTCTTCCCTTATAACCTATAATCATCTCAGCTATAAGTATAGAAAACCCAATGAGTAAAACAGTTACTAAGTATATAAGAACAAATGCTCCACCACCATTTTCACCTGCAATATATGGAAACTTCCAAATATTTCCAAGTCCAACAGCACTTCCAACAGCTGCTAAAATAAACCCTAACCTACTAAATCTTGCTATTTTCATATGTACAAAACCCTTTAAAAGCAGACAATTATACTTAAAAAACTAAGTATATAAAAGAAATGATGAAAAAGTATTGACATTTTAAAAGTTATTGACTATAATTTCGCCTCATTAATCAGCTACTGGCTTGGTTAGTGTACAAGTGTCGGGGTGTAGCTCAGTATGGTTAGAGTACCTGGTTTGGGACCAGGGGGCCGAAGGTTCGAGTCCTTTCACCCCGACCACTTTTATGTCTATTAAAATTATGGTGAGATTAGCTCAGTTGGTTAGAGCACTGGTTTGTGGTGCCGGGGGTCGCGGGTTCGAATCCCGTATCTCACCCCACCATTTTAAAATATAAAAACTTTTTAAATAAACAAAATATATAGTTGCGTCCGTGGCTCAACTGGATAGAGTTTCGGATTTCGGCTCCGAGGGTTATAGGTTCGAATCCTATCGGGCGTACCAT
>Ga0265293_10008395_pt1 | contig 15317 bp, 14 predicted proteins | sample Munlanlewell138R_FD_192505 | JGI IMG/M metagenome (GOLD analysis project Ga0265293, IMG submission 192505) | Leachate microbial communities from a municipal landfill in Southern Ontario, Canada - Leachate well 138R | ecosystem: Engineered > Solid waste > Landfill > Unclassified | place: Canada...
TTCACACGGCAGGGGTCGCAGGTTCGAACCCTGCACCGCCCACCAGAAAATCAAGCACTTAGCGGAAACGCTAGGTGCTTTTTTCTTGTCTTCACGGAGTTGGTACGGATCGTGCGCCCTGGGGGCGCACCGCGTCGGCCTTTGTGTGCCCCTCAGCCCTGAGGGCGCCAGGTGGGCGCTGATCGACCGCCCGGTGCCATCAGGGCGCTGCGCCGCCCACCCACCGGCGGCGCGCGAAACTTTTGTTGTGTCCTCCCGCGCGTATGGGTCGAAGTCTTTCCGCACGACCTGATGACTTCAGTGGGGACATCCACACAACGTCAGATTCTTCATGACGCACGTCCTGTTTGACCCAGGGACGGGGCCAAAGGCCGCATTCCGGATTTCGCAGGAGGACGAGCAAGGTGTCATGCGAGACGCTGGCCTTACCGGCTGAGCCGATGGGTCTTTTCAGGATCCTGGCGAAGAGGGCGTGTGCGTGACCGCAGGCGCCGTCCGGGTGCTTGGCCAGGCGCTCCCCATGTTCGGGTGCGGGGCGCGCGGCACAAGAAGGCAGTGCCGCGAGAAATGCGCAGGCCCCTGGTTCGGCCTGGCTGGCGGATCCTGATGAGGATCCGGCGATTGAATAAGGTGACGAGCCTTGACCCCGGCACTGGCTACACAGTTAGGGCTGCTTGGTTCCCCACCTGACCCGGTTGGCCGCTTCACCATGCGGGAAGGCCCGTCACCTCCGATTGTAGGCGATCACGCGCCTGCTTGCTGGCTGGCCGGCGAAAGGTGAAGATGTGGCGGGCTGCGGCTTAGAATCGGTGGCTTATGTCTTATGTCGTCCTGGCCCGCAAGTACCGACCGCGCACGTTCGCCGAAATGGTGGGGCAGGAACACGTCGTGCAGGCGCTGTCCAACGCGCTGAGTTCGCAGCGCCTGCACCATGCCTACCTGTTCACCGGTACGCGCGGCGTGGGCAAGACCACCGTCTCGCGCATCCTGGCCAAATCGCTCAACTGCCTGGGCGCCGACGGGCAGGGCGGCATCACGGCCGAGCCCTGTGGTGTCTGCCAGGCCTGCCGCGACATCGATGCCGGCCGCTTCGTCGACTACACCGAGCTCGATGCGGCCTCCAACCGTGGGGTGGACGAGGTGCAGGCCCTGCTGGAGCAGGCCGTCTACAAGCCGGTGCAGGGGCGCTTCAAGGTCTTCATGATCGACGAAGTGCACATGCTCACGAACACGGCGTTCAACGCCATGCTCAAGACACTGGAGGAGCCGCCGGAGTACCTCAAGTTCGTGCTGGCCACGACCGACCCGCAGAAGGTGCCGGTCACCGTGCTCAGCCGCTGCCTGCAGTTCAACCTGCGGCCGATGGCGCCCGAGACGGTGTCCGAACACCTGACCCGCGTGCTGCAGGCCGAAGGGGTGCCGGCCGACGGCCAGGCTCTGCGCCTGCTGGCACGGGCCGCGCGCGGTTCGATGCGCGATGCGCTGAGCCTGACCGACCAGGCCATTGCCTTCGGTGGCGGCCAGTTGCAGGAAGCCACGGTGCGCCAGATGCTGGGCGCGGTGGACCGGGGCTACGTGCTGCGCCTGATCGATGCGCTGGCGCGCGGCGATGGTGCTGCCGTGGTGGACACGGTGGATGAGTTGCGCCTGAACGGCTTGAACGCGGCCTCGCTGCTGGAAGAGATGACCGGTGTGCTGCAGCGTATGGCGGTGTTGCAGGCCGTGCCCGCGCGCGCGGCGCAGGGTGAGGCCTCCACCGATCCGGACGAAACCGAGATCGCGCGACTGGCCCTGTTGCAGCCGGCCGACGAAACCCAGTTGCTCTACAGCCTGTGCCTGCACGGCCGGGCTGAACTGGGGCTGGCGCCGGACGAATACGCCGCGCTGACCATGGTGCTGTTGCGCCTGCTGGCCTTCAAGCCCGCTGGTGCCACGGTGGCCGGTACATCGGCCGCGGTGGAAAAAAAAACTCCGCTGAATCCCCCTCCGGGGCGTGAGACCGCGCCGGCACCCGTGCCGGCCCCGGCTCCGCGGGTTGCCGTGGCCGTGCCGGCACCCGTTGTCCCCGCACCGGCCGTTGCGCCTGTGCCGCGGCCCGAGCCCCGGGCAGAGGCGGTTGCCGTGCCGACGAACCCGCCGGCAGCCGAGGCGCGGCCGGTGCCACCCCAACCGCCCGCCGAGCGCCTGCCGCCGCCCGATATGCCCAAGATCGAGGACTACGACGACGGGCCGCCCTGGGTGGACGAGGACATGGCGGCCGTTGCACCGTCCGCACCAGTGCCGCCGCGTGTGGTGGCCATTCCCGTGCGCGACCCCGGCCTGCCTTCCGAGCGCGTGGAGCCGCGCCGCTCCGATGTGGGTGCCGGGCCCGATCCGTCGCGGCTGGTGCCGACCCCTGAGGGTGACTTCTGGCACGACACGGTGATGCGGCTGGTGCAGGCCGAGGCCATCACCGCGCTGGTGCGCGAACTGGGTCTGCAGTCGCAGCTCGTGGCGCGCAGCGAAGGCCTGTGGACCCTGCGCATCGAGCGCAGTTCGCTGGCCCAGGGCGCCACCGGCAACCGCCTGGCCGCCGCGCTGGCCACGCTGGGCCATGAGGGCGTGAAAATCGCCACCGACGTGGTGGCGCCAGGGCAGGTGACCGACTCGCCCGCCCTGCGTCTGGCCGCCGAGGCCCGGCGTCGGCAGCGCGAGGCCGAAAACCTCATCCTCGCAGATCCCTTCGTGCAGGCCATGATGCGCGACTTTGGCGGCACAATCGTGCCAGGCAGCCTCAAGGCCGACGCGGCCTGACGCGGGCCTTGCGACCACACACCATTTGACGTCGGCGGCGCCGACACCGATCCAGACGATTCCCATTCATTCACACAAGGAAGACCATGTTCAACAAAGGACAACTCGCCGGCCTGATGAAGCAGGCCCAGGCCATGCAGGACAACCTCAAGAAGGCGCAGGAGGAGCTGGGCAGCATCGAGGTCACGGGCGAGTCCGGTGCCGGTCTCGTCAAGGTGACGATGACCTGCAAGCACGATGTCAGGCGTGTGACGATCGACCCGAGCCTGCTGGCCGACGACAAGGACATGCTCGAAGACCTGGTGGCTGCCGCCTTCAACGCGGCCGTGCGCAAGGCCGAAGAGACCTCCCAGGAAAAAATGGGCAAGATCACCGCCGGCATGCCTGGCCTGCCCGGCGGCATGAAGTTTCCGTTCTGAGCGAGGCCGCGCAAGCGCGATCAGGCATGACCGGTACCCATTCGCTTGAGCTGCTGGTGCAGGCGTTGCGCTGTTTGCCGGGGGTGGGCGTCAAATCGGCGCAGCGCATGGCCTTTCACCTGCTGCAGCACGACCGCGAGGGCGCCCAGCGCCTGTCGCGTGCGCTGGCTCAGGCCACCGAACATGTGCGCCATTGCACGCTGTGCCACACGTTCACCGAAGACGAGGTCTGCGTCACCTGCGCCGACCCGCGCCGCGACAGGAGCCTGCTGTGCATCGTCGAGACGCCGGCCGACCAGGCCGCGATGGAGCGCACCGGTGCCTACAAGGGCCTGTACTTTGTCCTCATGGGGCGCCTGAGTCCGCTCGATGGTGTGGGGCCCCGCGAAATCGGCCTGCAGGCTCTGTTCGAGCGCTTCGACGCCCCGGACTGTCCGGTGCGCGAGGTCATCCTGGCCACCAATTTCACGGCCGAGGGCGAGACGACGGCCCATGTGATCGCGCAGGCGCTCAAGCACCGGGGCCTGCAGGTGACGCGCCTGTCGCGTGGCGTGCCGGTGGGCAGCGAGCTCGAATACGTGGACCTTGGTACCATCGCCCATGCGCTCGTCGATCGACGCTGAACGGCCACACCTGGTGTCCGGTAAAGTCTCGTTTCGACTGTTACAACCCACCCAGCCGGGAGTCAAGGCATGAAACTGGCAGGACTGACCCTGGCTTATTGGTCGCTGATCGTGGCCGCCCTGCTGCCCTTTGTCTGTGCTGTCCTGGCCAAAAGAGGCTCGTTCGGCGTCGGGCGCCATCAGGGCGGCTTTGACAACCACCAGCCCCGTGCCTGGCTGGCGCGGCAAACCGGCTGGCGCGCGCGCGCCAATGCGGCACAGGCCAACAGCTTCGAGGCTTTGCCGCTGTTCATGGCAGCGGTCATCGTGGCCCACCAGCTCGGCGCCAACCAGGTGCGGCTGGACCTGATGGCCTTCCTGTTCGTCGTGCTCAGGATGGTCTACATCCTGCTGTACCTGGCCGATCTGGCCTCGGCGCGCAGCGCGGTCTGGGCGCTGGCACTGCTCGTGAACCTGGCCATCTTTTTTGTGTAGGGAAGCCAGATCGGTGTAAACCCGCTCGGGATTGGCACTGATGCCGGTAGCCGGGGGGCCGCCTATTCTTCTGATGAGCCTGCCGTTTGAAGCAGGGCACATGGAGGATTCGGGTATGTGGAACCGCCGCCGGTGGGGCGCCGTCTGTGCGTCCGGCCTTCTCAGCAGCATGTGCCCGGGTGTGTTTGCCCGGGGCAATGGCGTGCCTGCCGCGATGCCGCCTGCAGGCACGCCGCGGGTGGTGCTGGCGGTCCATGACAGGGCCTCGTTCTGCATGCTGCCACTGACGGTGGCCGAGCGCCTGGGCTATTTCGCCACCGAAGGGCTCGATGTCCTCGTGCGCGAGTTTCCGGATGCGCAGGCCTGCGTGCAGGCGGTGGCCAGCGGCGCGGCCCACGTGGCGAGCATCGCTTACGGCACGGTTGTCGCGCTGCGTGCGCGCGGCGTGCTCCCCCTGACGGCTTTCGTGCAGCAGGGGCGCACCTCGCAACTGGTGATGGGGGTGGCCGACCCGAGTGCATCGCAGGTGCTCAGGGGAGCGCGCATCGGCGTGGCCAGCGCCAACACGGACGCCTACCGGCTGGCGCGTCTGGTGCTGCAACGTGCCGGCCTCAGGGCGGGCGATGTGCGCTTCGTGCCCCTGCACCGGCATGCCCAGGCCGTGGCGGCGTTTCGCGCGGGGCTGGTGGATGCGATTTGCCACAGCGACCCGGCGATCACGCTGCTTGAGCAGGAGGGTGCCATCAAGGTGGTGGCCGACACCCGGACGGTGCGTGGCAATGCCGAGGTATTTGGCGGGCCGTTGCCGGCGGCCTGTCTGGCGGCTCCCGGAGCCTTTCTCGGCAGCCGTGCCGACGTTGCACAGGCGCTGGCCTTTGCGATGGTGCGCGCGCTCAAGTGGCTGCAGACGGCGGGGCCCTCGGACATCATCCGCGCCGTGCCCGAGGCCTATTTTTCCGGTGACCGCGCACTGTACCTGGCGGCCTTCAGCCGCGTGCGGGAAACCTGGACACCGGACGGCCTGATGCCCGGGGACGGGCCGGCCACTTTCCTGAAAACGGTGCAGACCCTGGGTGAACTGCCCGAGGCACGCGGACTGGACATGGGCCAGACCTACACCAACCAGTTCGCGCAGAAGGCCAAGGTGCGCTTCCGGGCCTGAGGCACCGGCTCACTTCTTGCTGGCCACGCGCGTCTTGGTCGCGGATTTTTTCGCCGTGCTCCTGGCCGGCTTCTTGGCCGCCGTCCGGGTCGTGGTTGCCGCGGCCTTCTTGCCTGTGCCGGCACGAGCGGATGAGGTGGCGCGCGCTGGTTGGGCGAGCGCGAGCTGTTGGCCGATGCGGACGCCCGATTTCGTCGTCAGACCGTTCCATTTCGCCAGGTTGGCCAAGCTGACGCCGTGCCGCTGCGCGATGGTCGAGAGGCTGTCGCCCTTGCGCACGATCACGTGGCGCGGCTTGACCGGCGCATCGGGCTGCAGCCTGAGCTGGCCGTTGTCGGCCACATGCTCGGGGACATCGCGGTCGTAGGCACCGGTGCGCGGCACCAGCAAACTGGAGCCCGCGCGCACCCGCATGCGCGGCGGGATGTTGTTCAGCCGGCGCAGTTCGATTTCGCTCATGCCGACGCGGCGGGCCGCGTCGGCGGCGCTCATGGTCGTGGGCACGACCCAGGCGGTCCAGCTCGCCAGTGGGCCCTGTTGGTTCTTGAGCCGGGCCTCGAACAGCGCGGCATTGTCCCAGGGCAGGAGCACGTTGGGCGTGCCGGCGGCCATCACCACGGGCAGTTTGATCGAGGGATTGAGGGCGCGGAAGTCCTTCTCGTCGACCTCGGCCAGGCGGGCGATCATGGCGACGTCGATGTCGCGCGTGATGGTGATGGTGTCGAAGAAGGGGTGGTTGCCGATGTCGGGCAGTTGCAGGCCAAACGCCTCGGGGTTGGCGACGATGTTCTTGACCGCCTGCAGCTTGGGCACGTAGTAGCGCGTCTCCTGCGGCATGTTCAGGTCGAGGTAGCCGGTACCCAGCCCCAGGCTCTGGTTGCGCGTGATGGCGCGCCCCACATTGCCCTGTCCCCAGTTGTAGGCGGCCAGTGCAAGATGCCAGTCGCCGAAGCGGGCGTAGAGCTGCTCCAGGTAGTCGAGCGCGGCACGGGTGGAGGCCAGCACATCGCGCCGGTCATCGCGGAACATGTTCTGTTTCAGGTCGAACGACTGACCCGTGGCCGGCATGAACTGCCACATGCCTGCCGCCCGGGCGCTGGACACGGCTTGCGGATTGAAGGCACTCTCGATGAAGGGCAACAAGGCCAGTTCCATCGGCAGTTCACGCCGCTCGATTTCTTCGACGATGTGAAACAGGTACATCTGCGAGCGCAGGGTCATGCGCTGGATGTAGTCGGGCCGGCTGGCATACCACTGCTCGCGGTTGTGCACGAGCTCGGTGTCCAGATCCGGCATGGCAAAGCGGCGGCGGATGCGTTCCCAGATGTTGCTGGGGGCGGTCAGCGAGGTGATCTGGTCGGACTTGAGTTCACCGGTTTCGACCGCGCTCAGGGGCCCCTTGGGGACGAACGGCGGGGGCGCATATGACTTGTGCGTGACGATCGCCGGCGCGGGCGAAGGCTGCTTGCCGGATGGGGGGGCGGCACAACCGGCGAGCAGGCCGGCGGCCAGCAGGGGCAACTGCCAGCACCAGCGGCGCAGGCGGACCAACCAATCGGTGGGGGCAGGGGTCATCGGAACGTGTTCTTCCATTCCCGCAGCGCCGCGAATACCGGCACCACGGCTGCATCGTCGGGCAGGCCCGCGTGCGTACGGACCGAGCGGGCTACATCGGGCTCGCGCGCCCTCAGAAACGGGTTGATCTGGCGCTCGACCTCGATGGTCGAGGGCAGGGTGGGCCGTCCCGCGTCGCGCCGCATTCTGCATTGGTCTTCATAGTCCGCCAGCGCCTGGTTGCCGGGTTCGACGTGGCGGGCGAACTTCAGGTTCGACAGCGTGTACTCGTGCGCCGCGCAGACCCGGGTGTCGCCCGGCAGGGCGGCCAGCCGGTCCAGCGAGTCGAGCATCTGCGCCGGCGTGCCCTCGAACAGGCGCCCACAGCCACCGGAAAACAGGGTGTCGCCGCAGAACAGCAGTGGCGGGCCCAGCGTGGCCCGGTCGTTGCACAAATAGGCGACGTGGCCTGCCGTATGGCCGGGCACATCGATGGCCTGGAAGGTCAGGCCCAGGGCCTGCACCGCGTCGCCACCGCGCGCTGGCTCGACCGGCACCGGCATGGCCTCGCCGGCCGGACCGATGCACCGGGCGTCGGGGGCATCGGCGAGCAGCGCCGCCACGCCGCCCACATGGTCGCGATGGTGGTGTGTGATGAGCAGGGTGTCCAGCCGCAGCGACCGGGCGGCCAGATAGGCGCGCACCGGCTCGGCATCGCCCGGGTCGACCACCAGCGCGCGCTGACCGTCGTCGAGGACCCAGATGTAGTTGTCGGAAAAAGCCTCGACAGGATGCAGCGTCATGGAGGGTTCGGGCAGCTTGGTCAAGTCGGCAGCAGGACGTGTAGAGTATGCGTGGTCGGACGGGGCGGCCAGCAGACCTGTTCAGTGGCAGACTGGCCTGCGCAAGGCATCACCCATGAATCCATCGATTATAGGTTTGCAACAATGGTTCCGTACCCCGCCCGGGCGTTACCTTCTTGCCTGGGAAGCGGCGCAGTGTGACGCGGTGGTGGAGGATTGTTTCGGCTTTCATGCGCTGCAGTTGGGGGTGCCGGAGTTGCCCTCTTTGCGCATGAACCGCATGCCCCACCGCTGGGTGGCGTTGCCCGAGTCACCGGCGCCGGAGGCGCAGGATGCGGTGCCGGTGGATGGTCTGTTGCCCGACCGTGGCCATGCGCCCGAGGTATGCCTGGTGACCGACGCCGCCGCCCTGCCGTTTCCGGAGGCCAGCCTGGACCTCGTGATGCTGCCGCACACGCTCGAACTCAGTGCCGACCCGCACCAGGTGTTGCGCGAGGTCGAGCGCGTTCTGGTGCCCGAGGGACGGGTGGTGGTCTCGGGCCTGAATCCGGCCAGCCTGTGGGGCTTCAGGCAGGGCCGGGCGCGCCTGACGCAGCACCTGGGCCTGGGCGGCACGCTGTACCTGCCGGAGGTCGGTGAGTTCATCGGCCCCTGGCGGCTGCGCGACTGGATGCGCCTGCTGGGTCTTGAAGTAGAGTTGGAGCAGTACGGCTGCTACCGCCCGGCGGTGCGCAGCGACAAGTGGCTCGCCCGCACCGCCTGGATGGACCGGGCCGGGCCGCGCTGGTGGCCCATCTTCGGCGCCGTGTATTTTTTTGTGGCGGTCAAGCGCGTGCGCGGCATGCGCCTGCTTGGCCCGGCGTGGCGACCGCGTCGGGCCGCCGCCGCCAGTCCGGTGTCGGTCGCGCGCCGGCAATGAACCGATTTCTCAGGAGTGGATGTTTTGGATCAAGTGGTGATGTACACCGATGGCGCCTGCAAGGGCAACCCGGGACCGGGTGGCTGGGGCGTGCTGCTGCGCTCGGGTGCGCACGAAAAGGAGCTGTTCGGTGGCGAACGCCTGACAACCAACAACCGAATGGAGCTGATGGCCGTGATCCAGGGGCTGTCGGCACTCAAGCGGCCGTGCCGCGTTCAGCTCTACCTGGACAGCCAGTACGTGCGCAAGGGCATCACCGAGTGGATCCATGGCTGGAAGAAAAAGGGCTGGGTGACCGCCTCGAAGGAGCCGGTCAAGAACGCTGACCTGTGGCGGCGACTGGATGAACTGGTGCACGATGGCGTGCACCACATCGAGTGGCACTGGGTCAGGGGCCACAACGGTGACCCGGGCAACGAGCGCGCCGACGCGCTGGCCAACAAGGGTGTGCCCGGCTGAGCGGACTCAGATCGCGCCCTCGAACATCATCACCTCGACCGTCTCGCCGGCGGCGAGGTCGCCCTGATCCTGCGGCAGCACGATCAGGCCATTGGCTTCGACCATCGAACGCAGCATGCCCGAGCCCTGGTGGCCGGTGGTGCGGACGGTCAGGTGCCCGTCGGCGTTGCGGGTGACGATGCCACGCTGGAACTCGGTGCGGCCGGGCTTCTTGCGCAGCGGTTCTGCGCAGCGTGCCTGCAGCTGCACGGGGGGCGCCGGCCGGGCGCCCATCATGGCCTGCAGCGCGGGGCGCACCAGGGCGAGAAAGGTCACCATGGCCGCGACCGGGTTGCCGGGCAGGCCGAACAGCATGGCGTTTCCGGTATCCGGTGCGTCACCGGCGCGGATGCGGCCGGCGGCAAACGGGCTGCCCGGGCGCATGGCGATGCGCCAGAACGCCACCTCGCCCAGGCGGGCCATCAGGTCGCGGGTGTGGTCGGCATCGCCCATGCTGACGCCGCCGCTGGTGACAATGGCGTCGGCGTCACGCGCGGCCTGCCGGAACGCGGCTTCGAGCCGGGTCGGGTCGTCGGGCACGATGCCCATGTCCAGGACCTCCACACCGAGCTTGCGCAGCAGGCCGCACAGGCCGAAGCGGTTGCTGTCGTAGATGGCACCGGCGCGTGCCGGCTCACCAGGGTTCAGGAGTTCGTCGCCAGTGGACAGGCACGCCACCCTCAGCCGGCGGTACACGCGCACCTGCGCCAGCCCCAGGCTGGCCAGCAGGCCCAGCGCGGCCGGGCCGAGGCGCTGCCCGCGTCGCAGCGCCGGTTGGCCGGCCATCAGGTCTTCGCCGGCGCGACGCCGGTGGCTGCCCGGGGTGACGGCGTCCGCGGGCAGCCGCACCGTGTCGCCATCGGTCGTCACCAGCTCGATGGGCACGACGGTATCGGCGCCAGTCGGCATGACGGCGCCCGTCATGATGCGCACGCATTCGCCGTGGCCGACGTGACCGCTCCAGGCCTGGCCGGCGAGGGCGCGGCCGACGACGCGAAGGTCCAGGGTCAGGCCTGAGGCCAGCGCCGAGCCGTCGAAGGCGAAGCCGTCCATCGCCGCGTTGTCGTGCGGCGGTACGCTGATGGGGGAAATCACGTCATCGGCCAGCACGCGGTCCAGGGCCTCGGCGATGGTCACGGTTTCGACGTCGGAGACGGGCCGAACGAGGCTGGCCAGTTGGGCCGAAGCCTGTGCCATGTCCATCCAGGCGGCAGGACGGGGCGCGCCGGCTGGGGTGGCGGAAGGAGCGCTCGATGTCATTCAGGCATTGTCCAGCATCCGCAGGTCCTCGGGCGTGTTGGCGTTGAAGAAGGCCCGTGGATCGTCCTGTGGCCGGTCGAAGGGCACCAGCGCGAGGCGGTGGTGGTCGGCCCACGTGCGGGTCTTGCGCTCGCCCTGGGCAAGGAAATCCGCCAGGTCCTCGCGCAGTGCGGCGCGCATCAGGCAGAAGACGGGCTGCGGGCGCAGTTGCCCGTCGCTGTCCGGCGCCAGCGGCATCGCGATGTCGCCGGCATCGTCGCGCAAGGCCTCGGCCAGGCGCTGCGCGAGATCGGTCGGAAAGCGCGGGCTGTCGCAGGGCACGGTCAGCAGCCAGGGCGTCGTGCAATGGGTGAGCCCGGTCAGGAAACCGGCGAGCGGCCCGGGCTGGTCGGGCAGGGTGTCGGGCCAGACCGGGACGCCGAAGGTGGCATAGGCATCCGGCTGGCGGTTGGCGTTGATGGCGATGGTGCCGATGAGGCCGCCCTGCTGCGCGCGCAGGCGCTCCAGCGCGTGGGCCACCAGGGGGCGACCGGCCAGCGGCTGCAGCCCCTTGTCGACGCCACCCATGCGCGAGCCGCGACCGCCCGCCAGAACGAGGCCGGTGATCTGGCCCGGGAGGATCATGCTCAGCCGCCGATGTAGCTCATCTCGACGCGCCGGCCCCGGTCGTTGCCGGCGTCGGGCGGCAGGCTCGCGCGCAGCTCGGAATAGCGGTCGTCGCGCCCCTGCCAGATGGCGGCAAGGGCGGCGGCGATGTCGGCGTCCGAGGCCCCGCCACGCACGAGCTCGCGCAGGTCGTAGCCGCGCGAGGCGAACAGGCACAGGTAGAGCTGGCCTTCGGTGGACAGGCGGGCGCGGTTGCAGTCGCGGCAGAAGGCCTGCGTGACGCTGCTGATGAAGCCGACTTCGCCGCTGCCGTCGGCGTAGGCCCAGCGCTCGGCGGTTTCGCCGGGGGCGGCGGGCTCCAGCGGCACGAGCGGCATCTCGCGGTGGATCATCTGCATGACCTCGGCGCTGGGCAGCACCTCGTCCATGCGCCAGCGGTTGGTGGCGCCGACATCCATGTACTCGATGAAGCGCAGCACGATGTCGCTGCCCTTGAAGTGGCGCGCCATGGGCAGGATCTCGTGCTCGTTGGTGCCGCGCTTGACGACCATGTTCACCTTGACCGGACCCAGGCCCGCCTCGCGCGCGGCGTCGATGCCGCGCAGCACGTCGGCGACCGGGAAATCGACGTCGTTCATGCGGCGGAACACCGCATCGTCGAGCCCGTCCAGACTGACGGTGACGCGCTGCAGGCCGGCGGCCCTGAGGGCGGCGGCCTTGCGCCCCAGCAGCGAGCCGTTGGTGGTCAGCGTGAGGTCCAGCGGCTCACCCTCGGGCGTGCGCAGGGCGGCCAGTTGGCCAACCAGCAACTCGATGTCCTTGCGCAGCAGGGGCTCGCCGCCGGTCAGGCGGATCTTGCGCACGCCCTGGGCCACGAACACGCCCGCCAGTCGGGCGATTTCCTCGAAGCGCAGCAGGTCGCCGTGTCGCAGGTAGGGGTAGTCCTTGTCGAACACCTCCTTGGGCATGCAGTAGGTGCAGCGGAAGTTGCAGCGGTCGGTGACGCTGATGCGCAGGTCGCGCAGGGGCCGGCCGAGCGTGTCATGGAGCAGGCCTGGAGCTGGCGTGGCGTGGGCCGCAGCGCGCGCAGGCCGAGGCACGGCCAGGGGCGCCATGCGCTGGTCGACGAGGGGAATCACGCGTTCGGACATGCTCCGATTCTCGCTCAGACGCAGCGTGCGCCGTCAACTTCCAAGCATACCCCCGAGATGAAAGCGGCCTCGTCGCTGGCCAGGTACAGAACGGCATTGGCCACGTCCAGCGCGGTCGAGAAGCGCCCCAGCGGGATGGTGCTGCGGAACTTGCCCAGCCGCTCCTCCGTCAGCTCGCCGCCCGCGAATGAGGCGCCCAGGCCGGTGAAGGGGTTCATCACCGGGTTGACGCAGTTGACACGGATGTTGTCCGGGCCCAGCTCGGCCGCGAGCGACTTGCTGGTGGTGATGACCGCGCCCTTGGAGCCGTTGTACCAGGTCAGGCCGGGGCGCGGGCGCACGCCGGCGGTGGAGGCGATGTTGATGAAGCTGCCGCCGCCGTTGCGGCGGAACTCGGGCACCGCGTGAATGGTGGACAGGTAGATGCTTTTGACGTTGACCGCGTAGCAGCGGTCGAACTCGTCCTCGGGCACGTCCAGCGCGGGCTGGTTGCGGTGTGTCCAGCCCGCATTGTTGACCATCACGTCGAGCTTGCCATGGTGGCGGACGGCGGCCGCGACCAGCGCCTTGACATCGTCCGAGCGGGTCACGTCGGCGGCGACGAACTGGGCCTGGCCACCGGCGGCAGTGATCTCGTCGGCCACGCGCTCGCCACCGGTGCGGTTGATGTCGTTGACGATGATGGCGGCGCCTTCCTCGGCCAGCCGCTTGGCGATGCCTTCGCCGATGCCGCTGCCGGCGCCGGTGACGATGATGGACTTGTTTTTCAGACGCATGCGGGTGTCTCCTTGAAGGGGTGTGTCAGCCGTGACGGAACGCCACAGTCTTGAGGGTGGTGAAGCCCAGCAGGGCCTCGAAGCCCTTTTCGCGGCCGTAGCCGCTGGACTTGACGCCGCCGAAGGGCAGTTCCACACCGCCGCCGGCGCCGTAGTTGTTGACGAAGACCTGGCCCGCCTTGACGCGGCGCGCCATGCGGAACTGGCGCGCGCCGTCGCGCGTCCACACGCCGGCCACGAGGCCGAAGGCCGTGCCGTTGGCCAACGCCACGGCGTGGTCCTCGTCGTCGAAGGGCATGGCCGCCAGCACCGGACCGAACACCTCTTCCTGGGCCAGCCGGTGGCCAGGCGGCACGTCGCGCAGCAGCACGGGTGCCGCGTAGTAGCCGCCGGCCGCCACCTCGTCCATGACGTGGCCTGCGGCCACCGTGGCAATCCCGTCGGCACGGGCCTGATCCAGAAAGCCGCGCACGCGCTCGAGCTGCGTCTGCCGGATCAGCGGTCCGAGGTCCGGGTCCAGGGCGGGGGGGCCGGCACGCAGCGCCCGGAAGACCTCGCCCAGACGCGCCAGCAGCGGCTCGTACAGGCCGCGCTGCACCAGCAGGCGCGAGCCGGCGCTGCAGGTCTGGCCGCTGTTCTGCACGATGGCGCTGACCAGAAAGGGCAGGGCCGCGTCGATGTCGGCGTCGTCGAACACGATCTGCGGGCCCTTGCCGCCGAGTTCCAGCGTCACCGGGCAATGGCGCTCGGCGGCGGCCTGCTGGATCAGCGTGCCCACGCGCGGGCTGCCGGTGAAGCTGATGTGGTCGATGCCCGGGTGGCGCGCCAGCGCGTCGCCCACCTCGTGGCCGTAGCCGGTGACGATGTTGATGGCGCCGGCCGGCAGGCCCGCCTCGGCCGCCAGCTCGGCCACGCGGATCAGCGACAGGCAGGCATCCTCCGAGGGCTTGACCACGCAGACGTTGCCGGCGGCCAGCGCGCCGCCCACGCTGCGGCCGAAGATCTGCATCGGGTAGTTCCACGGGATTACGTGGCCGGTCACGCCGTGCGGCTCGCGCCAGGTGAGCACGCTGTAGCCGTCGAGGTAGGGAATGGTGTCGCCGTGCAGCTTGTCGGCCGCGCCGGCGTAGAACTCGAAGTAGCGCACCAGCGCCAGCGCGTCGGCCTTGGCCTGCCGGGTCGGCTTGCCGCAGTCGCGCTGCTCGATGGCGGCCAGCTCGTCGGCGTGTTCGGCCACCTTGGCGCTCAGCTTCATGAGCAGGCGGCCGCGCTCGGCGGCGCTCAGGCGGCCCCAGGCGGTGTCGAGGCAGTGGCGCGCGGCCTGCACCGCCGCGTCCACGTCGGCGGCGTTGCTGCGCTCGATGCTGTCATAGGGCTGGCCGTCGGCCGGGTCGATCACGGGCAGGGTCTGGCCCGAGGCCGAGCGCGCGGCCTGGTTGGCGATGAAGTTCAGGGGCATGGTGGGGTCCTCACTGTGGGCCGATGGCCGGCGCCGGCCCGATGGGCAGGACGGCCGGCGGCTTGGCGAATACGGCATCGCGCGCGGCCAGCGAAAGCTGCGGGACGTAGGTGATGACGGCCAGGCAGCCCAGGATCACCAGCACGAAGGGCAGCAGGTGCTTGACGATCTGGTCCAGCGAGATCTTGGCCACGGTGCAGGCCGCGAACAGGTTCACGCCGAAGGGGGGCGTGATCATGCCGAGCGCCAGGTTGACCACCATGATGATGCCGAAGTGCACCGGGTCGATGCCGAAGAACACCGCCACCGGCACCAGGATCGGGGCCAGCACGATGATGGCGGCCGAGGTCTCGATGAACATGCCGATCACGAACAGCGCCGCGTTGACGCCCAGGAGGAACCACGCCGGCGATTGCAGCACCTCCTTGAGCCACAGGCCGATCGCGTCCGGGATGCCCGCGCGCGTGATCAGGAAGGCGAACAGGCCGGCGTTGGCGATGATGAACATGATCACCGCGCTGGAGATGACCGACTTGCGCAGCACCGGCATCAGGTCCTTGAGGCTAAGTTCGCGGTGGATCACCAGGCCCACCAGCAGCGCGTAGAACACGGCCACCACCGAGGCTTCGGTGGGCGTGAACACGCCGCCGTAGATGCCGCCCAGGATGATCACGGGCATCAGCAGCGCCCAGGCCGCGTTGCCGGCGGCGCGCACCACGGGCAGACGGCCATCGCCGTCGTGCTTGCCCCAGCCCTTGAAGCGGCAATACAGGTGCACGAACAGCATCAGCACGCCGCCGATCAGGATGCCCGGGCCCAC
>Ga0265293_10008396_pt1 | contig 15315 bp, 9 predicted proteins | sample Munlanlewell138R_FD_192505 | JGI IMG/M metagenome (GOLD analysis project Ga0265293, IMG submission 192505) | Leachate microbial communities from a municipal landfill in Southern Ontario, Canada - Leachate well 138R | ecosystem: Engineered > Solid waste > Landfill > Unclassified | place: Canada...
CGCTGACCCCGGCGTTGCCCAGCACCTGGACCCTGGCCCGTGGGCCGCTGACATGTAAAAACACCCCGTGGGCTGGATCAGTCATCCAGCCCACGGGGTGTTGCGGCGACCCGACCTTGCGCGGCGGGGAAATTACCCCAGGCCGGTATCAGGCCGCGCCGTTCTTCTTCCACATCTTGCGGGCCAGCTTTTTCTGGATCTCCTGTTCCCGGGCCCAGTCGATGTTGCTGCGCATGAACTGCTTGATGCGCGGGGCGACTTCCTCGCGAAAGCGGCGGCCGCTGAACACGCCGTAGTGACCGACGCCGGGCTGGGTGTAGTCGGTCTTCATGTGCTCGGGAATATTGATACACAGGTCGTGCGCGGCCTGGGTCTGGCCGATGCCGGAGATATCGTCGTTCTCGCCCTGCACCGTCATCAATGCGACGTCGCTGATGGCCTCGGGCCTGACCAGTTCGCCGCGGTGCATGAACTCTCCCTTGGCGAGCTTGTGTTCCTGAAACACCTCCTGGATGGTCTGCAGGTAGAACTCCGCGGTCATGTCCATCACCGCCAGGTATTCGTCGTAGAATTCGCGGTGCTTTTCGGCGCTGTCGTTGTCGCCCTTCACCAGATTCTTGAAATATTCCCTTCCAGCCTTGAGGTGTCGCCCGCGATTGAGAGAGACGAAACCGGCGAGTTGGAGAAAACCCGGATACACCTTGCGCATAAAACCCTTGTTGGGATAGGGCACGGTATGCACCACGTGGCGCTTGAACCAGGACAGGGGCTTCTCCTCGGCCACCCGGTTGGGCATGGTGGGGGATCTGCGGGCGTCGATGGGCGAGCCGATGATGGTCATGCTCGCCGGCCTGTTGGGATTGTCCTGCTCGGCCATCACGCTCACCGCCGCCAGCACCGGCGGGCCGGGCTGGCACACCGCCAGCACATGGGCGTCGGGGCCGATGAATTCGAGCATCTCGATCACGTAATCGATGTAGTCGTTGAGGTCGAACCGGCCCTCGGAGGTGGCGATGTTGCGGGCATCCACCCAGTCGCTGATAAAGACCTCGTGGTCCGGGAGGAAGGCTTCGACCGTGGCCCGCAGCAGGGTGGCGTAGTGGCCGGACATCGGGGCGATCATCAGCACCCGCGGATCGACATGGCCGGGCTTGTGGATCAGTTCGATATGGCCGTCGGCACGCTTGAAATGGACCAGGTTGCAGAAGGGCTTCGACCAGACGACCCGGTCCTCCACCGGCACCTTGATACCGTTGATGGTGGTGTAGGGCAGGTTCCAGGCCGGCTTGTCATACCGCCGGGTGCCGTTTTCGAAGACTTCGTAGGCGGCAATGATACTCTTGTGGATCAGGGTGTTGACGAATGGATTGTAGGAGGTTTCGAGCATCTCCTTTTGAAGCTTGGCAATTTTGCGCAAGGGTGCCAGGGCGAGGTGGTTCATTTCGTAGACGTGGTATAGCATGATATCAGCTCCACTTGTCCTGCAACTCGACCACTACACTCGGCCGGTCGGGACTTGTTGGCGAACACCGCCCGGCAATCGGGCGAACAGCCTCTCGGATGGTGCGGTGCACAATAAAAGTCATGCCTTGCATTATTCACTAAATGGCCGCGGATGCAAGTAAAGCTTGGCGCCAGGCGATGGCAGGGCGCGATTGCCGGCTCAATGGTCGGGGCCCGCCAGCGCTCCCACCACCACTGGCGCAGCGGCTGTCCGCCGCTCGCCGGGTGCCGCCCTGCGCGTGGCGCGGCGCTCTGAACACTGTTTGCCACCGCCCCCATCACAGTCCCGTATAATGCATGCCTTTTGCCCCCGGTAACGCTGTGAACACCATTGACCCGGAACACTACCAACGCCAGCTGGACACCAAAACCGCCGCCCTGCGCGAGGCCTTCGCGCCCCTCAGCCCGCCGCAGCCGGTGATCTTTACCTCCCCTCCCCTGCACTTTCGGATGCGCGCCGAATTCCGTATCTGGCACCAGGGCGACGCCTCTCATTACGCGATGACACCACCCGGCGGCGACAAGCCCGAGCCGATCGCCAGTTTCCCGATCGGTTCGAGCGCCATGGTCGAGGCCATGCCCCGGCTGCTGGCGGCCATCAACGCCACGCCTTTACTGAGACGAAAACTCTATGCCGCCGAGTTTCTGACCACGCGCGCCGGCGCGGTGCTCGCCACGCTGATCTACCACAGGCCGCTCGGGGACGACTGGCAGGAGGCGGCCATGGAAGCGCGGCACCGGCTGGGTATCGAGCTGGTCGGGCGAAGCCGCGGGCAAAAGCGGGCGACGGGGCCGGACTGGGTGACAGAGACCTTTGATGTCGGCGGACGCCAACTCAGCTACCAGCAGGTGGAAAGCGGCTTTACACAGCCCAACGCGGCGGTCAACGAGTGCATGCTCAACTGGGCCTTCGAGGTCAGCCGCGACAGCCCGGGAGATTTGCTCGAGCTGTATTGCGGCAACGGCAATTTCACCCTGGCGCTGGCCGCCAACTTCCGCCGCGTGCTGGCTACCGAGGTCGCCAAGATCTCGGTGGCCTCCGCGCTCCACAATATTGCCGCGAATGGTATCGACAACGTCGCCGTGGTGCGCCTGTCCAGCGAGGAGTTCACCGCCGCCTGGAACGGTGTCCGGCCCTTCAACCGCCTGCGCCATATCGACCTCGGCAGCTATGATTTTTCGACCCTGTTCGTCGATCCGCCGCGGGCCGGGCTCGACCCCGCGACGGTGGCGCTGGCCAGGCGTTTCGAGCGGATTATCTATGTGTCCTGCAACCCGGAGACCCTCAGGGACAACCTGGAGGCATTGCGCAGCAGCCACCGGATCGAACAGTTTGCGGTATTCGACCAGTTTCCCTACACCCACCACCTCGAGTGCGGGGTGCTGCTGACAAGAATCTGAACACGGCCTGGCGCATCACCGCAATTTCCCGCCCCGCCGCCAGCTGCAGCGGGTGCTCGGCTACAGCGGAAATTGCTCCTTGATGCGCCGCGCGGCGTCGATCACCGCGTCGGTATATTTCGCTTCGATGCCCTCGCGCTCCTTGTCGTAACGCTGCTTCTCCTCGCGGGGCAGCGCCTGCCAGGCGTCGAGTATGGGAATATGGGCAGTGGACGCGGCGACCCGGAACAGCACCCCGTATTCGATGCGAAAGCGTTCGCTGTCCTCCAGATTGGCGGCGATCGCGCAGATCCGCAGGCAGCCCTCAGTATGGCTGAGCTTGTCGTCGAGGATGGCGTCGGCGAGCAGGTAGAGACTGCGCCTGATGGTCACCCGCTGCACCCCGGGGATAGCCGGGCCGGCCACGCCCATCCGGCGTTCGCTATCCAGTTGCGGGGCAGTGGCGACGGCTGCCAGCCGTTTCCGGCGATACAACAACCAATGCAGGTAAGCCGCGTAGGCCGCGAGAGCGACAATGATCACCACGGCGCCCGCCACCAGCCAGATTTTCATGCTGTCGTCTCCCTGTCGCGCCCGTTGTCAGCGGGGCCTTCCAGAGCGGTGTCTGCCCTATCAGGAGCCTCGAGCTCGGCATCGGCCATGTCGTCGCCATCCACTTCGGCATCGCGGCGAATCGCAGCGGGGAGGGCCTTGCGCGCCCGCGCGCCCATGCGTTTGAGATCGTCCATGCGCTTGACCAGGTTGCCGCGGCCGTCCACCAGGCGCTTGCGGGTCTGCTGCCAGGCCTCCTGGCTCCTGTCGATCAGGCGGCCCACTTCCTCGAGGGACTCGATCACCAGCACGAACTGGTCGTGGAGCGCGCCGGCCTGAATGGCGATCTTCTCGGCGTTGCGATTCTGGTCTTCGTAGCGCCAGATATTGTGCACAGTGCGCAGCGTGGCCAGCAGTGTGCTCGGGCTGACCAGGATGATGCCCTGGTCGTAGGCATCGCGAAACAGGGTGTGGTCATGCTCCAGCGCCGCCATGAAGGCGGCCTCGATGGGCACGAAGATCAGTACGAAATCAAGGGTGTTGACCCCCGGCAACTGTTCGTAGGCCTTGCGGCTGAGGCCGCTGATATGGCCGCGGATCGAGGCCAGGTGGCGGGCGAGGTGGCGCTGGCGGTCAGCGCCCTCCTCGGCCCGGCAGTAGCGCTCGTAGTCGACCAGCGAGACTTTGGCGTCGATGACGATATCGCGGTTGTCGGGCAGGTGGATGATCACGTCGGGATTGCGCCGCTGGCCGCCATCGGCCACCAGGCTGACCTGGGTGTCGTACTCCCGGCCCTTGGTCAGGCCCGACTCTTCCAGCAGCCGCTCGAGCACCACCTCGCCCCAATTGCCCTGCTGCTTGCTGTCGCCCTTGAGCGCACGGGCCAGTTGCAAAGCGTCGTCGCCGATGCGCTGGGCTTCGACCTTGAGCTGCTGGATCTGGCCGATCAGCTGGTTGCGCTCGGCGTTCTCCTTGTCGTAGGCATCCTCCACCTTTTTGCGGAAGTCGGCGATCTCCTTGCGTAGCGGGTCGACCGTGCTGTCGAGGGCGAGCTTGCTGTGGCGACTGAAGCTCGCCTGTTTTTCTTCGAAAATGCGGTTGGCGAGGTTTTCGAAATCGCGGTTGAGGGTTTCCCGGGCTTCCTTGAGCAGTTGCAGCTGCTCGGCGAAGCGCTGGCGCTCGCTGGCCAGCGAGGCGTTGGCGGCGGCGGATTCGCTCTGCAACTGCTGGCTGCGCCCCTGAAGCTCGTCGACCTGCGCGCGGGTGCGATCGAGCTCGCTGCGGGTGAGTTCCAGCGCATTGTGCGCCGCGGCCCACTCGCCTTGCAGCTGCTGCCTGTGGTTGTGCAGGTCATCGACCTGCGCGCGGGCGCGGTCGAGCTCGCTGCGAGTCAGCTCGAGGGCATTGAGCGCCGCGCCCTGGCGGCGGCTGAAACGGGCATAGAGCGCAAGGCCGGCGACGAACACACCGGCGGCAAAGCCACCGGCAAGAAACAGAAGGGCAGGATCGAAGGGTATGGTCATGGCGGCATTCTAGCAGAGCGGGGTTGCCGGTGCTGGCCAGCGCGGTGCCGTTGCCGGATGCCCGCACCGATCCCCCATGTACCGGCTGGGACAGCCGCTGGCGTTGCTGTAAAATGCCGCGCCATGACCGAGCCGACAGCCCATGCCCTCCCCCGCCCCCGCCCGCCACGGGTGTTGGTGTTCGATTCCGGCGTCGGCGGGCTCAGCGTCCTCACCGAGATCCGCGCCCGGGTGCCCGGCTGTGAGCTGGTCTACGCCTGTGACAACGGCGCTTTTCCCTATGGCACCAAAAATGAGGGCGATCTGGTCGAACGGGTCGACAGGGTGCTCCGGGCACTGGTCGCGGAAACCGCGCCGGATATCGTGGTGATCGCCTGCAATACCGCCAGCACGGTGGCCCTGCCGAGGATTCGCACCCACTTCCACAAGCCGGTGGTCGGTGTGGTGCCGGCCATCAAGCCCGCCGCCAAGCTGTCCCGAACCCGGGTGATCGGCCTGCTCGGCACCGCCGGCACGGTCAGCCGCCCCTACACCCAGCAGTTGATCGACGAATTCGCCGCCGATTGCACGGTGCTCCGGCTGGGCAGCGCCCGGCTGGTGGAGATGGCCGAGGACAAGTTGCGAGGCATGGCGCCAAATCCAGCCGAATTGCGGGACATCATCTCACCGCTGTTCGCCGGCCCGGATGTGGTCGGCACCAATGTCGACACCCTGGTGCTGGCCTGTACGCACTTCCCCCTGCTGGCTGCGGAGCTGGCCGCAGCGGCGCCGCACCCGGTGCACTGGGTGGACTCGGGCGAGGCCATCGCTCGCCGGGTGCTGTCGCTGCTGCCCGCGGGCGGCGACCCCGCCATTCAGCCCGCCACCGGCTTCGACTGCTGGCTGACCGCCGCTGGCGCGGACTTCGCAGCCCTCGAAGCCGGCCTGCTCCGTTTCGGCGGGCAACGACTCCGCCTGCTGGTACCCTAGTCTGGCGAGGTTTCACCCGCCACGCAGAAACAGGATATGGCGCTACAGGGCAAACCTCGCCGGTGCGCTTCGTACCTCAGCACACCATTTATGATTGTTGTTCACAGCGCCGATGTCATAGGGTGCGCTGAGGAACGAAGCGCACCGCAGAGTATAAGAGCGTGCTGAGGTACGAAGGGCACCAACAGGAATAGCAGCTATCAAAATATTCTTTTATTGAGCCCATACCGCAACGTCTCCAGCCCCCTTGGCCGCCCCCTCACGCAGGATGGTATTCCATCCCCAGCCCGTCGCGTGCCGCCGCCACGGTAGCGAACACCATCAGGCGGCGACAGCTCTGCAGGGTCGGCAACATCACCTTGTAACGGCCCTCCCGGTGCCATGCCACCAAATCCTTCGGGGCCATCCAGAAAGCCTCCACCAGTTCATGGCCGTCGTGGCGCGGCACCTGGTGAGGCGGGGCTTCGGCCAGGAAGAAATGTGTGCTGAAACGCTTGGCAAACGTCATCGGCGTAATCCAGTGGGCGAAATGCGCCAGCGCATGGAGCGCCGGGCGCAAACCGTGGTCCGCCAGCAACGCGGCGAAATCCCTGTGGCCCGCTTGCAGTTCGCTCCGCAACCCGGCCAGCACAGAAGCGGCAAGTGCTGTCTCGCCCTCGGCCAGCAACACCCCGGTTTCCTCGAAAAGCTCGCGGATGGCGGCGATACGGTAGACTGCCAGCGGATCGGCGACGGCGCCGTGGCGGGCGGCGAGGAGCGCGTCGCCCGGGTCCAGCGCACCGCCGGGAAACACCAGCGCTCCACGGGCAAAACTCAGGTTGCGGCTGCGCACCGCCCCCAGCACTTCGATGCCCCGCGCGCCGTCGCGGGCAATCACCACCGTGGCGGACGGAATCGGTAGCGGCGGTATGCCGCTACCCGGACGGGTTTTGTCACTATCGGGGTTTAAGGTCATCATCCAATGGCCATGTCGATGAGTGCGCGCGCGGGCGGCGGGCAAATACCACCCGCTTGCCGACCCGCCACCGGCTTCGGCGTTTATACTCCCGCCGATGGCGGCGCACAGGTGCGCAGGATTATGCATCGAACCTCCGGCCATGCCCAACCCGTACCCGACAAGGATTCACATCGTGCTCAACCCGTTGTTCGACATCAGCCGCCTGCGCGACACCGTCGCGGGAGGCGCCCTGGTCCTCACCCCCAACCTGCGCCTGGCGCGCAAGATCCACGAGGCCTGGGACCGCGACAGCCAGCAGCAAGGCCTCGCGACCTGGCTCGCGCCGCGGATCTTCGCCATCGACAGCTGGCTCGAGGATGCCTGGCTGCAACTGGTCGACGGCGCCTACGCGCCGGCCCTCGAGGGCATTCCGGTGCGCGCCGCCCAGGAACGCTGGCTGTGGGAGCAGGTCATCGCCGCCGATGACAGCGCCGCCAGCGCCAACCCCGGCGGCTTCGCCGACATGGCGCGGCGCGGCTGGCAGCTGGTTCGCCTGTGGCGGGTGCCGGTCGACACCCTCGAGCAGGGTCACCACGACGGCGCCAAGGCCTTGACCCGCTGGGGGCTGGAGTGGGAGCGACAAGTCCGTGCCCGGGGGCTGATCAGCCAGCCGCGGCGGGCCGAGATCATCCGCCAGGGGTTCGGCGACGGCGCCCTGGAGGCCCCCAGGCGCATCTGCCTGGTGGGCTTCCAGTCCATCTCGCCGTTGCACCAGGCAGTGCTCGACGCGACTGGCGGTAACCTGGAACAGCTGCCACCGCCCTCCGGCCTGGCCCGGCCACGGCATTTCACCGCCGCCGATCCGGACACCGAAATCGCCGCCGCCGCCCGTTGGGCACTGGACAAGGTGGCGCTCGACCCCGGTGCGCGGATCGGCGTGGTGATTCCCGATCTGGCGCAGTTGCGCGACAAGGTGGAGCGGGTGTTCCTTCATCATTTCGACCCTGGCTGGTGCTGGCCGGATCAGCCCTACCGACCGCCGGCCTTCAATATTTCGGCCGCCAGCCCGCTGGCCGAGGCCGCGCCGGTCGCCGCGGCCCTCGACCTGCTGGCACTCAACCGACCGCGCCTGCCGGTCGACGCGCTGTTGCGGGCGGTCAACAGCCCGTTCTGGGGCCGGGCCTTCGCCGAAGGCGAGCTGCGCAGCCGCGCCGCGGTGGCGATCCTCGACAGCGGCCTGGCAGAACCCGCCAGCGGCCTGCTCCGCCGCCGGCTATCCGAGTTGGAGTCCGCTTATTATCAACGTTTCAGCGAATCCCAGAGCGATTCCGGCCCGGGGGGCCGGCTGGCGCGCATGGCCGATGCCCTGCGCCACGGGCCGGTCACCCGGAGCTGTGGCGGCTGGCGGCAGCTGTTCGAGGAGCAACTGCAAATCCTCGGCTGGCCCGGCGAGCGCCCCCTCAACAGCCTCGAGTATCAGCAGCGGGAGCACTGGGACACACTGCTGAATGAATTCCAGCAACTGGACCGGGTCGCGCCGCCTGTGACCGCGGAGCAGGCGCTGCGCCTGCTGGAACAGCTCGCCGCCAACAGTCCCTTTCAGGCCGAAACACCGGACGCCCAGGTCCAGATCCTCGGTTCCCTGGAGGCCGCCGGCCTGCATTTCGACCACTTGTGGATGATGCAAATGGACGACCGCCACTGGCCGGAGGCCACCAATCCGCACCCACTGCTGCCAGTCGCCCTGCAGCGCTCGCTGGCCATGCCCAAGGCGTCGCCCGAGCGGGAGCTGGAGCTCGGCCGGGACCTGTTCGAACTGTTCTGCGCCAGTGCCGGCGAAGTGGTGGTGAGCCACGCCCGCCAGGATGGCGACGTACACTTCCAGGGCTCCGCGCTGCTTTCCGACATTGAGTCGGTGACCCTTGAAAATATTGATAACGACCATCCATGGACAAGCGCCATCGCGGCCGCGGCCCAACTCGAGGTCATCACCGACCTCAGCGGACTGCCGCTGCCGGCAAGCGCCGACCCACTGCCCGGGGCGGCCGGCTTTCTCGCCGCCCAGGCCGGCTGCCCGTTCAATGCCTTTGCCCGCTACCGCCTCGGCGCCGAACCGCTGCCGGTGCCGACGGTCGGTCTCGACCCCCTGGCGCGGGGCAACCTGATCCACTACAGCCTCGAGGCCCTGTGGCGGGATATCGATGGCCGCACGGCCCTGGCCGAGCTCAGCGCCGAGGAGCGCGACCAACACCTCGCCGCCGCCGTCGACACGGCGCTCGCCCGCTTCCTGCGCCGCGCACAGCTCGCCGCCCGGGATCTCGGCGAACGCCACCTGAACCTCGAGAAAGCCCGTATCCACCAGCTGCTGGCCGAATGGCTGGAGTGGGAGGTCAACCGCCCGGAGTTCACCCGCGAGGCTCTGGAACAGGCCCGGGAGCTCGATATCGATGGCCTCAAGGTCAGGATGCGTATCGACCGCCTGGATCGCCTGGGCGACGGCTCGCGGCTGATCATCGACTACAAGACCGGTTCGCCGAGCCTGAAGAGCCTTGGCCACGAGCGCCTGGCGGAGCCACAACTCGCGCTCTACGCGCTGGCGGTGGGCGAGCCCCTGGCGGCTGTCGGCTATGGCCTGATCCGCGCCAAGGGTGTCCGCTTCGACGGTGTCGACACCGCCGCCCTGCCCGCCATCGGCCTGCCGGAAACATGGCAACTGACATTGGAAAAGTGGCATAACAAATTGATATTAATAAAGAATGAAATATTTTCAGGATACGCACCCGTGGCCTTCCACCACCCTGACGCCGCCGCTTACGGCGGTGATCTCGAGCCGCTCAACCGCTGGCCGGGGCGCGAACGCCTGGCCCGTTTCAAGGCCAGCCAGGCGCGCCCGGAGGTCTTGTCATGAGCGCTGCCGACCAGCATATCCGCGACCAGGCCCTGGATATCCACCGCTCCTTCGCGGTGAGCGCGCCGGCGGGCTCCGGCAAAACCGGCCTGCTGATCCGCCGCACCCTGCGCCTGCTCACTCAGTGCGACCACCCAGAGCAGGTGCTCGCCATCACCTTCACCCGCAAGGCCGCCGCCGAGATGCATGAGCGCATCGTCAAGGCCCTGCTGCGCGCCCGGGACGACACGCCGCCGCAGCAGGACTATGACCGCGCCATCTGGGAAGACGCCCGCGCCGTGCTGGCCCGCGACCAGGCCCTGGGCTGGCAGCTGGTGGCCAGTCCCTCGCGGCTGCGAATCATGACCATCGACAGCCTGTGCCGCCACCTGGCCCGCCAGTTGGCGATGGAAACCGGCATGGGCGACCTGCCGGAGCCCGCCGATCAGCCCCAAACCTACTACCAGGAAGCCATTCGCAACCTGCTCGCTCAGCTCGATCGCCCCGGCCCGGTCGCGGACAGCCTGGCGCTGCTGCTCGGCCATCTCGACAATAATCCGGCCAGCCTCGCCGGGCTGCTCGAAAACCTGCTCGCCCAGCGCGAGCAATGGCTGCAGCCCCTGCTCGGCAGCCGCGGCGCCAGGGCCGCGCTCGAACAGGCCCTGGCTGAAACCGTCGAGGAGTGTCTGACCGACCTCCGGCACCGGCTGGCTCCGGTGGCCGGAGAGATCGCCGCGCTCTGTGATTACGCCGCGGCCAACCTCCGTCATCTGGCCGTCGACCACCCCCTGGGCAGTTGCCTGGGTATGGCCGCGCTGCCCGATACCGTTCCCGACAGATCCGCGCTGGCTGCCTGGCATGCAGTATCCAGCCTCCTGTTGACAAAGGATACCAACTGGCGAAGCGCGCGCGGCTTGAACAAGACCATGGGCTTTGCCAGCAAAAAAGAGTCGATCCAGCCCGATCTCGCCGACCAGCGCAAGGCGCAACTGGCAGCGGTGATCGACTGGTGCCGCGATCAGCCGGGCCTGCTGGAACGGTTCGGCGACCTGCGCCAACTGCCGGCTCCCGGCTATAGCGATGGCCAGTGGCGGCTGCTGGAGGCGCTGGCGACCGTCCTGCCGCGACTGGTTGCCGAACTGTCGTTGCTGTTCCGCGAGCGGCGCGCCTGCGACTTCACCGAGATCACCCTGGCGGCGCTCCGCGCGCTGGGCGACGACGACACCCCCACCGAGCTGTCGCTGCGCCTCGATTACCAGATTCGCCATATCCTGGTGGACGAATTCCAGGATACGTCCTCGCTGCAATTCGGCCTGCTCAGGAAGCTGGTTGGCGGCTGGCAGCAGGGCGATGGCCGCACCCTGTTCATCGTCGGCGACGGCATGCAGTCACTGTACGGCTTCCGCAATGCCAATGTCGGCCTGTTCCTCGAGGCGCGCGTCGCCCCTGTCGCCGAGGTTGAGTTGGTGCCCCTCGATTTACAAGTTAATTTCCGTTCCGATCGCACCGTCGTGCAATGGGTGAACGACAGCTTCCGCAATGTCTTTCCGGCCCGTGAGGACACCAGTCGCGGCGCGGTGCCCTACGCTCCCGCGGAGGCCGCCAAGGGCGGGGACAGCGGCGCTGCGGTAACCCTCGACGTCATCGAGCAACCCGCCGATCCCGATACCGAGGCGCGGATCGTGGTCGCCAGGATCAGGGCCGCGCAAGCACTAGACCCCGACGGCTCGATCGCCATCCTCACCCGCGCCCGCGGCCATCTCGAGCGAATACTGGCGGCCCTCTATGAAGCCCGGATCCCCTGGCAGGCCACCGATATCGATCCGCTGTCCAGCCGGATGCCGGTAATCGACTTGCTGTCGCTCACCCGCGCGTTGCTCAACCCCGCCGACCGGATCGCCTGGCTCGCGGTGCTGCGCGCCCCCTGGTGTGGCCTCGACCTGCCCGACCTGCAGTGCCTGGCAAATCCATACAATGCCGATATATCGAGGGACGCCGACTTCCCATGGCTGCCGGGCCGGGCGCTCGATCCCGCCGTTCCCGAAGGGCTCTCGACCGCCGGCAGGCAGATCCTGTCACGCACCGGCGCGGTGCTTCGCGCCGCCTGGGAGAACCGTCTGCGCAAACCGCTGCGGCTGTGGATCGAAGGGACCTGGCTGGCCCTGGGCGGCCCCGCCACACTGGTGGACAGCGCCGAGATCGCCTGGTGCCAGCAGTATTTCGACCTCCTGGAAGGCCATGCGAAAGGCAGCTCGATCGCCGATATGGCGGCCTTCGAAAGCGCGGTGGACCGGCTCTACGCCGCGCCGACGACAGCCTGGGCCAATCCGGTCCAGGTCATGACCATCCACAAATCCAAGGGTCTCGAATTCGACACCGTCATCATCCCCGGCCTCCACCGCGGTGGCGGCAAGACCGACAGCGCCCTGCTCTACTGGCGGGAACGGCTCAACCGGGCGGGACAGAGCCGGCTGTTGATCGCCCCGCCGCTGTCGCCACAGGAACAGGCCGCCGAGGACGGCGGCGCCAGCCTGCTGGTCCGCCACCTCAAGCATGAGCAAAAACTCAAGGCCCGGCTGGAGGACGCGCGGGTACTGTATGTCGGCTGCACCCGCGCAGTGCGCCGCCTCCACCTGCTGTTCAACCTGCCGGGCGCCAACAAGCCCGCTGCCGGCAGCCTGCTGGCGAGTCTGTGGCCTGCGCTGGAGCAGGATTTCGCCACCACGGGAGCGACTGTCGAACGGCACTCCCCGGCGCCGCTGGCGACGGACGGCGATGGCCAGCAAATGGGGCCCGAGAGCCTCGATGAACTGCTGCGCCTGGCGCCGGCATGGCGCCATCCGGTGCAGGAACAGCGCCACGACATTCACCACCAGGGTGCGCCGGCCATCTGGATATCATCGCCGCCGGGCGACGCTGCTGCCCGCCACCTGGGCACGGTGCTGCATCGCACCCTCGGGCGTATCGTCGAGGAGGGCGCGGCCAGCTGGCAGCCCGAGAGAATCCAGCGCCAGCGAGCGGCGTGGCAGTTGCAGCTGGCCTACCTCGGCACCGAACCCAGTGCCGCGCTCGTCGATCTGCTGGAGACAGCCATAACCCGTGTTCTCGCCGATCCCATCGGCCGCTGGCTGCTCGACGGCGGCCATCAGGGGAGCGCAGCCGAGCTGGCGCTGGGCCATCAGGACAACGCGGGGCAGGCCGCACGATCGGTCATCGACCGCTGCTTTATCGATGACGGGGTGCTGTGGATAATCGACTACAAAAGCAGCCTGCCGGCCGCGGGACAGGACACCGAAATGTTCCTCGCTGGCGAGGCAGAGAGGTACCGCGAGCAACTGGCGCGATACCGGCGCGCCATGGCCGCACTGCACCCCGGAGAAATCCGCACCGCGCTGTATTTCCCATTGCTGTCCAGGCTGGTGGAAATCGTCGCCGATTGATTCTTTCAATGATTGACATAAGTCTAATTTCCCCATTTTGTCACAGCGATACAGTAGAATGATGGCAATCAGCGCAGGACCTCTCCGGGCCGGTGGCCTCGCGGGAGGTATTGCCATTCAAATGGGTAATCGGAAAATATCATGATCCAACGCTTGCTGGAAAACCTCAATATCGAGTCGCAGGAACCCCTGATCACGCCCAAGGCGCTGAAGCAGGAAATTCCCATGACCGAAAAAGCCGCAGAAACCGTGGCGCGGGGCAGAGAGGCTGTACAAAATATCCTCGATGGCAGCGACCACCGCCTCTTTGTCGTGGTCGGCCCCTGTTCCATTCACGATATCGATGCCGCCAAGGATTACGCCGCCCGCCTCAAGGCGCTGGCCGACGAACTGAGCGATTCCCTGCTGATCATCATGCGGGTCTACTTCGAGAAGCCGCGCACCACCGTGGGCTGGAAAGGCCTGATCAACGACCCGTACATGAATGACTCCTTCAAGATCGAGGAAGGTCTGCACATCGGCCGCCGGCTGCTGATGGACATCTCGGAACTGGGCCTGCCCACCGCCACCGAAGCGCTCGACCCGATTTCGCCGCAATACATGCACGACCTGATCGTCTGGTCGGCGATCGGCGCGCGCACCACCGAGTCCCAAACCCACCGCGAGATGGCCAGCGGCCTGTCCTCCGCCGTCGGTTTCAAGAACGGCACCGACGGCAGCCTGACGGTGGCCATCAACGCCCTTCAGTCCGTGGCCCAGCCCCACCGGTTCCTGGGAATCAATTTCGAAGGCAAGGTGGCGATCGTCACCACCAGGGGCAACCCCTATTCCCACGTGGTGCTGCGCGGCGGCGACGGCAAGCCCAACTACGATTCGGTGAGCGTGTCGCTGTGCGAGCAGGAACTGGCGAAGGCCAGTATCCGCCCCCGCATCATGGTCGATTGCAGCCACGCCAACTCCAACAAGAACCACGAACTGCAACCGCTGGTGCTGGAAAATATCGGCAACCAGATCGCCGACGGCAACCGCTCGATCTGCGGCCTGATGGTCGAGAGCCACATCCATGCCGGCAACCAGAAGATCCCCGCCGACCTGGCCGAGCTCAAGTATGGCGTATCGGTCACCGACGCCTGCATCGACTGGTCCACCACCGAAACCACCCTCCGCGCGCTGCGCGACAAGATCAAGGATACCCTCCCCGGCCGGGAGATGCTCTGAGGCGCGGTGAGCGTCGGCCCATACGGTGCCGCCGGCACGGAAGATGTCCCATCGATTTCGCCGGCGCGCTCCTCAGCGCACCCCATGGGTATCGAGCCAGCGGCAGGCATGTCTCAACGGCGGATATTGGCACGGTGTCCGATAGGGTGTGCCGACGCAGGAGGCGCACCGCGGGTGGCACCGACTTCCCGGTGCGCTTCATTCTTCAGCGCACCCCATGGGTATCGAGCCAGCGGCAGGCATGTCTCAACGGCGGATATTGGCACGGTGTCCGATAGGGTGTGCCGACGCAGGAGGCGCACCGCGGGTGGCACCGACTTCCCGGTGCGCTTCATTCTTCAGCGCACCCTATAGTCTGGAGCCACCATTTGAAAACCCCGGAAATCCGGGGTTTTCTTTGCCTCGTTTCATGCTCCACGCGGCGACGCGAAGCCTGGGTGACGTCCCGCGGGGCTCACATATAGGCCTGGCTGGTATCGGTGTGATCGGTGACGTCCCGCACGCCCTTCAACTCGGGGATGCGTTCCAGCAGAGTTTTTTCCACCCCCTGCTTGAGGGTCAGGTCCACCATGCCGCAACCCTGGCAGCCGCCACCGAATTGCAATACCGCCACCTCATCGACGACATCCACCAGGGACACGTTGCCGCCATGGGCAGCGAGGCTGGGGTTGACCTCCGAGTGAAGGACGTAGTTGACCTTGTCTTCAACCGGGCTGTCATCGCTGACCTTCGGCATCCGCGAGTTGGGGGCGCGAATGGTCAGCTGGCCGCCAAAACGGTTGTCGGCGTAGTCGACCTTGGCATCTTCGAGAAACGGCAGGCTGCGCTTTTCGAGATGGGCCTTGAAACCATTGAGTTCGAGGATCTGGTCGCCGTCCTTTTCATCGCCGGGGCGGCAATAGGAGA
>Ga0265293_10008397_pt1 | contig 15313 bp, 14 predicted proteins | sample Munlanlewell138R_FD_192505 | JGI IMG/M metagenome (GOLD analysis project Ga0265293, IMG submission 192505) | Leachate microbial communities from a municipal landfill in Southern Ontario, Canada - Leachate well 138R | ecosystem: Engineered > Solid waste > Landfill > Unclassified | place: Canada...
CCCAGTACAAGTTTTACACCCTCAATGTCCAAGACTTCTTTAGGTGCAATTTGTGAATAACAGCCTACGACAGCTATAAAAGCATCTCTATTATATTCCAAAGCCCTTCTTATTACTTGGCGGGATTTTCTATCCCCCATATTAGTAACCGTACAGGTATTTATTATATAAATATTTGAATAGCTATTATAATCAACTATTTTATAGCCTTTTTCTTCAAAAGACTCTATCATAGCCTCTGTTTCATATTGGTTTACCTTGCAACCCAGTGTGTAAAAAGCAACCTTCTCCAATATATTCCCTCCGGTTAATTATCAAAATTGGTTATATTCATAGAGTATGCAGCTTAGAACAGTTAAAGCAGCCGTTTCGGTTCTTAATATTCTATTACCCAAGGTTACGACCTTAGCCTTATTATCTATAGCTAATTGCACTTCTTTATCCTCAAATCCGCCCTCGGGCCCTATAAAAACCCCTATGCTTTCCGGTCTTGCATTGCTTAATATATCTTTTAAACTAATATCTTTTTCTTTTTCATAAGGAATTAAAGACAAATCTTTATTCAGTGAATCTGTTACAGCGTTTTCAAAAGACATAGGCATACCGATACTTGGGATCCTGCCTCTATTGCTTTGCTTAGCAGCCTCCTCGGCAATTTTTTGCCACCTCTTTATTTTTTTTATTTCATCATTTATTGATGCCAGTTTAACAACTGTTCTTTCACTTACTATAGGTATCACTTTATTTGCTCCAAGTTCTGTACATTTTTGAATAACAAATTCCATCTTTGTAGATTTAGGCATACCCTGATAGATTGTTATATCCAAATCTATTTCCCCTACAGACTCTTCTATATTTAATATCTCGGTTATCACTGAATTCTTATCAATATCCATTATTGAAACTATATAATCTTTTCCTTCTCCATCACAGAGCACTGTATTACCACCGCTCCTAAGCCTTAAAGCATTGGATATGTGTTTTACATCCTCGCCTCTTACAATAATTCTTTTCCCTTTAATATCTTCTTTGTTTATAAAAAACCTATGCACACTATTCCTTCTCTCCGACAATGGCACACCATTCCCTCGTCTCCATAACTTCTTTTATCTTATATTTATTACTCTTTAATTGATTTATTACGTCCTTCTTCCTATCAGCTATAATTCCTGACGATATAAATAATCCGCCGGGATTTATTAACCTATAAGCTTTATCTGACAAATCTATTATAACATCAGCAATAATATTAGCGATTATTAAATCCGCTTTTATCGTTATACCACCAAGTAAATTACCTTTTAAAACCCTAACCTTATTTTCCATCTTATTTAATAATGTATTATCTGCGGCAACTTTACATGCATTCTCATCAAAATCTATACATGTAACTGTTTCTGCTCCAAGTTTAGCTGCTGTTATACCCAGAATACCTGTTCCACATCCTATATCAATAACAGTATCCTTGGCTTTTATATATTTTTCTAATAATTCCAAACACATGGAAGTTGTCTCATGACTACCTGTGCCGAAAGCCATTCCGGGATCTATTTCTACTATTATATCATTTTCAATCCTTTTATACTCTTCCCAAGTAGGTTTGACTATTATCCTTTTACCTACTTTAAAAGGTTTAAAATATCTTTTCCATGCATTAGCCCAATTTTCTTCATTCACTTGATTTATAATAACTTGTCCTTTGCCTATATCCAATCCAAAACCGCTTAAATTTTTAATTTTACTTTCTATTTTATCAGAATAATTATAAAAATAACCTTTCACTTTCACATCAGTGCCCAAGGTTTTTAAAAATGTCGAATCTATATAGTCCCAACCGAACTTATCCTTATTAAGCATTGAAAAATCATTGGGATCAATTATTGCAATACCTACAGCACCTTCCTGTTCTAATATATAAGCTACGGCATCGCTTGCCTCAGTAGTTGTTAAAACAGTATATTCTATATACTTCATGGATTTGCTCCTTTGTACATTATTTATACAGCTGTGATTCTTAACTTTTGAACTGTATCCCGCACTGAAATACATCTCCTTGCCAGCTACAAATAAATATTATATAACGGATATATTCTCCATCATCCAAATAAAAAGCAGCATAATTGCTGCTTTTTATTTACCGAATGCATCCTTTACTTTTCCAAAAAACGATTTATCCGACTCATTATAGCTTTCACCCATTGTATCCGCATAATACTTCAAAGCTTCTCTCTGTTTTTCATTAAGCTTCTTCGGAACTTGAATTTTTACAGTAAAGTATAAATCTCCTTTATACCTGCCTTTCAAACTTTTAATACCTTTGCCCTTAATCTTAAAAGTGGTTCCTGTTTCAGTACCTGCATCAATATTGTAACTTGCATCTCCTTCCAAAGTCGGAACCCTAATAACACCGCCCAGAGCTGCCGCTATAAAGCTTATAGGTGCTTCACAATGCAAATCTATTCCGTCTCTTTTAAATATTTTATGAGGTCTAACCCTGATATAAATGAATAAGTCCCCGCCGGAACCTCCCCTAAGGCCCGGTTCCCCTTCGCCCCTTAATGTTAGAATAGAACCGCTATCTACACCGGCAGGAATCTCAACAGTAATCTTTCTACTTTTTCTTAAAACTCCCTTACCCCCGCATGTTGTACATGGATTCTTGATAACAGTACCTTCACCATGACAAGCATCACAAGCACTCACATTGACTATTCTGCCAAAAACACTGTTTTGAATATTTCTTATTTCACCGGTTCCACCACATTTTTTACATGTTTCCACACCGCTTCCCGGTGCAGCACCGGTACCATTGCATGTCTGACAGGCTTCATTTCTATTTATCCTTATATCTTTTTTAGCCCCAAAGGCTGCTTCTTCAAAGTTAATTTCCATATCGTATCTAAGATCATTACCTCTTTGAGGTCCTGTATTTCTGGCTCGCCTTGACGAGGTGGAAAAACCAAAGCCGCCTTCACCAAAAAATGTTTCGAATATATCCCCCATACTTCCAAAGCCGCCCGTAAATCCGCCGAAATCTCCAAAGCCCCCGCCTGTAAAGCTATTCGGATCAAAAGCCGCATGACCAAATTGATCATACTTTGCTTTCTTATCCTTATCACCAAGGACTTCGTATGCTTCATTTACTTCTTTAAATTTGCTTTCAGCATCCTTGTCCCCGGAATTCATATCCGGGTGATATTTCTTTGCAAGCTTCCTGAAAGCTCTTTTTATTTCCTCTCCGGAAGCTGATTTATCTACACCTAAAACTTCATAATAATCCTTTTTTGCCATATACTCACCACCAGCCTAAAACCAAAATCTATCATCGAACTACGAGTCTAATATTACAAGTCGCATGCGATGCCTCTTACAAAATCTCATAATACCATATTATCGTTTGTCTTACAATGGGCGACCACAGGCCGCCCTTACAACTCTTACTTATCTTCATCAACCTTATAATCTGCATTTATTGTTCCGTCATCATTCTGATCCCCGGCGAAATCCTGAGCGCCGGGTGCACCTTCGCCTCCTTGTGCCTGATAGATTTTAGAAGATATTTCATAAAACACTTTCGATAAATCTTCCGTTGCAGTTTTTATGCTCTCATTATCACTGCCTTTTAGGGCCTCCTTTAAGTGATTTAATTCTCCCTCAATCTTCGCTTTATCCTCGGAACTTAATTTGTCATCTAAATCTTTTAAGGTTTTCTCTGTCTGATATACCAAGCTGTCAGCCTGATTTCTTATTTCAACTTCTTCCTTTTTCTTTTTGTCTTCTCGTTCATGTTTTTCTGCTTCTTTTACTGCTTTATCTATATCATCTTTAGAAAGGTTGGAGCTGGCTGTTATAGTAATATTCTGCTCATTACCCGTTCCCAAATCTTTTGCAGATACTTGCACAATACCATTGGCATCTATGTCAAAAGTTACTTCAATCTGGGGAACTCCCCTAGGGGCAGGGGGTATATTAGTCAATTGAAATCTTCCTAAAGTCTTATTATAAGTAGCCATCTCTCTTTCTCCCTGCAACACATGTATTTCTACGCTTGTTTGCCCATCTGCCGCTGTTGAAAAAGTCTGGCTCTTTTTTGTAGGTATAGTGGTGTTCCTATCAATAAGTTTGGTAAATACACCGCCTAAAGTTTCTATACCAAGTGTTAAAGGCGTAACATCCAATAGCAGTACATCCTTGACTTCTCCGCCTAATACTCCGGCTTGATATGCAGCACCAAGAGCCACACATTCATCAGGATTTATTCCCTTAAAAGGCTCCTTGCCTGTCAGCTTTTTAACGGCTTCTTGAACAGCAGGAATTCTCGTGGAACCTCCCACCAAAATTATCTTATCTATCTTATCCGTAGATAAACCCGCATCTTCCAATGCTTTTCTTGCCGGTCCCATTGTTGCTTCAACTAAATCGTGGGTCAGCTCATCAAACTTTGATCTGGTGATTGTTACATCTAAATGTTTAGGTCCTGTAGCATCAGCAGTGATAAAAGGCAAGTTTATATTTGTCTGCAATACACCGGATAGCTCTATTTTTGCCTTTTCTGCTGCTTCTTTTAGTCTTTGCACAGCCATTTTATCATTTGTTAAATCTATACCCTGATCTTTTTTAAATTCCTCTATCATATGCTTTATAACTCTTTCATCGAAGTCATCGCCGCCAAGTCTATTATTACCGCTGGTAGCTAATACTTCAACTACATCATCCCCTAATTCAAGTATAGAAACGTCAAAAGTGCCCCCGCCTAAATCAAACACTAAAATATTATGATTTTCATCTTTATCCAGTCCATAAGATAAAGCAGCGGCAGTTGGCTCGTTAATAATCCTCAGTACTTCAAGGCCGGCAATTTTTCCGGCATCTTTTGTTGCTTGCCTTTGGCTATCGCTGAAATATGCAGGGACAGTTATAACAGCTTGAGTGACCTTCTCTCCCAAATAAGCCTCGGCATCCTGCTTTAGTTTAGAAAGTATAATAGCCGAAATCTCCGGCGGCGTATAAGATTTATCATCAATTTTTACTTTAAAATTCGACCCCATCTCTCTTTTAATAGATAATACTGTTCTGTCCGGGTTTGTTATAGCCTGTCTTTTAGCAATTTGCCCCACAAGCCTTTCACCGGTTTTTGAAAATCCCACGATTGACGGTGTAGTTCTATTACCTTCTGCATTGGGTATTATAATAGGCTCCCCGCCTTCCATAACTGCTACACAAGAATTTGTGGTTCCTAAATCAATACCTATTACTTTTGCCATATTATCTTTCCTCCTCTAATATAAAATTATTTTCAATTTTTGACTGCTACTTTTACCATACACGGTCTTATCACTTTTGAATTTAACATATATCCTTTTTGAAAAACTTCTTTTATGACATTATCATCTTCTTCTCCTTCTTCTTGCATAACTGCATGATGATAATTCGGATCAAATACACAATTCTCTGCCTCAATCTGGGTAAGACCGTTTTTATTTAAAATATCCAAAAAGATATTATATACCATTTCAAGACCCTCAATATATTTCGTATCCAAATCCCCTGATTTAAATGAACTGATAGCCCTATCAAAATTATCAATAACCGGTAAAAGCTGAAATATCATATCTTCTAAACAATATAACCGGAATTCTTCCTTTTCTTTTACAACTCTTTTACGATAATTTTCAAAATCTGCCTGTAACCTAAGAAACTTATCCGCACTTTCTTTAAGTCTTATTTCATAATCTTCGATTAACCCTTTTACATCATCATTGATACCTTCAAAATCTTTTGCACTAGTTTCTTCATTTTTTGATAATCTTTCTTCTAAATCCTTTACTTCTTGAGCAACAGAATTTTGTTTTTTGTTATTCAGTCCTTCATTATCTTTTATTTCTTTCTCCATCAATATCCCACCTATTCTTTATATACTTTAGAATTAAAATATTAAGTTTTTAATATCTTTGATAAAATATCATTTAAGTTCTGGGTCAAACAATCTACCAATGAAATCACTTTTGAATATTCCATTCTTGTAGGGCCTACCACCCCGATAGAGCCAATAATTTTGCCGTTAAAGCTATAGGTCGCAGTGATTAAACTGCAATTTTTCAATTGATTAATTTTGTTTTCTTTACCTATAGTCACGGATAAGTCTTCCGATTTATCTTCTAATACGTCAAACAGCAAATCGTGTTCATCCAATATATTTAAAAATTCTCTTGCTTTTTGTACATCACTATATTCCGGCAAGTCCAAAAGGTTAGCAACGCCCTCATGATATACTTCAATCTTATCGGAATATTTAAGAGCTTGAAAAAGTTCCGGTAAAACTTTTATCAATAATTCATTATATCCGTTAATTCCACTGGTCAAACCGGAAAGATCCAAATTCTTTAGTTTATCCAAAGATAATCCGGTTAGTTTATCATTTAACATATTTGATATCTTATCAAGAGTACGAATATCCAAACTTTCTTCCATTCTTATAACACTGTTTTTAACAATTCCCACATCGGTAACTATTACGGAAAGAACATTAAAATTATCAATACCAATTAATTGTATATGCTTTAACCTTGTCTTTCCATATTGGGGAGCCATTGCTATGGATGCATATTTAGTCATATTAGAAAGAAGCTTGGAAGCATGTTTGATTAAATCATCTATCTCACCTAAAGTATCTATAAGTTCCTTTTTTATATACTCAACTTTTTTCGTATTTAACATGTTTTGAGCCATTATTGAATCCACATATAAACGATATCCTTTATCTGAAGGAATCCTGCCGGCGGAAGTATATGGTTGTTCAATATAACCCATTTCTTCCAAATCCGCCATCTCATTTCTAATAGTTGCAGAACTGACACTTGTTAAATATTTCTTAGAAATAGTGCGTGAACCTACTGGTTCTGCAGTATTTATATAATCTTCGATTATTGCCTGCAAAATTAACCTTTTCCTATTATTAAGGGACATCATTAACACCGCCTTTGTTAGCACTCGTACTCATCGAGTGCTAATTCTGTTACTATAATATCATTGCTACATTTTTTTGTCTATAGTTATATGCATTTTTTTTTATTATTTTGAAAATTTTATAAAAACTTCATTAGCTAAATCTTTACCTTTTTTAGTTAAAAAAATGCTTTTATTACTTATGTCAAGCAAACCATCACTTTTAAGTCGCATAACTACATCTCCGTATATGTCCATAAAACCTTTACCGTATTTATTAAAAAAATCATCAGTATTTAAACCTTCGTTTAGCCTAAGGTTTAAAAAGATTGTTTCCCACATATCATCTTCTTCATTTATATCCTCTATATCCTCATAGCCTTCGATAATATTTTTATTATTCTCAATTTTAAATACATACTCGTTTACACCATTAACATTCCAAAATCTTCTTGAACCCAATTTGCTGTGGCTGCCTGCCCCTACTCCTATATATTCTTCATTTTTCCAATATATTAAATTATGTTTGCACTCATAACCTTCTTTAGCATAATTTGATATTTCATATTGTTTATATCCCCTATAGCCCAAAATTTCCTCTGTCAAATAGTACATGTTCCTATCTGTATCTTCACTGGGAATGACTAATTCTCCGGATTTAACAAGTTTATATAAAGGAGTGGTTTCTTCCACTATCAAGCTGTAACATGATATATGTGTTGGTTCAAGATTACAAACATTTATAAGGGTTTCCTCCCACATTTTTATAGTTTGATTTGGCAAAGAAAACATTAAGTCTATATTTATGTTTTCAAATCCTTGTGCCTTGGCCAGTGAATAGGCAAACAAAAAATCTTCATAATTATGGATACGTCCAATAGTTTTTAAAAGCTCATTTTGTTTTGCCTGCAATCCTATGCTAAGTCTATTTATCCCCATTTTGTAGTATTCTCTTATAGATTTTTTTTTGAGAGTTTCAGGGTTACATTCTATGGTTATTTCCCCGCCCTTTTTTATAAAAGGATATATTGAGTCCATGATTTTCCCTATATTTTCACATTTAATAACGGTGGGAGTACCCCCACCGATAAAAACCGTTTTTAACCTATATTTATCATCTTTAAAATAGAACTTGATTTCTTTACATAATGAGTCAATATATTTATCCTCTTCGTGTATTATATATGAATTAAAATCACAATATAAACATTTTTTCTTGCAAAAAGGAATGTGAATATATAAACCGATTTCTTTCATAAAATCACCTAATCATCAAGTTTTAATACAGACATAAAAGCTTCTTGAGGCAATTCAACACTCCCAACTTGCCTCATTCTCTTTTTCCCCTCTTTTTGTTTCTCCAAAAGTTTCTTCTTTCTTGTAATATCCCCGCCATAGCATTTAGCCAGTACATCCTTTCTAAGTGCCCTTACCGTTTCCCTTGCAATAATTTTTTGTCCTACAGCCGCTTGTATTGGTATTTCAAAAAGCTGCCTGGGTATTACATTCTTTAATTTTTCCGCAATAGCCCTGCCTTTTGTATAAGCCTTATCTTTATGAACAATGAAAGAAAGAGCATCAACAGCTTCAGAATTTATCAAAATATCCAATTTAACCAAATCTGATTTGGAATACCCTTTTAATACATAATCAAAAGAAGCATAACCTTTTGTCCTGGATTTTAACGCATCAAAAAAATCAAAGATTATCTCATTTAAAGGCAAGTCATAATGAAGTATAGCTCTTTTTTCCTCTATATATTCCATATTTATGAAAACACCCCGTCGATTCTGACATAATTCCATAATAGTACCCACATACTCAGTAGGAGTCATTATTGATGCTTCCACTATTGGTTCCTCCAAATAATCAATTTCCTGCGGCGGTGGCAGATTTGTAGGATTTGATACTTCTATCAATTCTCCATTCGTTTTTACCACATGATATATCACGCTGGGTGCAGTGGTTATCAAATCAAGGTTATGCTCCCTTTCCAATCTTTCTTGTATGATTTCCATGTGAAGCAAACCTAAGAATCCGCATCTAAAACCGAAGCCCAAAGCTACAGATACTTCCGGTTCAAATAACAAAGCAGCATCATTAAGCTGTAATTTTTCCAATGCATCTCTGAGATCATTATATTCCGCACCATCTGCCGGGTAAATTCCGCAATATACCATAGATGTTACCTTCCTATATCCCGGTAATGGTGAATCACAGGGGTTTTTCCCATCAGTTATTGTATCGCCTACATGAACATCGCTTACATTCTTAATACTTCCGGTTATATATCCAACTTCTCCCGCGGAAAGCTGGCTGCGAGGAACAAATCCCGGATTTAAGGTTCCCACTTCAACAACTTCATATTGGGCATTATTAGACATCATTTTTATCATCATGCCGGGCTTGACTATTCCGTCAAAAATTCTCACATATGCAATAACACCTTTATAGCTATCATAAAGAGAATCAAATATTAATGCTTTAAGCGGCTTATTTTTATCTCCTTTTGGAGAAGGAACGTATTTTATTATGCCTTCTAAAACCTCATCAATACCTATAGCTTCTTTAGCAGATATTAATGTTGCGTATTCCGTATCCAAGCCGATTATATCTTCTATTTCTTTTTTAACAAAATCGGGATCCGCACTGGGTAAATCAATTTTGTTTATTACAGGGTATAATTCCAAATCATTGTCTAAAGCCAAATAAACATTAGCTAAAGTTTGGGCTTCAATACCCTGGGTTGCATCGACTATTACGATGGCGCCTTCGCATGCTGCTAGGCTTCTTGAAACCTCGTAAGTAAAATCCACATGTCCCGGAGTATCAATTAAATTAAAAATATAAACTTGCCCATCTTTACTTTTATACTCTAACCTTACGGAAGTTAACTTAATTGTAATACCTCTTTCTTTTTCCAAATCCATATTATCCAACACTTGTGATTCCATTTTTCTTTGGGCTATAACTCCGGTTTTCTCTATCATTCTATCGGCTAAAGTTGATTTACCATGATCAATATGGGCTATTATACAAAAATTCCTGATATATTTTTGATTATCATTCTGCATAGATATCTTCTCCCTAGTATATTTAGAATAATGCATATCAAATTATAACATATAGGACTTTAACATGAAAGGAAAATGTAGATTGTTGGATTTGCTAAATCAATGAACTAATTTAATGAAAATAGCTTATCAGATTATGATAAGACGTGTGCAGAATATCTATAATAGGCTTAACATATAGTCTAAAAGTATTACCGGCAATGTCAAACCTGAGCATCCCATTGTCTTCATATTTTGTATAAACGGCATGTGTATCATCACTTTTTTGCATCATCTTTGAGGTGGCATCATCGACAATATTAACCATGCATAGAAAAAGCATAAAACAAAGAAAGATAGTCAGAAACTGCTTTCTCTTAAGCTTCCTCTTAGCTTTTTTTTGTTTTTTTTCTTCGATTCTTCCCAAGACCTTCACTCCTGTAAATCTTTCAATACCTCACCAATTACATTTGATAGCAATTCTCCGGAATATGCGGCTTCGTCAATTGTATTCAGCATACAACCAACTTCAATCAAAATGCAATAATCGCTTACATATTGATTGTATTTACTTCTCGTTTTTACATCTGTTTTTAAATACAAGCCCGGATATAATTTTTCCATCTTTTTGCTTATGCATGCAGAAAACTTTTTCAGCTCCGAATAATTGGGATTGGCGCTGCTGGTAACTAACATGATTCTTGCTGCTTTTTTACCGTTTATAGTTGTAGTATATTCATTTTTTTTAGCCTTTTTGTGTTCAGTATTATTCACTGTAAAAGCATCCCTATGTATATCCAGAAATACTTTTAACGATTTATTCTTCGAAGTCTGTTGTTTAATAGTAGCTAAAGAATTAATATAAGAATAGGCATAGGATTCCTTATCATGATAAGTCTTATCATGCACAACTATGTATTTATATTTACCCTGCAGGTTCTTTGCCATTATACTGCCTACTAATATTACACTATGGTTTTCATTCAATGTATGATAATTTCCTTCACTATACGGTGTATAACTTTCTGTCGCATGACTATGATAAATTAAAACTTCAGGAGTTTTTTTTGTTAACGCAAGTTTCCTTGGAGCTCCGATATTTAGAGATAACTCTTCTGACTTTTTAACATGTTCTTCTTGTTCATATGCTTTATATTCATCTTCTTCACTAAAGTATATTTCTCCCTCAGGCACATCGGAATAGCTTTCTATATCAAACAAATCAATTTCAGATATATTCTTTGAAATATCAAATTTTTCACGCATTATTTGTGAAAACCCGTAAAAACTGTATTGCATAAAGTTGAAGGGAGCAAATTTTGTTTTTACTGCGCTGTCATTATGAACTAAACTGGTGCTTGCGACATAATTACTATTATTATTTTTACCGATTGAATTAAATCCCGGTATTGAGTTGCATAGAATATTCAAATATGCCGTATTTGAAGAAATCCCATTAAAACTAAATAACAAAATTCCTACAATTATAGCAGAAATTAAAAATGCCGGCAGAAATGTAGATTTATTCTTATTGTATCTCATCATAATAAATACCTCTACCCCTTCATTCTTCTTCTTTTATATGCCTATTTTTTAAATAATATGCCGGCTAAATGGTTCTAGTTTACTAACCTAGCCACATTATCCATATGAATACTGGGTTGCAAAGAAATATTTATACCATCGGCTAATATGTCGGAAATATCATCTATAATGCTATCAATCTCTTTTGGAGTAACCATCATATCTCTTAATTGTTCGGAAAAGACTTCATTTATTAGCTCTAATTTTTCTGACTTATTTAGATTGTCAATCATATTTAAAAGAGTATTATCCTTTTTCCCCTCCTTTTTAAGACTTTCAATAATCATATCAATTGTATCGGAGGCCATTGTAACCGCATCTATTACCGTTGGTACCCCTATCGCTATGACGTCGACTCCTAGGCTATCTTTGCTTAGTTCTTTTCTATTGTTTCCTACCCCAGAACCGGGATTTATGCCTGCATCCGAAATCTGTATCGTAGTATTAACTCTTTCCATTTTTCTTGAAGCTAAAGCATCAATAACGATCACCAAATCAGGTTTTACATGGTTTACCACACCGACTATTATTTCACTCGTTTCAATGCCTGTGATACCTAGAACTCCCGGAGAAATGGCAGATACAGGTCTTACACTTTCATTAATCTGATCCGGTATATATTCAGTCATATGTCGGGTCACCAACACTTTCTCTGTTACTTTTGGACCAAGTGCATCCGGGGTAATATTCCAATTGCCTAAACCAACAATTAGAATTGATGAATCGTCTTTTAAATCAATTAACTTATCTAGCTCTTGTGCAATATTTCTACTTACATCTTCCATTAAATCTATATCTTTATATCTTAGATCCGGCACTTCAATGGTAATATAATTGCCTATAGGCTTACCAAGTGCCTTTACACCCGTTTCTTCTGTGATTTTCACTCGTGTTATTTTTATATTTTCATTTTCATCCTTTTCAACCTTCACCCCGGGTATGGATTCTTTACTTTCCTCTTCATAAATTTCTTTTGCTTCCAACGCCAAATCTGTTCTAATACTTGACAATATAATCCCTCCGTCTATTTTTATACATTTTGCTACCTATTAATCTGACCAAAATATTAGGTAAATATTCTTGGGTTTTAGAAATAATCAGTTGCCGTACACACTTCACTGTTCCTTTTAGATTGATTTTTATATTTGTTACGATTATTGAGTTACAAAGCTAATAGTCTGAGAGCTTTAAGCCTTTTTGCAACTTATCTATATCAAACATTAATAATTTTTAATAAAAAATACGAAATTTTAATTATAAGAAAATTTATTTTATATCATAAAAGATTTGGAAATTTTTTAATATAAATCTAATAAAGTGTTATCATAATATATAGAAGAATATTTTAATGAAAAGGAGTTTTCCAGATGGCAAAAAAGTTAAGGGATCCGGTAAGCGGATTTACACACTTGGGAGGAGCGATATTGTCTATAATCGGTACTATTATTCTGGTGATATATGGAACTAAAAAAGGAACCGCTATTCATATAACAGCTTTTTCTATATTTGGTGCCAGCCTCATTCTCTTATATACTGCCAGCACCTTATACCATTTGCTTCCGGTTTCAAAGAAAGTTATTACTATTCTAAGAAAAATAGATCATATTATGATTTATATTTTAATTGCAGGTACATACACTCCTTTATGTCTTATTTCTCTTAAAGGAAAGTTGGGATTAGGCTTGCTCATTTCTATATGGTCCCTTGCTTTGATAGGAATAACCCTTAAGCTGGTTTGGTTTAATGCACCCAGATGGTTATATACAGGGTTCTATCTTATTATGGGTTGGCTTGCCGTTATAGCAATATTTCCTATGACTAAAAAAATTCCCTCTTTGGGAATTTGGCTAATTCTCACGGGAGGAATATCATATACTTTGGGAGCAATAATATATGGCACTAAATGGCCTGGGAAAAATGCAAAAATATTCGGATTCCATGAAATATTTCATATATTTGTTATGATAGGCAGCCTATTACATTACCTTTTTATGCTTAATTTTGCTGTATAACCTGAAGGTGCTTTATGATATACTCCATTTCTTCATATGTTAACTCCGCAAATACAGGTATTGCAAAAGCCCTGCAAGAAAGATATTCCGCATTAGGCATATCACCTTTTTTAAAACCCAAATTTATATATGCTTTTTGTAAATGTAAGGGTATGGGATAATATATGCCCGTGGATATACCTTTGTCAGCAAGGTAAGCTGCCAGCTTTTCTCTATGTTCTGATTGCAGTATATATAGGTGATATACATGTTTTACATTCTTACCTTCATATGGTGTTATTAAACTCGTATCTTTCAGATTTTCGCTATAATATTTAGCATTTTTCTGCCTTTTATCATTCCACTTATCCAGCCTCTTTAGTTTTACCCTAAGTATAGCGGCTTGTATTTCATCAAGCCTTGAATTATACCCCACTATATAGTTATAATATTTCAAGGGATTATATATTCCATTATCAATTATGTTACCTGCAAAAATGTTTTCGTCTGTTTTGGTTAAGATATTAAATGCTTTTTGTCCGTCTTCCCCGCTCCCATGAACCCTCAATGCCTTACATATAGTCGCTAACTTGTCATTGTCCGTAACTATTATACCACCATCCCCGGCACATCCCAGATTCTTTGTGGGAAAAAAGGAAAAAGTAGCAATATCCGATAGCGTGCCTATCATACGCTTTTTATACTTTGAACCAATGGCTTGGGCAGCATCTTCTATCACATGCAATCCATACCTTTTGGCTATTTCATTTATTTCATCCATATCACAGGGCTGTCCGAATATATGCACCGGCATTATAGCTTTAGTCTTAGGTGTTATCCTTTCTTCTATTTTAGAAAAGTCTATATTAAATGTATCTAGTCTTACGTCCACAAAGACGGGAATTGCCCCTATAGAGGAAATGCTTTCTGATGTCGCAAAAAATGTATAAGGAGTTGTAATAACTTCATCGCCTTCACCGATTCCAAGTGCTTTTAAGGCTATAATAAGTGCATCGGTACCATTTGCTACTGAAATAGCATGCTTAACCCCTAAATATTCACAAAATTCTTTTTCAAATTCATATACATTAGTCCCCATTATATATTGTCCTCTCAATAACACCTCCAATACCTTACTATCAATTTCCTTCTTTATCATGTTATATTGTCTTGTTAAATTTATTAATGGGATTTGCATAAAATACCACCTCTTTATCATTCTTAATTAAATTATATGCAAATTGAACTCACTTGTTCTCCAAACAACTCAGTCTGACGGTTCTTCCGTGCTATTCAATATTATCATCACCTTCGTCAATATCATTTGTAATAATATCCTTGAGGTTTTCCATCCTATCCTCTCTGTCGTCCTGGATTTTATATGCATGTTCGATTCGTTCCGGGTTAGCTATATCACTATGTTGCTCCAAGTGCCTTTCTGTACGAACATACCTGTTGTCGATATTTAACAACTCCTCTATTCGTCTTTCGTTTGCTTTTCTTAAATCATCTTTACTATCTATTCTCTTTGTCTTACCTTCTTTGTCCTCCATAATATCCTCCTATCTCTTTATTTGAAAATTTTTCTCTTGATATCTCCGGTATTCTTAGAATATCGAAGATAAAACTTATTATTATTCTACTAATAAAAAATATAATGTTTAGTTGTAGAGGCGGTGGGTATGTGGGCAACGCTTGCGTTGTCCAAGCAGTTGTGGAATCTGTGGGTAACTCGTTAGA
>Ga0265293_10008398_pt1 | contig 15312 bp, 15 predicted proteins | sample Munlanlewell138R_FD_192505 | JGI IMG/M metagenome (GOLD analysis project Ga0265293, IMG submission 192505) | Leachate microbial communities from a municipal landfill in Southern Ontario, Canada - Leachate well 138R | ecosystem: Engineered > Solid waste > Landfill > Unclassified | place: Canada...
AATACAAAGTTATAAAATAATTGATGAGGGGACGCTAAGTATCAATTTTATTAAGCCCTACTTTAATCTGCTGGACAGATTATGTTTTCCTATAATACCAAAGCATATATATATGCTTTATGATAATATTTTACCGGTGGGAACAGGACCTTATAAGGTTACAGATTATAAAAGATTAAAATTTATGGAATTAAGCCCAAATAAATACTATCGGAAAAATAAAGACTTTGGTATAGAGCAAATAAAAATTATTTTTGTCGATGATGCTCATGCTCTTGATCCCTTTTTTCAATCAGGAGAGATAGATGTTCTTCATGCATCTTCTTATGATTGGGAAAAATATAAAGAGCAAAAAGATATAAGCACTTACAAATATGTTTCTGATGGATTTGAATTCATGTCAATAAATCATGATAATGAACTATTATCTGATAAGACAATAAGACAGGCTATGATGTATGCAATAAACAGAAAGGCTCTTATAGATAAGCATCTTTTAGGCCATGCTGTGATTACAGATACGCCAATTAAACCGGGTTCTTGGTTAGACGATGGTCAAGGAATAAAGTATAATTATAGCAAGACGGAGGCTCAATATATATTAAGTAATGCAGGTTTTTCTTTTAATAGTATTTACAGAGTATTTGAAAGAGAAAATGAAGGAAAAATTCAAGAACTTAGGTTTACACTTATTACCAACCTCGAAAATAAATATCGCGTAAAAGCTGCGGAGGATATAAAAAAGGATTTAGAGGAAGCGGGTTTTATTATTGATTTAAAGATAGCACCTTTTGAAGAAGTACAAAATGCATTAAAAGATAAGAAATATGATTTAATACTTACCGGTTTAAATATTAAACAAGGATTGGTATTAGACGGAGAAAATTACGGATCGTATAAAAATGAAGAATTTGATTCATTGATTGATGAAATGATTGCAAAGCAAAATAGCCCCGATATATTACCCTTGGTTTATAATAAGATACAAAAACTAATAAGTGAAGACTTGCCAATAATAAGCTTGTTTTATAAAGAATATGCTTTAGTCACAAGAAATAAAGTTAGAGGAGTTATAAAACCGGATAGCATAAATCTTTTTAGAACTATTGGCGATTGGTATTTAGTTAATGATAAAAACTAATTCTTTATTCATGAGGCCTATTAGTGTATAATTATTTAAAGTAAAGAATGTGTTTGTGAGGTATAGCTCTATGAAGGTAAAAGGTAAGGAAGGAAATATTAGATTTGCCGTAATGGGAGGAACTTTTGATCCAATACATTACGGACATCTGGTGACAGCGGAAGCGGTAAGAGATGAATATGATTTGGATAAGGTGTTATTTATGCCTTCGGGGAATCCGCCTCACAAGTTGGGCAAATCCCCATCCGAAGCTAATCACAGATATTTGATGACAGTTCTTGCTACTATAACTAATCCATTTTTTGAAGTTTCCAGAATTGAAGTTGATAGGCTAGGTATTACATATACTGTAGATACATTAAGAGAGCTTCGAAACATCTATGGTGAAGAGGCTGAAATATATTTTATTACAGGTGCCGATGCTATATTAGAGATTTTTTCATGGCAGAATGTAGATGAGCTATTTAATTTATGTTTCTTTGTTGCTGCTACCAGACCCGGTTATTATAAAGAACACGTGGAACAAAAATTGAAAGAAATAGAGTCTAACTATAAAGAGAAAATACACGGTATAGAGGTTCCGTCTTTAGCTATTTCTTCAACAGATATCAGAAATAGAATTAAAAATGGTAAAACCATAAGATATCTTTTGCCCGAAGCTATAGAAGATTATATAAGAAAGTGTAATCTTTATTTGGAGTGATATAGTGATAGACTATTGTGTAATAAACGATTATTTGCAAAAGAATCTTAGCCAAGATAAATATTTACATTCAATTAATGTAAGCAATGAGGCTGTAAAATTAGCCGCATACTATAATTATGATATAAGCAAAGCCAAGTTGGGTGGCCTTATTCACGACTGTGCTAAAGATTTTTGTATAGAAAAACAAAAACAATTTGCTAGAAACTGTGATTTGTTTGTAGATGATTTAACATATATGGTTCCTGAGATCATTCATGCACCTGCTTCTGCTTATATTAGCAAAGATATATTTGGTGTTACAGATATTGATATTTTATCGGCAATAAGGTATCATGCAACAGGTAAGGCGAATATGAGCCTGATTGAAAAAATTATCTATATTGCTGATATTATAGAACCCGAAAGAGATTTTAAAGAAGTGGAAAAAATAAGGGAAATGGCTTATAGTAACTTAGACGAAGCATTGTTATTAGCCTTGAATTCCGCCATTATTTATATTATGGAGAAAAACTCCATCTTGCATCCTGATACAGTAAATGCCAGAAATTGCGTGTTGGATTCAATCAAATTAAAATGATTGAGGTGTTACTATGAAAAAAAGGTATATTTTTGTGTTTTTAGCATCGTTTATTGCTTTTACATTTATTATTGTAAGCGGGGCTTATTATTATTTAGGAAAGTTTAATAGCAATAAAGAATTGTTTGATGAAATTGTTAGAGTAAATCCGGAATTGAAGCCGCCGGATGCGGAAAACTATAATATAGTAAATGTGCTTTTTATGGGAATTGACGAAGCCAGATCTGATTCAATGATTTTAGCAAGATATAATAAAGAAGATGATAAAATAGCTATGATATCCATACCTAGGGATACCAGAGTTGAAATTACGAATTATGGTTACGATAAGATTAATTCGGCAGTGGCTAAAAAGGAGGGGATACCTCTTGCTATGGATACAGTGAGCAGGCTGCTTGATATACCCGTACATTATTATGTGGAACTTGATTTCAAGGGAATGGAAAAAATCATAGACATTATAGGAGGAGTCGAAATAGATGTTCTTCAAGACATGTATTATCCGGATCCCACTCAAAATTTATTTATAAATATAAAAAAAGGCAAACAAGTTTTAGATGGTAAGAATTCCGTTGACTTTGTTAGATTTCGTTCCGGTTATCCGGATCAGGATTTAGGAAGAATTAAGGCTCAACAAGATTTTATTAAGGCTTTTATTAAAAAAATAACAAGTCCCAAAGTATTACCAAAAGCATTTAATATATTAAGTGCTATGAGTAAGTGTGTAAGGACTAATATGGAAGAAAAAGAAATAGCATATTATTCTTTAAAATTAAAAGATTTAAAATCTTATAATATAAGGATGTTTACACTACCCGGTGAAGCTCTTTATATTGATAGAATTTCTTATTACGTTTATGATGAGCAAAAACTTAGAGAAATGAATAATAAAATTGAAGAAGAACTGGGTATCCAAAAAAGTGCAGGTGAAAGTTTGCAAAATATTGCAAATTAAAATTTTGCAGGAGGGGTTTGTTTGCAAGATGATTTAATGGAAAAAAAAGAAATAGCCATTGAAGTACTAAAGAATAAGAAAGCCCAAGATATTAAAGTTATAGATATTTCTGAATTATCTATATTAGCAGATTATTTCATAATTGCTACAGGGACTTCATCAACTCATGTGCAATCTTTGGCTGAAAATTTAGAAGAAAAGCTGAATGAAGCAGGGTTTGATATGCATCATAAGGAAGGATTTCGCAGCGGAAGTTGGATTTTATTAGATTATTATGATATAGTGATACATTTGTTTTCTAAAGAGGAGAGGGATTTCTATAATTTAGAAAGACTTTGGGCAGATGCTACTACAATAAGTATAGAATCATAACTAATAGTTTGGAGGATTTCATTTGAATAACAATATACACCCGATTTTAAAACCGTTCATTCCAATAGTAGAGGGTTTGGCGAATACCTTTGGCAAAAATTGTGAGGCTGTTTTGCATGATATTAAAAACCCTCAAAATTCAATTATAGCAATAACCAACGGACATGTAAGCGGTCGCACTCTTGGTGGCCCTATGAGTGAATATGGTTTGACAGTTATGAAAAAAGCAAAATTCGATGAAAACATAATCAACTATATGAAAAAGACTCCTGACGGTAGGATTTTAAAATCATCCTTGATGTATATAAAAGATGAAAATGGAGAAGTTATAGGTTTTTTATGTATTAACTTTGATATTTCCGAGATTACAATCGTAAGCAATATATTGAATAATTTTATCGATGTTAAAAATGACGATTTGAATGAATCAAGTGGGGAAGAAAGCTTCGGTAGCACAATTTATGATGTATTAAACAGTATCGTGAACAAGACTTTAGATACTACCGGTAAACCGGTAGCATATATGTCTAAAGAGGAAAAAGTAAAAATAGTTGAGATTTTAGATGATAAAGGTGTTTTTCTTGTTAAAGGTGCTGTTGATTATATTGCGAAAGTCCTTTGTGTTTCCAGATACACAATATATAATTATCTGGAGGAGATTAGAATAAGCGAAAAATATTAGGAGGTATTTGTAATGAAAGAGGTAATTAGTACTACAAATGCACCGGGTGCTATCGGACCATATTCCCAAGGGATAAAGCATGGCAGTTTACTTTTTGTATCAGGACAAACCCCTATAAACCCTAAGACCGGTAAAATTGTTGAAGGAGATGTAACGATACAGGCAAAACAATGCATAGAAAATATTAAAGCAATATTGGAAGCCGCCGGCAGTAGCTTGGATAATGTGCTTAAAAGCACTGTGTTTATTAAGGATATGAATAGTTTTGGAAAGGTAAACGAAATCTATGCATCTTATTTTACAAAAAATCAACCGGCTAGATCCTGCGTTGAAGTAGCAAGACTGCCCATGGATGTTTTAGTTGAAATAGAGGTAATAGCATATATTTAATTTTTATTGTTTAAAATAAACCGGCATTTTATTGCCGGTTTATTAATGAGGAAGAGATTGAGAACCTTCAGTTAAAGTTGTAAAGCAATAAAATGATATTTATATTGCAAGGACAATATCTCCGCGAAGTGGTTTCAGAGAAGGCTATTGGAAGCCGATTTTACTATTTCTTAAAACTCTCAAGAAAAGGACTGATAAGCTTGCTTATAACAAATCGAGAAAAAATGCTTTTTATTATAATATCTGTTTTAATCATTGTATTAAGCGGAACCATATATATAAACCATAATAAAACCTCTCAATTTGTCCTAGGTGAAGAAAATACTATTGATACAAAAGAAATTGATACTATTGAAATAGATAAACAGTTTGATACAGAGCCCAAAATGATAGGAATACATATCGGAGGACAAGTAAAAAACCCCGGTTTTATATGGATAGAAGAAGGTAAAAGACTTTATGATGCTCTTAACTATATAGGCGGAGCGCTTCCGGAGGCAGATTTGGATATGGTGAACTTATCGAAAATTCTCAGTGACGAAGAAAAAATCTATATTCCCCAAAAAGGCGAGGATGTTTCAATTGATATGATAGAATATAGCGGAACATCAGGTAGCGCAATAAATAAAAAGATAAATATAAATACTGCTTCAGAAGCTGAATTGAGCACATTACCGGGTATCGGCCCTGCACTTTCAAAGAGAATAATAGATCATAGAGACTCTATGGGGCTTTTTAAATCTGCGGAAGATATCAGGGATGTTAGTGGAATAGGTGAAAAACGATATGATGATATAAAGGATTTGATTACCATCAAATAAAACAACTTGGAAAGCAGGTGATTTTATGTCCTTGTCAGAGAAGAGACTTACTCAAATGACAGAAAGCTCCGGTTGAGCCGCCAAATTAGGTCCTGAGACCTTGGCACAAGTTTTGTGTCAATTACCCAAATTTTATGATGAAAATTTAATCGTGGGAACGGATACCTATGACGATGCTGCTGTGTATAAAGTTTGTGAAGGTAAAGCTGTTATCCTAACAATGGATTTTTTTACACCGGTTGTTGATGACCCCTATATATTTGGACAAATTGCCGCAGCCAATGCTTTGAGCGACATTTATGCAATGGGAGGGAAACCGGCTACGGCAATGAATATTGCTTGTTTTCCTAATTGCCTTTCTGTGGATATACTTGCAGAGATTATAAAAGGTGGAGCTGATAAGGTTAAAGAAGCAGGGGCGATTATTGTAGGCGGGCATACTATCGAAGATAACGAGCCCAAATACGGCTTGTCGGTAATGGGATTTATCCATCCTGATAGTGTTATTACAAATGCGGGAGTTAAGCCGGGAGATGTTTTAGTACTAACAAAACCATTAGGATTAGGAATAATTTCTACAGCGATAAAAGCAGATTTATTGGATAAAAAAACTATTGAAAAGACGGCATTTGTTATGTCCTATCTTAATAAAGATGCTTGTAATGCTATGTTAGAAACGGGAGTCAATGGTTGTACCGACATTACCGGATTTGGCTTTTTAGGCCATGCTTTGGAAATGGCCAGAGCCAGTAGTGTAACCTTTGAAATATGTTCCGATAGATTACCTATTATAGCCGAGAGCATCGAATTGGCGAAAATGGGTATAATACCTGCCGGTGCATATAAAAATAAAAGCTATGTTGGCGGCGCAGTTAAGTTTAACAATAATATCAATCAGGAAATAAAGGATATTCTATTTGATCCCCAAACTTCCGGAGGGCTATTAATAGCAGTAGAAAAAGTGAAGGCAGATAGACTGTTAGAATTACTAAAGAATAATAAGACGGAATTTAGCATTATAGGTAAAGCAAAAAATAAAAATGATTATTTTTTAGAAATAGTATAAAAGGTGGTTGCTATGGCTGACAAAAAAAATATCCTAAGCAAGATTCCTTCTGTTGATGATTTAATAAAAAATGAGGAAATAGTCAGACTTATTGATTTATGTCCAAGACCCGTGTTGGTCCAAATCATAAGAGATTATTTGGATGAGTACAGAAAGGAGCTTTTATCACAAGTGGCCGAGGGGCGGGATGAAACAATCAATTTTAAAGGAATATTAGATGGAATTCAGTATAAAGTTTATAATAAAATAGCTTATAGCTTAAAGCATGTAGTAAATGCTACGGGCATAGTTATTCATACGAACCTTGGCAGAGCACCGTTGTGCAAAGAAGCTTTGGATTTACTTATAAAAACATCTTCAAGTTATTCGAATTTGGAAATGGATATTGAAAAAGGAATAAGAGGCTCAAGGCATGATTTGGTAGAAGATATTTTGACAGAGCTTACAAAAGCTGAAGCTGCTGCTGTTGTTAATAATAATGCAGCAGCAGTAATGTTGGTTCTGAGCACAATGGCTAAAGACAAGGAAGTAGTTGTATCAAGAGGGCAGCTTATAGAAATAGGCGGCTCCTTTCGCATACCTGATGTTATGAGACAAAGCGGAGCCAAGCTGGTAGAGGTTGGTACGACAAATAAGACACATATAGAGGATTATGAAAATGCTGTAAACGAAGAAACTGCATTGCTTATGAATGTTCACACAAGCAACTATAGGATAATGGGATTTACTAAAGAAGTATGCTCAAAGGAATTGGTATCCTTAGGACAAAAAAGGGGGATACCCGTAATAGAAGACATCGGCAGCGGAGTTTTTATTGATTTGAGCAAATACGGTTTGCCTTATGAGCCTACAGTTCAGAATTCTGTAGCTTACGGCATGGATATTGTTACATTTAGCGGAGATAAAATGTTGGGCGGTTCTCAAGCAGGAATTATAGTAGGAAATAAGAAGTATATAAAAAGTATAAAGAGGAATCCTTTGGCTAGAGCTTTAAGAGTGGATAAAATGACATTAGCGGCTTTAGAGGCAACATTAAAACTTTATCTTGACGAAAAAAAGGCAATAAAAAATATACCGGTATTGAATATGCTAACAACAAATATAGAAGAAATAACAAAAAAAGCGGAAAATTTTTATAAAAAGATTCCGGAATCCTTAAAACAATTACATATAATAGCTATAGAAGATGAATTCTCTGAAGTAGGCGGTGGGGCAATGCCCTTACATAAACTGCCTACTAAAGTGATTACAATAAAAAGCACTGATAGATCTTCTAATGCAATAGAAGAAGCACTTAGAAATTACGAAACACCTATAGTTACCAGAATATCTAAAGATAAAGTTTTAATAGATATTAGAACCGTTATGGAAGCCGAATACGATATTATTATCAATGCCTTAGGAACAATTGATGAACGATCGTAGGACTGTTACTTTGAAACCATCACGCTATGGTACTATGAGTACTGTTCCATGTCACTCTGAGCCACTACTCTATGTCATTATGAACTATCATCCGTGTCACTCTGAGCCACTACCCCCTGTCACTCTGAGCAAAGCGAAGAGTCTTACGGTTCGGTGGGAAGATTTTTCGTCATTAACTCCTTAGAATGACTTATCTAGATATGTAACTCTGGGTCACCACCTCGTGTTACTATGAGCTACTACTCTATGTCATTATGAACTATCATCCGTGTCACTCTGAGCCACTACCCCATGTCACTCTGAGCAAAGCGAAGAGTCTTACGGTTCGAAGAATTTCAATTGTAGGGAAAGGTAATTATGCTGTATTGCAAAAAAAGGATTGATTAGCATTGAAACATATAATAATAGGTACCGCAGGTCATATAGACCACGGTAAAACAACATTAATAAAAGCGCTGACAGGTAAAGATACCGATAGATTAAAAGAAGAAAAGAACAGGGGAATATCTATCGAATTGGGATTCACATACTTTGACTTGCCTAGCGGAAAAAGAGCAGGAATAGTTGATGTCCCGGGGCATGAGCGTTTTATTAAAAACATGCTCGCCGGAGCAGGTGGGATTGATTTAGTCTTGCTTGTTGTCGCCGCTGATGAAGGAGTAATGCCTCAGACCGTGGAACATCTAAACATTTTATCACTGCTGCGAATCAAAAAAGGTATTATCGCATTGACTAAAACGGATTTAGTAGAAGAAGAATGGCTGGAAATGGTTATTGAACAAATAAAAGATGATATTAAAGGGACATTTTTGGAGAACTCGAAGATTTTTCCTGTGTCTTCAAAAACTAAATACGGATTTGACGATTTAATTGAAGAAATAGAAATGCAAGCGGAAGAGATTGAAGGAAAAGATCTTAATAAACCTTTTAGGCTTCCTATAGACAGAGTATTCAGCATCTCAGGGTTTGGCACTATTATAACAGGTACTTTGATTTCGGGTACCATCAATGAAGGCGATAAGATTATGATTTACCCTGATGGAAAAGAAGCTAGGATTCGCAGTATTCAAGTACACGATATGAAGACTAATCTTGCTGAAGCAGGACAAAGGGTGGCGGTAAATATAGCCGGTTTAAAGGTAGATGAAATTAAAAGAGGGGATGTAATTGCTTTGCCTGATAGCATGGAAAGTTCTTTGATGTTTGATGCAAAGCTGGAGCTTTTAAAAACCGCTGAAAGAGGGATAAATAACAGAGACAGACTCCGTATTTATCACGGTTCGGCAGAAATATTCGGCAGAGTAGTTCTTTTAGACAGAGATGAACTAAGACCGGGAGAAGAAGCCTTTGTACAAATGAGGCTGGAAGAAGAAATTGCGTGTCAAAAGGATGATTATTTTATAATCAGATTTTTTTCACCTATGGTTACTATAGGCGGAGGTATAATACTGGAGCCTAATCCACCTAAAAGAAAAAGATTTAAAGATGAAGTAATAGAAGAGTTGACGATAAAAGATCGGGGAGACCCCGTAAAAATAGTGGAACAATATATTTTAAAAGCAAGTAGTACTTACCCTGATATAAAAACTATAGCTAAACAATCCGGAAATATAACGGTTGAACAATGTGATGGGATACTTAAAAACTTAGAAGAAAATATAATAATAAAATCATTTAAGATAAGCGGCGAACCTATTTACCTGCATATTGACTATATAAATATGCTAAAAGAAAAGGCCGGAACTGTTCTTATAAAATATCATGAAGATAATCCTTTAAAAACAGGAATGCCCAAAGAAGAGCTTAAAACTAAGATAATGGGAAATATAGGTCAGAAAATATCTGATTCACTATTTGATTATTTGCAGACGGAAAGAATAATCAAGCTTTTAGGAAAAAGTATATCACTATGGGATTTTAAAGTTACTCTTACAAAAGAGCAGGAAGAAATCAAAGATTTAATAATGAACGAATATAATTCAATGAAATATAATCCGCCCAGATATGATGAAATAAGAATTAAATTAAAATATCCGGAAAAAAGCATTACACAAGTATATGATATGCTAATTGATAATGGGGAATTGATTAGGATAGATCAGGATATTGTTTTTTCAAAGCCTGCCTACGAAGACTCAGTTGAAATACTTAAGTCTTATTGTGAAATAAATAAAAGCATCCAATTAGGAGAATTTAGAGATTTATTAGAAACCAGCAGAAAATATGCAATAGCATTGCTTGATTACTTTGATCAGCAGAAAATCACTAAAAGAATAGAAGATAAGCGTATATTAATAAAAAAATAATAGACCCTTACTATCATATAAAAAAACTGTTTGGCGGGAGTATGTGGGAATCGAACCCACCCGGGAAGCTACTAACCCCCCATACCGGTTTTGAAGACCGGAGGGCACACCAGAACCCATCTACCCCCATTGATTTCTTGCGGTCAGCAAGCACTATTTTAGTATAGCACAAACTGATACCGTGTCAAGATGTTACGGTCCATATACATTGTATATATATTTATTGTAGATTATCAATGTTCGATTAAGATTGCACTGGGGAAAGAGGTATGGGCGAATAGGTATTCGCCCGTGAACTATTGCATTTTATAAAACAGTGTGGTAAAATACCATTTGTTAATTAGAAGCAAAAGGAGGTGAATGTATTGGCCAATATTAAGTCCGCATTAAAAAGAATAAAAATTATTGAGTATAAAACTCAAAGAAATAGAATTATTATATCCTCCTTGAGAACTTCTATAAGAAGATTTGAAGATGCATTAAAGGCCGGTAATACAGATGAGGCAAAGGCTTTGTATAAGAAGACCGCAAGTCTGATTGATAAAGCAGCAGCAAAAGGAACCCTTCATAAGAATAATGCAGCCAGAAAAAAATCCAGATTAGCAAAAAAACTTAATGCAGCTATGTAAAAATAAGGACGGCCATTGATTGACCGTCCTTTTATTCAAATAATTCCGCCAATAGAATTTCGACTCCGATTCTTTCCAACCTTTTATCCGCATATTTACCTGTTTTCATATCTGCCTCACAATTAACACATTTTTCAAGTGCTTTGCATAACGAATCATAATCAACACTGCTACAATAATTTATATTCTTTCTTACGACAAATTCCTTCATTTTTAACTCCCTAGATATCGTTGAAACACTCAATCCCTCACTTTTTAATTCTTTTATTTTTATAATGCTTTTTATTCCCCAGGAAATTGTGCCTATAACAGCAAAAGGTGAATGGCCATCCAACAATAAATCTCCATATACTTTTAAAGCTGTTGGAGAATCGTTTTCCAAACATGCATCAATCATTTTAAAAACATTATTTTCTAAAGGTTCTTTTATGATTTCTTTAATATCGTTCATACTAACAGTTTCCTTTTTTCCAATATATGATAAGATCTTTTCTACTTCATTTTCCACATGGTACATATTTATATCATTATTTTTATCCAAATAACCGGTACTTTGAATTAAATATTCTACTCCTTCATTATTTATTATCTTCTTTTCTCTTTTAAAGAATCTGTTAATCCATTGTTTTAAAGTAGCTTTATTGATTTTTCTAAATTCATAGATACTGCCGTTTTTATTTATATTTTTATAAAGTTTTTTTCTTTTATCTATATTTCCATAAGAAATAAATAAAAGACATATTTCGTCATTAAGAGAATCTATGAAACCTAGGTCTTGTAGTCTATCGACTTCAAAATCCCCATTAGAGTCTTCTTCATTTTCTTCCTTGCTTTTTTTTGATTTAGATTTTAATCCATGAAAATCTTTAACTACTATAAGTTTTTTATCAGAACCAAAAGGTAATGTATCGCACGCATTTCTTAATTGAATAACATCAAGATTCTTATCTTCAAAAAGTAAAAAATTAATCTCTTCAAACCCTTCAACTACTTTCTCCTTAATTTCTTCCAACCCTTTATCTAAAAGATAAGTCTCAGAACCGTATAATAGATATAATTTTTTTATAGAACCGGAATTAATGTCATTTAAAAATGCTTTATAAATAACAATCACCTACTTTTTATCTAAAAACAATTACGCACTGTCTTTATTATAACCTTTTTACCATTTGTTTTAAATAATACGGCACCATTTTTATCTGTTCTAAATATTTCATGAGATTTTTCTTCAAGTCTGCCTATTACTTCTTTTCCAGGGTGTCCAAAATTGTTTTTGCCTACAGAAATGACAGAGAATTTTGGCGAAACAGTCTCAACGAATTCTTTTGTAGTTGATGTATTGCTGCCGTGATGAGGTACTTTCATTATGTCTGCTTTAATATTTTTACTTAATAACCTGTTTTCACCTTCCTTTTCAATATCTCCGGTATATAATACCTTAAAATTTTTATAGGAAAATAACGCAACTAAAGAGTTATTGTTTTCATCAGAATTGGAATTTATAATCAATGATTTTTCCGGAAACATAAAGTTTATTTCAGTATTTTTATCTAAAACTAACTTGTCGCCATCTTTTGCATAAAATATTTTAATTCCTTTAGATTTACATAAATCCAAAAAGCTTCTACTTATATCAGACTCGTAAGGGGTGTCAGGGAGAATTACTTTTCCTGTTTTAAAAGTTTCAATGATTTTTAGTAAGCCCTCTAAATGGTCTTCATGAATGTGGGATACAATAATCGTGTCTATGCTCCAAACTCCCAAGTTTAAAAGTGCCGGAACAGTGATTTTGCCCCCGACATCGTAATAAAAATCACCTTTGCCTGAAGAACCGCCGCCGTCTATTAAAATATGTTTGCCTCTGGTCGTAGTGATTAAACTGCTGTCACCTTGTCCTACATCCAGAAAAGCTAACCTTATATTATTGCTATAGAAATGACTGCTAAAGACAAATATTAATATGGCTAATGAAACTGAGACAAAAGTATATTTTTGTCTTCTTACTTTAAGAATAAAATTATTTTCTTTATAACAAATCATTACAACAGCAAAATAATATAGCAAACACGTTAGGAAATGAAGAGAAGGTATATGAAACCCTGAATAAGGCAATGCTGATGCAATACTTATTATTTTTGATAACAAGGAAATAAAATAATAGTCCAATGAAAAAATATAAACTCCGATAATTGGAATAATTGCACCGAATATTACCCCGATGAAACCCGTTGCAATAATAAAAAATACCAATGGAACAGCAATTATATTTACTAATATGCTAATCAGTGAAATGTAATTAAAATAATAGATCAAAACAGGTGTTATTCCAATCTGTACTGATAAGGACAGAGCAATTGCATTTCTGATAGGCGTTATATGAATTATTTTACCGAGGTGTGTATATATAGGTTCAAATAAAAATGCAATTGAGTATATGCATGCAAAAGATATAATGAAGCCTTGATTATGTACCAATAAAGGATTATGTAGGAGCATCAATATAGCAGCTAAAGAGGCTGCCGAAGATATATCATAGTCTTTTTTTATATATTTTCCCCATATCAGTATCAACATCATGATAAAGGACCTTAGAGCAGGCGGAGGCGCTCCTATCATAGCAATATAATATGCAATAAGCATTGAAGAAAAAATATTTCTGTAGTTATTTTTGATTTTAAAAATTTTTAAAATTGCATTTAAAAGATATACAATAAAAGCAACATGAAGTCCGGAAATTGACAGTATATGAGAAAGGCCGGTTTTAGAAAAATTATCTTTTTCTACTGAATCTAGGTAATGCTTGTCTCCAATAATTACAGCATTTAAAAATGCCGCCTCATCGGTTGGTAATGATTTATTTATTATATTTGAAATTCTGCTTCTAACATTATAAAAAAATAAAACCTTAAAACTGTTAGCTCTGCCGACTAGGCTGCTATTTTGGCTTGCAAGCTGAAAATAAATACCCCTACTATTGAAATACAGGGATATATCGTTATCACCAAAATTTCTTTTTCCTACTATTTCAACAACATGCCCTTTGGTTTTAATGATATCTCCTGCTTTATAGTTTGATTTATTATAATCTTTAAATAAGACTTTTTCTTTTAGACTATAGTATTTATCATCTGCTAAAACTCCAATGAATTCTGCAATATAATCGGAAACACTGTCTTTTTTATTACTTTCTTCTAAAATAATTAAATCGGCGTTAATCAACTTATCTTCAAAAGGTTTTAACTTACTTTCATAATTTGCGACTAAGGTATATCTAACCATGCTGATAGAACAAAAAGCTATAATAAGAAAAGCAGTTTTTCGGCTAATAAATTTATTTACATAATAAAAAGATATAAGTATTATAGAAGTACATAATAAAATTATAAACATACTTGGTTTAAACAAATAAGCAAATATAATGCCGATAAAGACAGCAATTGTGCCATATTCCATTTTATAATCCATATAATTTCTCCTAGCAGATTTTGCAAAATATAGTCTAGAAAAATTATATCATAAACTTAAAAAATAGAAACTGCCCGAAGGCAGTTTCTATTTTTACATAAATCTTGTAGGCAGCAGTGCATCAGCGATACCTATTATTAAAGCTCCGATTATCGCTCCCCATACAGTTATAGTCATATTTGCAACAAAAAACTGTGTAAAATAAATGATGGCTGCAGAGACTATGAAACCTGATAAACCTCTGCCAAAAGGGGAAGCATCAAAATTAAAAACTAATTCAATGATATAATCTATTCCGGAAATAAATAGGGCTGCTATTAATGCTGTCCAAAAACCTTTTACTTGAAAACCTCTTACTAAAAATGAAGTTATAAGTAATACAATAGCTGCAATAATAAATCTAAAAATAAAACGTAACAAGCCATTACCTGTGGTTCTCTTTGTTTCGTCTTCTCTAGTTGCTCTTGTAGCCAATTCTAATCGCCTCCAAAATCATACTTCATTTAATTTAGTATTTGAATTTATGGTTTATTTATTATTCCACTTTATACTTATTTATTTTTTATCTATTTTTTGTTTTTTATATCAATGAAACCTTCGATAGAATTTTTTGTTGTAGAATATAGTCCTGAAGCCGATAAACCATATACAATACCTAAAAAAATTCTTGTTTTGATATCATTATTTTCTATATAAAAGATTCCAATAATTGCGCCAAAGATTACGGAAATCAATGCAGCAAATTTTTTTGGCAAACCTAAACCTTTGAACAATTAG
>Ga0265293_10008399_pt1 | contig 15309 bp, 9 predicted proteins | sample Munlanlewell138R_FD_192505 | JGI IMG/M metagenome (GOLD analysis project Ga0265293, IMG submission 192505) | Leachate microbial communities from a municipal landfill in Southern Ontario, Canada - Leachate well 138R | ecosystem: Engineered > Solid waste > Landfill > Unclassified | place: Canada...
ATCGGGACGCCATTTTAGATAGCAACCTACAGCTACACAAGGTTATAGAGTCCTGTAGGGACGGCATTTCAGATAGCAAACACCGACCAGTCCATAATCAGACTCTCGTAAAATGGGGGAATGCCTGATATGCGGATTTTGAGCTTGACAAAAAAGCCCACTCATTATGACTGTGGGTGATGGCTTAGACAGATGTCTGAATCACCGAGCGATTTTGTAAAGGCAGACGAGGATATAAGAATGTATGTTAAGACCTATGAAAGTACATCTGATTTCGAAGCAGTGAAGCTGAGGAGCTTTGTAGTATTATGACAGCTTGCTATATGATACACTCATCCGCTTTTGGCAGAAGCAGCTAACGAGAATAAGGCTGATGTCCAGATTTGCCATCTTTTCCCTCATCTTCATGCTGTTTTCTTTGCAGCTTTATGCGGTATCAGAAGATGTCTTACAGCAGAAGCTGGACAAAGCACGTGAGCAGGGTAAGCATGATCTTGAATGCACGGCACTGATTGAGCTGGGAGAATACTATCTGCAAAGTGGCAATTACCCTGCCGCTCAGACAAAGCTGGAGGCAGCCCTTGCCCTTGCGCTCAAGCTAAAGAACATCAACGATCAGGTGTATATCGCTGTCAGTTTGGGAAACGTTCACGATCACAAAGGTGAGCTGCAAGCAGCCCTGGATTACTACAAAACCGCTCTGGATAATGCACAGAAGCTTCCCGCAAATAAATATCTTTCCCATATTCACAACAATATGGGCAATCTTTACCTGAAGATCGGCTCCTTCACAAAAAGCCTCTCCCACTATCAACAAGCCCTTGAGCTTAAACGGCAGCAAAATAAACCCGCTGAGATTGCCAACGCCCTGATGAATATCAGTATCTACTATATCAAAACGGGAAACTATGAGCGTAGCCTGGAATACCAGAAGCAGGCCTTGAGGCTTAGAGAAGAGCTGGGCAAGCAGGCGGACATCGCTACAGCTCATAGCTCGATCAGCGTATGTTACCGTAATCTGAAAAACTACCCCAAGGCCTTTGAATACAACCGGAAAGCTCTGAACATCTACCTTGCTCTGGGGGACAAAGCCCGGATCGCCAGTGCCTACAACAACCTTGGTGTGCTGTATCTGGCTATCGGAGACCTTCGCCAGGCCAAAGAGAATTACCTGAAATCCTACGATATGAAGCGGGATTCTCAGGATTTGCAGAGCCTGCTTTCTTCTATCGTAAACCTGGCTGATATCTCTTTGCAACTTGGTCAATTGCAGGAGGCAAAGCGGTATTTGGATCAAGCGGAAGAAATAGCTCAGAAAACCCATTATTACGATCTTTCCCGCCTACTTTTTAAACTCAATTCTGAATACAACGAAAGCACCGGTAACTATGCTGCCGCCCTGGAACACTTCAAAACCTATCACAGCATAAGTGACAGCCTTAGAAGCATAGAAAACTCCAGGCAACTCAATGAACTTGACATCAAATATGAAGTATTGGAAAAGGAACGCAATATCGAGCTGCTCAAGAAAAACAACGAGCTTACCACAAAGGAACTGAAGAACACTGCCACACTGAGAAACTACCTATTCCTAATCATCATTCTGATCCTGATGATGAGCATACTTCTGATCTGGCGCTACCGCTCTGTGCTGCGCATCACCAAAGAGCTGCGCTCCAGCAGAGAAAAACTGAACACCTTAAACAGAGAACTGGAACAACGTGTGGAAGAAGAAGTAAACAAACGCAGAGCTCAGGAAGAGAAAGCACTCAGACAATCCCGTCTGGCTCTTTTAGGCGAACTGGCGGCGGGGATATCACATGAACTGAACCAGCCGATGCAGACCCTTTCACTAACTCTGGAAAACATCAAAGCAGCCATCACCGATAAGGATGTGGATGCGGCTTACCTGGAACGTAAGCTGGCCTACCTCTTTGTAGATATCGACCGCATGCACAATGTAATCGATCATATCAGACGCTTTTCCCGGCCGGTGGATGATGATGAAGAAGACACTCTCTTTGACCCCCGGCAAAGCATCCTGAATGCCATTGATCTGGTGAAGGATCGGTTTGAAAAGACTCCCCTGAAGTTTGTTGCCAAACTAAGCGAAAGCAGACACCTGATCAAGGGCAATCCCCACAAGTTTGAGCACGTGATCCTAAACCTGATCAGCAATGCCCGGGACGCCATCAGAACCAATATCAGGGACGGTATCATTAACACAGGTTTTATCCACATTTCATATCAGGCAGAAGCTGAGAACCTGATTATCAAGGTGCGCGATAACGGCTGTGGCATAGCTCCAGAATTGCAGGATAGGGTGTTTGAGCTATTTTTCAGCACTAAAAAAGCAGAGCAAGGCACCGGTTTGGGCCTGGCTATCAGCCACAGCACCCTGATGGCCATGAAAGCCTCTCTCAGCCTGGAATCCAAGCCACAGAATGGAAGCTGCTTTACCATCATAATCCCCCTGCTACAAAAGACGTAGGAAATCCAAATGAGTAAATTGAAGATCTTGATAGTTGACGATGAACAGCGCATTACCGATGAGCTATGTGAATATCTTGCCCGGCAGGGCTTTACCATTAGCTCTGCAAATAGCGCCGGCACTGCTTTCCCGCTACTCAAAACCACGCACTTTGACATCCTGATCCTGGATATCAGACTCCCCGGCATGGATGGCATCGAAATCCTGAAGCAGGTGAAGCGGGAACATCCCCAGCTCGAAGTAATCATGATCTCCGGGCATGGCGATATGGAAACTGTGATTCAGGCTATGCGCCTGGGAGCCTTTGATTATCTGAAAAAGCCCTTTCGCCAAAGCGAGATCAAGGCAGCTATCGAACGCAGCAGCAAGTATCTGGCCTGGCAAAAGGAGCATAAACTGCAGGATAATGCCGCGGACTTGATCCCGCAAAGTCTGTCTGAGCTGATTCAGATGCCTGTGATCGGCTCCAGTGAAGCTCTCAAAGCTGTGCTGAAGGCAGGCATGGACTACGCCGGATTCAAAGATACTCCGGTGATCATCACCGGCGAAAGCGGCACCGGCAAAGAGATCGTGGCTCGCATTATCCATTATGCCAGCAGCCGCAAGGATAAAAACTTCATTCCCATCAATTGCTCGGCATTGCCGGAACAGCTTTTGGAGAGCGAATTCTTTGGCTATCAAAAAGGTGCCTTCACCGGAGCTACGCAAGACAAGAAAGGCATCCTGGAACTGGCCAGCGGTGGCACAATCTTCCTGGATGAGATTGGCGATATGCCGCCCCCGCTACAAGCTAAACTGCTAAGGGTTTTGGAAGAAAAGAAGTTCAGAAAACTGGGCAGCAGCGTGGAAACCTCCATAGACCTGCGTTTCGTGGCAGCCACAAACCGCAATCTGGAAGAAGACATCGCCGCACAAAGATTTCGAGCCGATCTGTATTACCGATTGGCTGCCTGCAAAATCCACATCCCAGCCCTGAGGGAAAGAAGCGAAGACATACAAGAGCTGCTGAGGCATTTTGCCACTTCCTTTTGCCAGACCAATAATATCCGAATGCCGGAGCTTGACCCCATACTGATAGATGAAATCCAGCATTATGACTTCCCCGGCAACGTCCGCGAACTCAAAAACATGGTGGAACGTGCCATTATTACGAATCAGGACGGCATTCTGGACAAGGACGATTTCCCCGTCTTGCAAGCAAAAGCAACACAAGGGATAACTGCTCTGGACGCCAAAATGATACAGGAAATCCAAAAAGCACTGGCAACCTGCGACCACAATCAAAGCGCTGCAGCCAAACTGCTGGGCATTTCACGCTACACTCTGATGCGCAAGCTGAAAAAGTTCAATATCCAATCATAAACCCTTTTACCATCCTGCTCGTTAGTGCGATTTCGCACAGCCTGCCGTCAGTTGTGGCACAATCGCACAGGTTTTTACCCCCTTTCATGCGCCTTACAGTCATCACCTCGGCCCAGTAACACACTGATCTACTGTATATTAGCAAGCCTAATTTGTCGATATTCCACAATTGGCACGTTTCTTGAGATTGGATAGTGTAAAACACAACGAGGTGATATCATGAAAACTAACCGAAACACAAAACTTAGCTTACTTTTGGCGGCGCTGATCCTGCTGACTAATGCAGCATTAACAGCGCAGGCAGCACCGATCTCCTTTGAAGTAATCAATGTGGAAAGCCATATACCGGATCCTCCACCATCCACTCCCTGGATGTTTGATACCGATGACCCTGGGTTTCCTTGGAAGGACGATGGAAACCCCTTTACCTATAGCGCTATTATCGACTACCCATACCACAACTATGCCTACTACAACTTCTATTCCCCTGCTACTCCCTGGAATCCTGCTTTTCCATATTCCTCATCTTGCACTGCTGAAAACCTCGATTTCGTTGATGGCACCGCAGGCTTTGGCATAGATTTCTCAGAGTTTGAACTTGCTGCCTTTCAACACATCAACACCGTAAACCCTGCAGCGCCGTGGAACACGATGGGGCAAGCGGGTGATCTGCGCACATATACCAATGGCGAATGCCTGGTTTATCACAATAACGTAGTGGTAATGACGGTCACCGATTGTGTGCTGAGGGTAAAGGTACACTATCCGGATGTGGCTCAGATGCACGCAATGATAGGAGCCGCTTTTTGGAACAACGATGTGGGTACAGGCCAGGCCTCCGAAGTAACCGGATGGGGCACCGTTGATCTGCTCAATACAGATCCCGCTTGGGCTGCCTTCTTTGCCGATCCAGAGGTGGGCAACAGGATCGACTTTACGATGTCCTCGGTAGATAACATAATCCAAGGTAGATATGGCTATTACAGCTTTGACCTGGATCTTGCCGCGGCTGAGCAAGCTGTTGATCAAATACAAGCTAATATTCCGGCCGCCGGTCTCTTCGATTTTCCGTTTGTAGATGTAGGCTTCGATTTCCACTCTGTTAATCTGGGCGGTCCTCTGGATGATTTGGATGATCTTCTGATATTCCTGATTGAAGATAGCCCCGCAGGCATTTTCCCAGCAGAGACCCGCTCCATTTATCCTCGATACTGGCAGTTCGGCACCACTCTGGAGGCGTTTTCTGCCGATGTTACTTTTACGGTAGATGGCTTTGGTGATCCTTTATCCTGGCAGATTCTAAGACGCGGTGATACGGAAGATAGCTGGCAGACTTGGAATGATATCACCATCCCGGCTCCAGGCCGGATCAGAGCACACAATGTTACTGCCTTTAGCCAGTGGGCCATTGGCAGTACCTTGGATGATACTCTGCCGGTGGTTCTGTCTTCCTTCACCGCGGTTAGCACAGCCGAAAACGTGGTCAGGCTTTCCTGGACCACAGAAAGTGAATTCCAGCTGGCCGGCTACAGAATCTTCCGCGGTGAAAGCGACAACCTCAATGCTGCCATGCAGATCACCGATCTGATTCCCGGCACAAACTCATCCACCAGCCAGAGCTACCAATATACCGATGTTGACGTTTTCCCAGATAATCTCTATTCATATTGGTTGCAGCAGTCTGAGATGAACGGAGATTGCATTTTCCACGGACCCCTTCATGTGTATGTAAATGCAGTATCCGAAGGCGAGCAAAGCCCGGATCTGGAAATCACCGATGCCATTCGCAAGATATTCCCAAATCCCGCCAGACAGACCACTATAGATGTATCACTTAGCAAGGAAGCCAAGGTGACTGTCTTGATCTATAATACCCGCGGCCAAAAGCTTAGAAGCCTGTTTTCAGGTTATAAAAGCAAAGGCATCCATTACCTGACCTGGGATGGCAAAGATTCTCAAAACACGCTCTGCCCCAGCGGAATCTATTTGATTGAACTGCTTGTGGATGGCAAAACTATGCAACGCAGCAAATTCGTCCTTAACAAATGATCTAAACCCCGATTATGCAGCTAACAAAGGGTGGATCTCATGATCCGCCCTTTTGCTTTGCTCCAGAATCTCGAGCTACTTTTTTTGATAATGGTCTCAAAAATATCAACCGACGATTACACAATGCCTTGAGCCCCACCAGGACGGCATCTTACATGAAAGATGATTGTTTGGAGTTGAAGCGCCATACGGAGTCTATACATATACTACCAATTACTTAGGCGCTTTGACTTCAAAGAATCTGACTTTCATTCCCGGTGGCGAAAGTCGGCTTTCAGTCAAGTTCAAGCGCCATACGGTGTTTATATCCTTACTACCAATTACTTAGGCGCTTTGACTTCAAAGAATCTGGCCTTCATTTCCGGTAGCAAAAGCTGGCTTTCAGCCAAGTTGAAGCCGGCTTTGATTTCAAAGAATCTGGCTCTCATAAACGGCTTAAGAAACCCATTTCATGTTAGTTCAGATAGTATAAATCGACCAGCCTATAAGCAAGCTTTCGTGCTAAATGGGGATGTTCCCAAAAAAAGCTGGCATTCCCCAAAATATCGAGTCACTCTTTTGATAATGAACTTAATGATAGTATCTTATCTATCATCTATGCCTATGTATTTCAGTTTATACTTTTGGCAGTTAAGATTCATGATTCCAGCATTAATATCCTTCCAATCCGAGTCCCATCGGGACGGCATTTTAGATAGCAACCTACAGCTACACAAGGTTATAGAGTCCTGTAGGGACGGCATTTCAGATAGCAAACACCGACCAGTCCATAATCAGACTCTCGTAAAATGGGGGAATGCCTGCCAAAAAAAGGCATTGACAGAATCTCATCTCTCATTAAGTTAATTCGAAACGTGGAAGCTTGTGCCCCACAATTATTTATCTCAGCATTATACATGGAGGTATATATGCCTGTTATGCCAGCAATATGGTATTTAGCACCTTTTGGAGCGATCTTAGCGCTTTGTTTTGCCTATTTCTTTTATCGTAATGTACTTGCACATGATCCTGGAAACAAGCGCATGCAGGAAATTGCCGGCTTTGTGCGCGAGGGGGCCTATGCTTACCTCTTGCAACAGTACAAGGGTGTAGGTATATTTTTTGCTGTAGCCCTGGCTATCTTTTTATACCTGGCCTATGCACTGAAGGTTTTGGACCCGATGATCCCCTGGGGCTTTCTCAGCGGAGGGTTTATGAGCGGTCTGGCCGGATTCATCGGCATGAATACTGCCACCATGGCCTCCAGCCGTACGGCTCAGGCCTGTTCTGACAGCCTGAATAAGGGTCTCAAAGTGGCTTTCAGAGCCGGAGGCGTGATGGGGCTTACCGTAGTAGGCCTGGCTTTGATAGATATGTCTGCCTGGTTTTTTATCCTGAACGCCATGGGCTATCCTCTGGAAAAGATTGCTGTGGTGATGTTATCCTTTGGCATGGGCGCCAGCACTCAAGCCCTGTTTTCCCGTTTGGGCGGCGGCATCTATACCAAAGCCGCGGATGTGGGTGCAGACCTGGTGGGCAAAGTGGAAGCGGGCATCCCCGAAGACGACCCCCGCAATCCCGCTACCATCGCCGATAACGTTGGCGACAACGTTGGTGACGTAGCCGGCATGGGTGCAGACCTCTATGAATCTTATGCAGGCAGTATCCTTGCCACCGCCGCCTTGGGTATGAGTGCGGTCCTGCAGCTTTCTGTGCACAATCCTGTAATGTATGACTTTATGTTCAATTTCATCGCAGCGCCTTTGATCCTGGCCGGAATCGGCGCTTTACTATCTATCTTGGGCATCTTTATAGTCTCCACCAAAGAAGATGCCGGCATGAAAGAGCTGATGATAGCCCTGAACAAAAGCGTTTATCTGAGTTCCGCTTTGATCGCGGTAGCTTCCTTCTTTGTGTGCAAAGCGTTACTGCCTCCGGATATGTATCTGGGTATCTTTTTATCCTCTGTGGTAGGACTGATGGCCGGGATTTTGATCGGGCATTCCACGGAACTTTGGACTTCGCATTCTTATCCCGCCACGCGTAATATTGCCAAACAAGGTGAATACGGCTCCGCCACCGTGATTCTGGAAGGATTCAGCGTGGGCATGCTTTCCACGGCTATGCCGGTGCTCATCATCGCTGCTGCCATCATCATGGCCTTTGTAATCTCAGGTGGATACAAGCATGTGGAACTGGGTCTATACGGCATCGGATTTGGAGCGGTCGGCATGCTGGCCACTTTGGGTGTGACCTTGGCTATGGACGCCTTTGGGCCGATAGCCGATAACGCCGGAGGCAATGCCCAGATGTCCTATCTGCCCAAAGAAGTGCGGGAACGCACAGACAGCCTGGATTCTGTGGGAAATACCACTGCTGCGATAGGCAAGGGTTTTGCCATCGGCTCGGCTGCGCTCACAGCCATGGCGCTCCTTGCTGCATATCTGGAAAAAGTGCGGGATGGCTTGGTGATGCTGGGCAATAAAACAGGCGTTACGGCTACCCTGGATATAAACTATGGCGCAGTCAGCGAAAAAGTGGAAGTAGCCAAGGCCAGCCTCAATCAATTCATCGCCTACTACCAGGTCAATCCCCTCAATCCCAAATTCCTTTTGGGCATCTTCATCGGAGCCATGGTAGTATTTGTATTCTCCGCCCTCACCATCAAAGCCGTGGGCAAAGCTGCCGGACTGATGGTAAATGAAGTCCGCCGGCAATTTACCTCCATGCCGGGCATCCTGCAAGGCAAAACAAAACCGGATTATGCCCGCTGCGTAAAGATTTCCACCGTGGGAGCCCAACAGCAGATGATCCTGCCCGCCATCATCGGCATTGTGACCCCTGTGGCAGTAGGTCTCGTCTTTGGCGTGGCCGGAGTATTGGGACTGTTGATTGGCGGACTGACCACCGGCTTTGTAACCGCCGTGATGATGAACAACGCCGGCGGCGCTTGGGATAATGCCAAGAAATACGTGGAGACAGGAGCAGTCGGAGGCTCCGGTTCGTCTGTACACAAAGCTACCATAGTAGGCGACACCGTGGGCGATCCTTTCAAAGATACCGCCGGACCCTGCATTAATATCCTGATCAAACTCATGAGCATGGTCTCCATAGTCTTTGGCGGCTTTATCGTGGCGTATTCTCCCAAGATCGAAAGCCTTTACACGCCCAAAGCTCCTATCGTAGAAGAAGTGCAGGTACTCAAACAATATCCTTTTGAAGACATGCGGGATGAAAGCATTCTGTGGAATGAAGCTGGAGACAGCATTGGCGTTGTAAAATAAGGTTTTGAAAGCTTTAAGGATAGAGACGGGTTCATCCCCGTCTCTTTTTCCCGTATTGATTCATTGAGGCCATTTTATAGATATTTATACCACTATCAAGCTCTAAGCAAGCGAGAATCATACCTGATAAACTTCCTGTCGGCCAAAAGCCCAAAGATACATTTCCAAGAATAAGATAAAAAGATATTGACTGATATCGGCCTTTTAAAATCATACCTTTCAGTAATAAAAGGAAATGCTTGTGCAAAATAAATTCAATATAAGGATAAGAAAACCATCCTATCTCCTTGCTGAAACTGAAATTATCTGCCATCAGTTTTCAGCCTGAGTAGGGATAAGCGGTAGTGTTTCCAGAATTTATGGCTTTGCCGAAAGAAGAGCTAAGCCGATCATAAGAAGAGGAAAAGCATGAATATTATAACTATAAGCAGAGAGTTCGGTAGTGGTGGCAGGGAAGTTGGCATCAATCTTTCCAGGCATCTTGCTTATGATTATTACGACAAGGAAATCATTGCAGAGATTGCCAAAAACAAGGATATGGAAGAGAGTTTTGTAGAAAGAACCTTGGAAAATCAGGGCTGGCATAATATCCCACTCACCCATCATTGTTCTTTATCGTATTTTTTGCAGTCTCTGAGTATAGAGGTTCTCTTGGAGCAACGGCGTGTGATTGAAGAGATTGCGAAGGTGGGGCGGGACTTCATCATCGTCGGCAGAAATGCAGACACTATCCTGCAAGAGCATAAGCCCTTCAATATCTTTCTGTGCGCTGATATGGAATCGAAGATAAATCGTTGCCGCAGAAGGGCACCCGAAGGTGAGGACCTGACCGATAAAGAATTGATTCGCAAGATACATAAAGTGGATAAAAATCGTGCCCGCACCCGGGACCTTATCTCCGGTAGTGCCTGGAAAGATCCAGAGGCCTATCATCTTACCGTAAATACTGCAAGTTGGGAGATCCAGGAGATTACCGTAGCTCTGGCTGATTTTGCCAAAGCCTGGTTTGAAAGACCGTACAGGTGATAAAGTTATCTGATCGCTTCAGCTATAAAAAGCTGCTGAGATTTACCATGCCCGGCATCATGATGATGATCGCTTCATCTATCTATGGTGTGATTGATGGGTTTTTCATATCAAATTTTGTGGGAAGCACGGCCTTTGCCGGTGTTAATTTTATCTTGCCGGTCTTAGTTATCCTGGGCTTTGTGGGGATTATGTTTGGCACCGGTGGTAGTGCATTGATAGGGAAGACCATGGGCGAAGGAAACAGAAGAAAGGCGAATGAAATCTTTTCTATGTTGATTTATGTCACCATAGCTATAGGGGTGATCCTCGGAGCCGTGGGCATTGTTTGCCTTCGGAAAATTACGTCGGCTTTGGGTGCAGAAGCTCAGCTTTTGGAAGATAGTGTGTTATATGGAACTATTATTTTGTTTATGCTCCCATTTGCTATGCTTCAAGCTGAGTTTCACTGCCTGTTTTCCACTGCAGAAAAACCTAAAATAGGCATGTATATTACTATCGCAGCAGGATTAACAAATATAGTACTGGATGCTTTGTTTATTATTGTGTTTTCTTGGGGACTAAAGGGGGCAGGCTGGGCCACTGCTATTAGCATGGTAGTTGGCGGTGCCGTTCCCATCATATATTTTGCCAGAACAAATACCAGCCTCTTGCGCCTCACCAAGCTGAAGCTTGATCTAAAGGCACTGCTTAAAACATGTTCCAATGGAGCTTCTGAATTTGTGAGCATGCTGGCAATGTCCTTAGTTGGAATCGTGTACAATGTACAGCTATTAAAATATGCCGGAGAAAATGGAGTAGCTGCTTATGGAGTCATCATGTATGTCAGCATGATCTACATGGCTGTGTTTGGAGGCTTTTCATTGGGCGCAGCGCCTATAATCAGCTACCATTTCGGAGCAAAAAACACAGAAGAACTGAAGGGTTTATTCAAGCGAAGTTTTGTGATTATCGGCGGCTTTTCTGTGCTCTTGTTTCTGACATCGGTGCTATTCGGCAATCCGATCTCAAAGCTATTCGTGGGTTATGACCCCCAGCTTATGGACCTTACGCAAAGAGGTTTTCGCTTGTATTCTTTTTCTTTCTTACTCGTAGGAGTTCCTGTCTTTGGCTCAGCCTTGTTTACTGCCTTAAATGATGGCTTCACTTCTGCTACTATTGCTTTTCTGCGCACTGTAGTCTTTGAGATAGCCGCAATCCTGACCTTCCCTCTGATCTGGGGAGTGGATGGGATATGGTTATCAGTGGTTTTTGCAGAAGCTATGGCCCTCACCGTAACGCTGATCCTAATTAAAATAAAGCGTAACAAATATCAGTATTACTAAGATCAAGCGATTTTAGATCATAGACCTATAGCTACAGAATAAAAAGAGAAAAAGCTTGGATATAGCTTTGTCCGAACCGGCCTCTCCCCTTAGCCGTCGTGGAAATCTCGTGGAAATAGCAGTAAAATATACTCTTATTTGCAGGTCATATTGAGGACATTCCATAAGGTAGAGTAGCATGCCGATGCTGCTGAATCTGCCGTCTGGGGGAAGCTGCCCGGGGCGCTGAACTCCGATTCGGCGCCGATCGTTTTCAAGCCCTGCGGCTTTGCTGGATGCGAGACGCATCCAATCCAGCGAATACGCAAATCCAAGAAATACGACAATCCAGTAAATACGCCAATCCAGACAAATCTGGCATTCCCCCAAAATATCGAGTCACTCTTTTGATAAAGAACTTAATGATGGTATCTTAGCTATCATCTATGCCTATGTATTTCAGTTTATACTTTTGGCAGTTAAGATTCATGATTCTAGCATTAATGTCCTTCCAATCCGAGTCCCATCGGGACGGCATTTTAGATAGCAACCTACGGCTACACAAGGTTATAGAGTCCTGTAGGGACGGCATTTCAGATAGCAAACACCGACCAGTCCATAATCAGACTCTCGTAAAATGGGGGAATGCCTGAGACAAATCAATTGACAAATCTCCCTTGCCCCAAGAGCTTGCTCTTATGAAAGAGATTATTCGTAAAGCTACCCGCCCTCTGAACTTAGGTGGAGTCCAGATCGGCGGTAATGCCCCTATTTCCATCCAAAGCATGCTGAATGTCAAGACCAGCGATCTGCCCCGGGCTACGCAGCAGACCCGGCAGCTTGTCTCCGCCGGCTGTGAGATTATCCGCTTTTCGGTGATGGACCTTGATGATGCCAAAGCAATTAAGCCCTTAAAAGAGGCCACTGAGCTCCCCCTGGTCGCAGACATCCATTTTGACTATAAGCTGGCCATCGCAGCCATCGAAAACGGCATTGACGGTCTGAGGATCAATCCCGGCAATATCGGCTCCAAGCAAGGAGTGGAAAGCCTGGTCTCTGCCGCCAGAGAACGCAGGCTCCCCATCCGCATCGGAGTCAATAGCGGCTCGTTGCCCAAAGACCTTCTGGCCAAATACGGTCACGGCAAACAGGCCATGGTAGAGGCCGCACTTTCCCATGTCAAGATTCTGGAAGATTTAGGCTATCACGAGATCAAGATTTCGGTGAAAGCCTCCAATGTCCCCCTGATGCTGGCCAGCTACAGAGAGCTTTCCCGCCGCTGCTCCTACCCCTTGCATCTGGGCGTAACCGAAGCCGGCACTTTGCTCTCCGGCAGCATCAAAAGCGCCATCGGCCTGGGCATACTCCTGGAAGAAGGCATCGGCGATACAGTGCGGGTCTCTCTTTCGGATGATCCCATCAAAGAAGTATATGTAGCCCGGCGGATTTTGGTGGATCTGGGCCTCAGAAAAGGGCTGAACATAGTATCCTGCCCCACCTGCGGACGCACCCGCATCGATCTCATTTCTCTGGCTATACAGGTGGAAGCAGCGCTGCAGGAATTTGCCGACAAGGAGCTTACCGTAGCCGTGATGGGTTGTATCGTAAATGGCCCGGGTGAAGCCAGGGAAGCGGATTTTGGCATCGCCGGCGGCGACAAAGAAGGGCTGATCTTTGCCAAAGGCGAGATCATCGCCAAGCCGCCTGAAGCCGAATTGCTCCCCGCCCTCATCAAACTGATCCGCGAAGCTTAAAACAGATGCTGCTCAAGATATTCCTCACCTTTTTCAAGATCGGAGCCTTCACCATCGGAGGCGGCTATGCCATGATCCCGATGATCAAACGCGAGATCTGCGAACGCCATGGCTGGATCAGCGAAGAGGAATTTTTAGACGGCCTGGCTGCCGCGCAAAGCTGTCCCGGCCCCATCGCCGTAAATATCAGTATCTATTCCGGTTACCATGTGCGGGGCAAGACCGGTATGCTGGTAGCGCTTTTGGGCACGATCCTGCCTTCCACTATCGCTATCTTGACCATTGCCATGCTCTTTCAGCGCTATGCAGAACAAGTGCTGGTCCAAAAGGCTTTCACAGCGCTCAAGCCCGCCGTGGTCGCCCTCATCGCAGTCCCCTTGATCAATATGGCCCAAAAGAGCGGAATCAATCTCAAAAACGCCTGGTTCCCGCTGGCCATCGCCCTCTTAGTGGGCCTTGCCCATCTCTCCCCCGTCTATCTGATCCTGATCACCATCTTCTATGCCATCTGGGAAGCGCGCAAATGATCTACCTCAATATGGTCTTCACCTTTTTCAAGATCGGGCTGTTTAGCTTTGGAGGCGGCTATGCCATCCTGGCCATGATACAGCAGGAGGTCGTGCTGAAAAACGCCTGGATTACCGAAGCTGAATTTGTGGAGATTGTCGCCATTTCACAGATGACTCCCGGGCCGATAGCCATCAACGCCGCCACCTTCATCGGCTATCAAAAAGCCGGGATTATTGGCTCCCTGCTTTGCACCCTGGGCGTGGTTTTACCCTCTGTTATGATTATGTTTGCCATTACGGTGAGCTATCTGAAACTGAAGAAACTGGCCTGGTTCCAGCAGATTTTCAAGCGCCTGAGACTGCTCTCCGTGGGGCTGATCGCCGCGGCATTGGTCATGATCCTAGGACATGCGGTAAAAGACTGGTATTCTGTGGGCATCTTTGCTTGCTGCTTTTTGGCGACTTGGGTCTTCAAGCTCAGCCCTTTCACTATGCTGATTCTGGCAGCTATCTTTGGCATGGTCTTTGGGATGGTGTAAGAATGTATAAGATACTAAGACGCTTGAACTTAACTGAAAGTTAGCTTTCGCCTTCGGGGATGAAAGCAAAGTGCTCCAAGAGATTGGACTTAGCGTTTTATCAGCAACATGCTTCGGATTAGGCTGTTTTCTGTGATATTCATCAGCACATCAGTTGTATACTTATCAATTGAAACTTCGCGCACGTATGCGGGCAATCTGTCGCCCTATTACTGATCCTACATCGTTGAATCATATCCCGTGATAAGTGACGCCCACTTTCTGATACCCTCTTGCTTATTTTACCCCACTGAGCATCCTTGATAATGACATTTTATGAGCGAAATTCAGGAATTTTTACGCAAATTACCTGTTGTTGAATATTTTCTACAACCCCTCGTAACACTATATGACAGCAATAGGGTTGTATTTGAGTACCACCCAGAAAAATTAAAATAGAGCTTGACGAGCAAAGCAGGGGTAGATTTAATAGTTTTATCACAAGGTAAAATTCAGTAATAAAGTTTGTTAAACTATAAAAAATAAATCGTGTGAAGCGGAGACTTGCAGTGCAGGTCTTCAAAAAGTAGCAAAATGGTGAGTTGGTTTTTTTGCCGACTTTATAGTATTCAACTAAAAAATAGGAGTTGAACGATGAAAGATTACCGTAAAAAGGTTCGCGTTACATGTCTTGTGATCTTAGTGTGCTGCTCGATAGGATGGGCAAGCGATTATGAAGATGATGCTTTGATGGAGGCCGAGGCTCAAAAGGATATGCTGGCTTATGTTCAATCAACTTTCCCCTCACGTTTTGGCGATGATCTGCAAGTAGGAGATTATGTGCAATACGAGATTACTGACCATCATTCCCAAGCCGGTGAACCTGAGCATAGCAGCCTGGAAGTCACTGATAGACAAAATAACGTAGTAACAATCAAGGAAGAGTTTGAAGGGAATATCCTCTTTTACAAAGTTGATCTGAGTGGCAATACACTGCTGGAGTATTGGGGCTATGATGAAGAGGGCAGAGAAC
>Ga0265293_10008401_pt1 | contig 15305 bp, 16 predicted proteins | sample Munlanlewell138R_FD_192505 | JGI IMG/M metagenome (GOLD analysis project Ga0265293, IMG submission 192505) | Leachate microbial communities from a municipal landfill in Southern Ontario, Canada - Leachate well 138R | ecosystem: Engineered > Solid waste > Landfill > Unclassified | place: Canada...
TGGAGGCCCCGATCGGATTTGAACCGACGATCAAGCATTTGCAGTGCCATGCCTTACCACTTGGCTACAGGGCCTTATTACGCCCCATTATTATAACCTTAGGAGCGGTAAAAGTCAATTTAAATTGGCATGTTTTTTAAAGATATCGATCCATTTATTAATACCTAACATTAAATCCTGGTAAGTAACATCAAACTGACCGGTATAATATGGATCTTCGATATCTCGGCCATTACAATCCTCACATATTTCAAGGTATTTATAAAGCTTGTGAATATGATGACCAGCTAAAGATTTTAAATCACGCATGTTCATATCATCCATGCCAATAATAAAATCATACATTGAGAAATCTTGTTTCGTAATTCTTTCTGCTTTCATATCTGCAAATAAAGCATCGTGTTCTAATAACACTTCTTTTGTTCCTGGATGTGGTGGTTTTCCGACCGTGTAAGTTGATGTTCCTCTTGATTCGATTTGAATCATATTATCCAAACCTAAATCTTTCACTCTTTTACGAAACAACCCTTCGGCCATGGGCGAGCGGCAAATGTTTCCCAAACAAACAAATAAGACTTTAACCATTTTTATCACCGAAACCATTATAGCACACATTTAAGTCTCATCTGTCTTTATAAATTAGTATTGAAAAAACCATCTATCAATATTAAAATTATCTGAAATTTAATTGAAAAAAAATAAGAAGCATGTGCTTCTTACTTCTTTGTGTAATCTTGTTTACGGATGGTTCCGTCTATTTTGTGAATAACGATAGATGTGTCGTTTTTTTCTGCTAAGTCTTCAGCAAACACAATTGCTTCAGCTTGGGTATCAAAATACTTAATGGTTTTGTTAGACCCTTCTTTGCGAACGCGCCACTTTTTATGATGTTCACTTTTCGCATCTTTGTTTTGTGAAACGTGGTACTTGGGATTGACTGCCGGCTTTTCCGGTTGTTCTTCCTTTGCAGGTTTTTCAACAGGTTTTGCTTCTTTTGCAGGTCCCTTTTCTGCCTTTTGGGCTTCTTGTTGCATGACAACTTGTTCTTCTTGCAGTTCCTTTTTCTTTAGTCTTCTTCTTCTAAAAAAGCACATTAAAAACAACCTCCTCTTCTACATTCTATTATATACTAATTTTAAATAATTGCCAATCTATCAGCCTTACTTGCTAATGTGTTGGTTAAACCATCTTGTAATTTCTTGAAGGCGTTTAATTCTAGCTTTTGGTTTACCACTTCTAGAGAGTTCATGGTTTTCACCTTTAAACCAGACAAATCGCGTATCTAAACCATTTTCCTTAAGAATGGTATAAAACTGAATCGCTTGTTCAATGGGGCATCGATAATCTTCATCAGAATGAATTATTAACAGTGGTGTTTCAATCTTATGAGCATACTTTAAAGGTGAGTGATCCCATAACAATTTTGTATGTGTGAGTGGATGTCCATCAACCTGGTCTTTCGAAAAGTAATAGCCAATATCAGATGTTCCGTGGAATGAAATCCAGTTGGTGATACTTCTTTGGGTTGCAGCTGCACGAAAGCGTCTTGTTTGTCCAACCATCCAGTTGGTCATAAAACCACCATAAGAGCCACCTGTAACGAAGACATTCTTTTCATCAACTTGAGGAACTTTTTTAATAACTAAATCTAAAAATCCCATTAAATCATCATAATCAATGGTGCCATACTTACCTCTAATATCGGCAAACTCATTCCCTTTACCATCACTACCTCTTGGGTTCGCGAAACAGACAATGTAACCTGCGTTTGCCCAATACTGCATCTCATGATAAAAGACTTGACCATAAATGGTTTTGGGCCCGCCATGAATATTTAAAATAAGAGGATACGTTTCTTTAGGTGAAAAATCTTTTGGATATAAGACAAAACCTTTAATTTCATAAATCGCATTTTTAGAGATGATCGTTTTAGGTTTAGCGATATATTTGTTTTTTAATGCTTTACCATTGATTCGTGTTTTTTGTTTAACTTTTCCTTCTTCCAAACGATAAATTTCTTGAAGTTTTTGTTTATGAAGACCAACAAGATAAATTTGATCGTTAATGATTTCTAATCCATCAATGGATCCGTCCATGACAAATAAAACATCTAATTGCTTATTGGCATCTAACGTCATTATTTCGGTGTGATCATCGTTGGTTCTAACAAAATAAATTTTATTTTGATAAATGAAAGTTTGTTGGCTTCCACCTTTTCTCACATCGCTTCCCATCGAGTTATATGTTGAAAGGCTATACGATTTAAAAGGAATTAGCTCTTGGTTTTTCAACGTGTAAAAATCAAAGTTTTGATTGAGTCCATATTCTTTCATTTCTGATGCTTCAACGATGATTTTATCTTCTAACAAAAATAGGCGACCAATTTTATGAGTATCTTGTTTAAAGAGTACTTCTGTTGTTTTAGTATCAACATGGTAAACAAAAATGTTTGCTGTTGTAGTACGTACTGCTCGTGCTTGTTTTCCTGTGTAATATACTTGTTTTAAATCGGCAGACACTTCAAATGATATCAAATTAAAATCCGGATCAACGATGGGGATTAATTGTTCATTTGTATGATTGTAAATAAAGAGTTGTCTTCTCTTATTGGCAATAAAACCCATTCCATTACCGTAAAAGGGGATTTCTTGGATTTCTTCATACAGTTGTGCATCCTTTAGTTTTTTCAAAACTTCTTTTCGTTCTTCTTCAGAACCTTGGTATAAAGCGTGCTCTTGAGCAGTTAAAACCGCTGAAATTAAATACAGATCATCTCCAAGATTTTTAACAACGTCGCCTAAAATAGGAAGCGTGAAGGCATGAGATAAAGTTCCTGATTCAATTTCATATCGGTAGTAAATTTGATGTTTTTCAGTAACCTTTTTTTCTTCTGCTTTCGTTTTCTTATAAGGGAATAATAATGTATTGTCGTTATCCCAAATAAAACTACTATCCTTTTTTAATGACAACACGCGTTTCGCTTTTTCATCGATAAAAGTGTAAAGCTGATGTTGATAATTGTTTTTTTCATGGTGCGCTTTAGCGACAACAAAAGCAGCTTGAGTCCGACTGGGATTAGCCTTAAAGCCTGATATAAATTTATAATCTAAAATGTCTTTAATTTTGATTCTTTCCATTTTTTTCTCCTTAAAAAAAGGCTTCTTAAAAGAAGCCTAAATCACAAAGTTTCCGTTTTTAAATACGTGTACTTCTTGACCATCTTGTGTCAAGCCAATAATTTCCATATCTTCACTGCCAAACATAAAGTCAGCATGAACGATTGAGTTATTAAAGCCCTTCTCTTCTAAGGTTTTAATGTCTGCTTCTAAGCCACCTTTAATATTCATTGGATAGGCACGACCTAAAGCCATGTGGCATGATGCATTTTCATCAAAAAGCGTGTTTAAAAATAAGATGTTTGTATTTGAGATTGGTGAATCGTGGCTGATTAAAGCGATTTCGCCAATGTAACGGCTGCCTTCGTCAGCATCTAAAATGTTTCTTAATGTTTCTTTTTCTTCAGCAGCATCAAAATCAACAACTTTACCATCTTTAAACTCTAACCAGAAATCTTTAATTAAACGACCTTGGTAATTGAGTGGTTTGGTTGCGACGACACGGCCTCTTGTTCCCCATTTATAAGGCATAGTAAAGTTTTCTTCTGTGGGGATGTTTGGGTTAAAATAAACACCATTAGCAGCAATTTCACCACCACCTGCCCAAATGTGATTTGGAACAAGTTCAACAATTAAATCGGTTCCTAAACTGTTTTTAAAATGGAGATGTTTAAAGTTATAATTGTTTAACACTTGGTTGTGTGCAAGCAAGTTTTCATTATGGATTTCCCATTCTTTAATTGGATCATTTGTTTCTGTCACTCGTGAAGCATCAAGAATCGCTCCCCACAGTTTCTCAACCGCATCTTCTTCAGTTAATTCTGGGAAGACTTGTTTTGCCCAAATCGGGTTGGGTTCTGAAACAATGGTCCATTGGACTTTGTTCCCCATTGTGTGTTCACGGTAAAAGGAAATGGCTTTTTGCATCGCTATGCCTGCTTTTTGAGCTTTCATCGCATCGACATCTTTATTTAATCCCGGAATCGGTGATAAAATGGAAATCATTGCTGCGCCGATATCAACATAGTGTTGATAACGTTGGATGGACCACTCAGGAATATCAGTTAGTGTTTCTAAACTAGCGTGTAACAGTGTGTCGCGAGAGACAAATTCATCGCGCCATAGGACGTGGACTTGTTTTGCACCTTGTAAATAAGCTTGTTTCACAATCTCCCTAGCAAGGACTTTGGTTTCAACAGACGTGCTAATAACAACGTCTTGGTCTTTTTGAACATTGGCACCGACTTTAACGGCAAGTTCAGCGAGTTTGGTAATTAATTCTGGTTTTGGCATCTTAACACTCCTTCTTTTCTTTAATTATAACATAAGAACAGGGTGAAATTCACCCTGTTTTTCGCTTTCTTAAACTATTTTTTATTGTTAGATAAGACTTTTAAATATGAACTATCTTTCTTAAGGAATTTCAATAATTCTTAAGGTGTTGGTTGATCCATGCTGTTGGGCCCAACCAGAAGTAATAATCAGTGTTGTTCCTGAGCGATAACCAAAATCACGAGCGACATCAATCGCAACTTTATCGTATAAAGAATAATCGGTCACAATATTACGGAGAGCCGAGAAAACACCCCAATAATATGTTAGTTTATGAGCCGTCTCTAAACTATCTGTAATCGCAATAATCGGTACTGCAGGTCTAAATTTACAAATTCGTTTAGCTGTCCCACCTGTTTCTGTAAAAGCAATAACAAGCTCTGCTTTTGGTAGTGAAAGTGCTGTTTGACTAACAGCGATACCGATGGCATCGTTAATCGTTTGCTGACTTGTTTTAATATTTCTTTCTAAAATCTCTGCATATGGAATACTACTTTCAATCGCTTTGGCGATTGTATCCATCGTTAAAACGGATTCAATGGGATATTCACCTGCTGCAGTTTCACCTGATAACATGATTGCATCAGAGCCATCTAAAATCGCATTGGCGACGTCTGATGATTCTGCTCGTGTTGGTCTAGGTGATGTAACCATTGATTCTAACATGTGCGTTGCAGTAATTACAGGTTTCCCCATTTCATTGGCACGGCGAATAATTCGTTTTTGGTAAAGGGGGACTAACTGTGTGGAAACTTCAACACCCAAATCACCTCTAGCAACCATAATTCCATCTGAAACTTCTAAAATTTCATCTAAGTTATCGACACCTTCTTGACTTTCAATTTTCGAAATCAATTCGATATTGGGTTTCCCAACTTCTTCTAAAATTTTTCTAACTTCTAAAACGTCTTCTTTTCTTCTAACAAAAGAAAGAGCAAACATGTCGATATCATGATTAGCTGCAAAAACAATATCATCATAATCCTTTTGGGAAATAAATGGCATCGACAATTTTACTGTGGGAACGTTAACTCCCTTGCGGGATTTAATAACACCTGAGTTTAATACTTCTGCAAGCATCACACCATTTTTATTTTCAATAACCGATAATTTAATTTTCCCATCATCAATTAAAATAAAGTCGCCTTTAACGACATCATCATATAATTCGTCACAATCAATATGAAACCGTTTGGAGTTACCCATGATCATATCTCGATGAATTTCGACAATATCACCAGTACGAAATTGAGCTTGACCATTTTCAAAAAGACCTGTCCTAATTTCGGGCCCTTTCGTATCTGCTAATATACCAATATAACGACCCTTCTCTTTCGCCACCTGGCGAATGGTCTCAATCCGTCTTAGATGTTCATCGTGATCGGCATGAGAAAAGTTCATTCTCGCAACATTCATTCCTGCATCAATGATTTTACTAATCATTTCTGCGGATTCAGTTGCTGGGCCGATGGTGCAAATAATTTTTGTCTTTCGTATCATTTTGGACCTCCAAAATCAATCTACTTCTATTATACATGATTTTCAAAAGGATATAAGAAAACAGGATATAAAAATGATTCATTTTAAGAAAAACGGGGAAGGATTCCCCGTTCTTATTTTATCTTTGATTTCCCATGTAAAAGACTGCGATGGTCTTGGGTCCAGAATGAGCACCAATAATGGGGCCGATATATCCATAAACGATGTCTTTAACACCGATTTGATCTTGAATTAGAGTGCCGATATAATGGGCGTCTTCTTCATCATCACCGTGGGAAATGAAAATAGTTTGTTCCTTTGGATTGATAATTTGTTCATTAATTAAATCAACCATTTTTTGAAGTGATGTCTTTCTTCCTCTCGCTTTTGCGATAGGAATGAGTTTACCTTCATCATCGACATGTAAAATGGGTTTTACTTTAAGGAGAGAGCCAATTAAAGCTTTCGCTGTTGATAAGCGTCCTCCTCTTCTGAGTGTCCCTAAATCATCAACGGTAAAGATATGACAAAGTTTTAATTTATTATCTTCAACCCACTTTGTTAATGCCTCAAGATCTAAGCCTTTGGCTTTTTGTTGGTATGCATACCAAACCAATAATCCTTGGCCCATAGAAGCTGACTTTGAGTCAACAATCATAATTTTACGGTCAGGGTATTTTTCTAATAATTCAGTTCTTGCCAAAATGGATGATTGGTAAGAACCAGAAAGGCCTGATGAAAAAGCGATATATAAAATATCTTTTCCTGCTTCTAAATGTTTTTCAAAAAACTCTAAATACTCAGCTGCGTTAATTAAAGTTGTTGTCGCAACTACTTTATTCCGCATTTCATTATAAAAATCAACTATTTTCAATGCTCGTTCATCTGGATAATGTTTATACGATTGTCCTTTAAAATCAACCGTTAAAGGGATGACATCTAAGCCCATTTCTTGAACTTGAGTCAAAGAGAGATCACTACATGAATCGGTCAATATGACATAATTTTGGCTCATCTTTTTACTCCTTTATCATATTTTTTATTTATTTTTATTTTATCATGAATTAAATCATATCTTTTTTTAGATGACTTAAATGGCATTTGAAAAGCACTTCTTATTAATATTTATAATAAACAATGCAAAATTGCTTCATTTTAAATAACACCGATATATAATAATAGCATATTCAAAATAATCATCAGAAAGGATAAAAAGTTATGAAAAAAGTGCTCATCATCTTCTCTGTCATTGTCGTTTTACTTGGTGCTTTGATTGCATCCATCTGGTATCGTTCCTATAATGGCGAAATCGAAATGAATAACCAAATCGAAAACATTCGTGGTGATGTTCATGCGGCCATGGGTGCCCGTTATGAAAAAGTTGCAGCGTTCATCGATGCGATTCAAGGCGCAAATGCTACAGTGAGTGGCTATTTGGGTATCATTCGTGATGCTAGAACTGCCTTTGCCAACGCCATTAGTACGGAGAACTTTGCAGCTGCAGATGAAGCAGGTGGTCTGATCGACTCTACGTTTGTCAATCTCTTGTCATATATGGAAGACAACCCTAGCTCATATAACACTGTTAACCTATACTCAGGCTTCATGGGTGAATTTGCAGCATCCACCAATACCGTTCTTAACGAAATTAGAGCGTATAATGCCAGTGTTAGAGACTACAACACCCACATCCAAAGATTTCCAAACAAGATGTTTTTAAGTGGTAAACAAGCTAAAACCCAATACGAAGTTCCAAACTATAACGCTGAACTACCAACCTTTAATTAATCATGAAAGCCATCACTTATAAAAGACTCCTTGGTCTTCTTTTCGTCTTTTTTATTGGCTTCCTTCTTTTAGGATGTCAAAAAGATGGTCTCATTAAACAAACAGATGAATTTTACGTGAACGATCATGCGCACGTTCTTTTAAATGCGACCAAATGGACCATTGTTAATTATAGTGATGAACTTTATGAAGATTCCTCAGAACAAGATTATGTCGATGATAAAATTGATGGAGCACAAGTTGTTGTCTTAACTTATGCTGGTGAAGTCGGTGACATTAATACAACCGATATTTTCAATGCCTGGGGCATTGGTAAAAATAACATGGGGTTGTTTATTGTCCTTTTCTTTAATAAAAGTGGTGAAGATGCAGTCTTTACCGATATTGTTATTGAAATTGGCGAAAAACTATCTGGATATTTATCTGCATTTCACGCATCTGAGTTAATTGACTTATACTTCAATCATCCAGATTTGAGTGAAAGTGATTATGACCTAAGATTAATGTCATTATATTTTGCCTTTCTTGAATTTATTTATTTAAATGTTTACGATTACGTTTCTTATAACTATGTTTCTTTCTTATCTGAGTATTTAGACCAACAATATGAATATTTTGGTTTATTACCTTCTGAGCGCTCAACCGGTCTTTCTAACATTCCAACTTGGGTTTGGATTGTCCTCATTGTCTTTGGTGTCGTAGGATCCTCTTCTTTCTTAATACCTGCATTATTTGGATCCAGTGGCTTTAAAATCTTTGGTGGTGGTGGGCGATCTCGCGGATACTGGTTTAGACGTTAAACACTCCTTTTCAAACGTGTAAGAAAAAAAGATGTAGGCAGCAAAAGATTTTATGAAAATCTTTTAGCTTATATCTTTTTTTATGTATGCAAAGATTATTATTAAAATACTATTTCACATCAGTAAAATAAAAAAGAAACCCTAAAACTAGATGTTCTAGACGGTTTCGATATTTTTTCATAAGATGGAGCGGGTGAAGGGAATCGAACCCTCGTCAACAGCTTGGAAGGCTGTGGTTCTACCGTTAAACTACACCCGCGAAAATCATGGTCGGGAAGACAGGATTTGAACCTGCGACCTCCTGGTCCCAAACCAGGCGCTCTACCAAGCTAAGCTACTTCCCGAAAAAATGGCGTACCCAAGAGGACTTGAACCCCTAACCTTTTGATCCGTAGTCAAACGCTCTATCCAATTGAGCTATGGGTACTCCTATAGAGTTGCGAGAACTCTTATCATAAAACGTATGACTACGTTTGTTTGAAATAGTGGTGACCCGTACGGGATTCGAACCCGTGAATGCATGCGTGAAAGGCATGTGAGTTAACCGTTTCTCCAACGGGCCAATATGCAACAGCACATATAATTATACCAAGTTTTTTTAAATTGTCAAGATTTTCATGAAAGTTTTTATAGGTTGGATAAATGAACCTTTTTTTGGCTTCAATGTGCTGTTTTATCTCATCAATAAAGGATATCTTCTAAGAGTTCTTTTGCTTTAGATTCTCCTTTAAGCTGTTTCACAATCGCATAGACAAAATCATAGACAACACCTGCACCTCGTGCAGTAATAATATTACCATCTATTACCACTTTTTCATGAGGCAAATACGTGCCCTTTGGCATATCAATTTCACTTCCAGGAAAAGCTGTAAACTGCTTGTTATCCAATAGCCCAGCTTGACCTAAAAATCTTGGCCCAGCACAAATGGCTGCGATTAGTTTGTTTTGATCATTAAACTGATTTGCAAGTTGTTTAATCGCTTTATCTTCTTTAATAATCTCACCAACATATTTTCCACCAGGAATAATTAAAAAATCATATGTGTCCACTTCAACTTCTTCAAGAAAATAATCGGTTCGAACTTGTTGTCCAAAAGCTGTTTCTATCCATTTATTACTAGAAGTGGTTATGGCATCAATGACTAAACCAGCCCGGACCAATAAAGCTTTAGTAGCGAGCGCTTCAACATCTTCCATGTTTGGGTGAAAGACAATGAGTCCTTTCATAATAATACCTCCATCATTTTTAAAAAGATTTCTTTTAGCTGATGAGCACCAACGGTTTGCTCAAATGTTTGATATGTTTCTAAATGTTGGTCTTCACCGATGACATCAGAGACCAGTTTAACACTAACAATCGGAATTTGATACGTATGAGCCACTTGATAGTAAGCAGCACCTTCCATATCAAAAACTGTAGGAGTATTTACTGTTTCCATCATAAAACGGTCGCCTGTTAATAAGCGGCCTTTTTTCGCTTTATCAAGCGTTTTATATAGTTTGTTAAATAATGTTTTGTCTGTTTCAAAAATAGCTGGGTAATGAGGCACCTGGCCCTTTTGATAGCCAAATATTGATAAATCAAAATCATGATATGTAGCATTTTCTATCACCACAATATCATTTAACTCAAAGCCGTTACCACCTACAAAGCCAAGATTTATAATAAGATCAACAGAATGTTTTTCTAAATAAGCTGCTAGCTTCATCGCAGCATTCACTTTACCAATCCCGGTAACTAAAACATCAACATCGGGATGCTTTAAAGAAACGATTTCTTTGGCTTCACTTTCCATTGCAATGACAATTAAAATCATGAACGGTCACCTAAAATCTGCTCAATTTTAGTAACAATTAAATCAACCGCAATGTTATGTTTTGTGTCATTAGGAATGATGACATCCGCATGTCGTTTAGTTGGTTTAATATATTGAATATACATCGGTTTAACCGTTGTTTGATATTGAGAAACAATATTTTCTAATGTTCGACCTCTTTCGTTTAAGTCACGCAACATCCGGCGAATAAAACGAGTATCATCATCTAGTTCTACATAAATCTTTATATCTGATAAATCACGAATCTGAGGATTTTCTAAGATTAAAATACCTTCAACAATAATCACTTTTTTAGGGATAACATGTTCAATTTTATCACTTCTCGTTAGTTGAACAAAATCATAAACGGGTTTATCAATCGCTTGGCCGTTGATGAGCGCTGTAAGATGCTTAAAAAGGAGTTCATTGTCTAAAGAACTTGGATGATCATAGTTCATATCATAGCGTTTTTCTAATGGTAAATGGGCTTGGTCGTGGTAATAATCGTCGTGGTTAATAATAATGACATCTTCTAAGCCAGCTTTGGCCAAGATTTCTTGGACAACTGTACTTTTTCCAGATGCCGAACCACCGGCCACGAAGATAACTAACGGCTTCGTCATAAAAACTAAATCCTACATTGAGGGTCGAGATGCTGTTGAGCATCTTGGTCAATCATATCGTTGAATTCTGGATGTCTTTTAAACCAAGCAACAGCATATGGACACGTTGCAACCATCTTTAAGTTTTTACTTTTAGCATAGGCAACAACTTCATGCATTAATTGACTTGCAACACCTTGACCACGCAAACTTGGGTCAACAAAAGTATGATCAACGTTCACAACACCTTCGCTAAACTGAGGGAAAGTTGCGACGACAATTTCTTTTTGATTTTCGTCAAGAACGTAGATTTTATGATCTTCATGAATGAACTTCATAATATCATCTCCTTCATAAAAAGTATATCATATTTGTCAAGAAATAACGATTAAAAAAGATTAAAAACAACGATTTTAAGACTTTCATCTTATAGTTCTAATTTATAATCTTATTTATAAAAAATCTCCTTTGGAACCGTTATTTTTGTCCTATATTGTGGTATAATAATGAAGGTATAAAGGAGAAAAGTAGTATGACAAAAAAAGAATTGCTATTAGAAACAGGGGCTTTAATTATCTCTGCATTACTGATTGTTACTGCTCTTATCTTACAAAATTATCAACTTAATAATACTTTGATTATGATCCTATTTGGTCTTGCTTTTATTATTGGCGGATTCGAAAAGGCCAAAGAGGGTATTCAAGAAACGATTGAAAACAAAGCTTTAAATGTTGAAATTTTAATGATTATTGCGGCTTTGAGTGCTTTTTTAGTTGGTGACTTCTTTGAGGGTGCTATTTTAATTTTCATTTTTGGACTAAGTGGTGTTCTCGAATCTTGGACGTCCTCAAAAAGCGAAAAAGAATTGACCAACTTACTAAATCTATCACCAAAGACAGCACTTCTTCTTAAAGACGATGCACAAATTGAAATTCCCATCCAAGATTTGCAAATTGGTGATATTGTTATTGTTAAAGTAGGTGCTCAAGTTCCTGTTGATGGGATTTTGTTTGAAGGATCCACATCACTCGATCAATCACCTATTACTGGTGAATCGATGCCCATTGATAAACAGATAAATGATAGTGTCTATGCAGGCTCCATCAATTTAGAAAAGACGGTTCTGATTCAAACAACGAAGGATCCGAAAGACTCTGTCTTAGAAAAGATAATTGCTTTTGTTGCTGATGCGCAAGAGAATAAAACAGAATCTCATACTTTAATTAAACGGATTGAAAAGTATTATGTGTATTTTATTATAGGTTTTGCCCTTTTAATGATGTTTATTCCACCACTTTTTCATTGGTTAACTTTAGCTGAGTCCTTTAGAAGGGGAATCATCGTTTTAGTTGTTGGTTCGCCGTGTGCCTTGGTTGCTTCGATTTCACCAGCGATGCTGTCGAGTTTATCCAATGCTGCAAGACACCGATTATTAATTAAAAGTGGACGCACTTTAGAAGATATGGTTGGGATTAAAACGGTTGCTTTTGACAAAACTGGAACCATTACTAAAGGTGAACCTGAAGTTATTCATTTTGAAGTTTTAAAACAAGGTGAGCCTTCCCTTCGTGATTTAATTTACTCAATCGAAAAACAATCAGACCATCCACTTGCGAAAGCGATTACCGCTTATTTAGGTGATGTAAAGGATTTAAATATCGAAACGAGTGAAGTTTCTGGCCATGGTATGTCCACAAATTATAATAATAGTCTTTGGAAAGTGGGTCGTTCTACAAAGACCATACTGGATGAAAAGTTATTATCCTTTATTAATAAAGGCTATAGCATGGTTTATATTTCTAAAGATGATGTTCTTATTGCCTATTTTGCCTTAGCTGACACCTTAAGAGAACAAACACAAAATGTTGTTCAGTCACTTAAAAAACAAAAAATCACTTCTGTTCTATTAACAGGAGACCACGCTTCAACTGCTCAAGTAATTGCTAAAGAAGCTGGCATCGAACATGTTGAGGCCGATTTATTGCCTCAAGATAAGGTTGAAATTATTAAACAAATTCAAAAACAATATGGAAAAGTGTTGATGGTTGGTGATGGAATTAATGACGCGCCTGCACTTGCTCAAGCAGATGTGAGTGTAGCAATGGGCGGAGGGACTGATGTTTCATTAGAAACGGCAGACATCGTCTTTATGAACAATCGACTAGACAACCTACCTAAATTGGTGCGTCTAGCCAAAAGAATGCGCCGAATTACATTACAAAACATTATCTTCTCGTTAAGTATTATCTCTCTGTTGATGATCACAAACCTCTTTGGATGGATGAATTTACCACTAGGTGTGATTGCCCACGAAGGTTCAACCATTTTAGTTATCTTAAATAGTTTACGGTTACTTGTTAAATAAAAAAGAAACCTGCATGAATTGATGCAGGTTTTTAAAACAAATAAATAACATTTAAGCGCTCAGTTAAGGAAGGATTTTTTTATAATATGCCTTTCTTGGATATCTGTTTTCCATCACTAAATCTAAATAATGAATAAACCCGGATGCTTCAAAATTTTTAATGCTGTATTGATTATCTGGGTGAACATTTAATACAATATAAATTCCACCGTTTTTCCTAACAAAATCTTCAAAATATTCATTAAAAAATATTTGCAGTTTCTTTCCTCTATATGTCTTTTTAACAACGACAGCTTTATAATAATAAATCGTGTTTTTGTCTATATTATTAAATATTTTCGAATTAAGTAATTCTTCTTCAAAGCAGTTTGGTCTAAGGAGGGTACCAAATGCAATTAATTCCTGTTTTAAAAACAATCCAATAACTAGCGATTGCTTATTTAAGATTTCCATATACTTTTCGAATGAAGTAAAACGGTATAGATCATCATTTTCAAGTTCTTGGATAGTCTCATTTTGAAGTTTTATTAATAAGTTTAAATTCTTTTCATCAATTAATTTTAATTTAACATCATTTTCAATCATAAAATGCTGATAAACAGGATTCTTCATAATGTATTTTCAGTCCTTTTTTTAATCTGTATTTTCGCCACAACCTATGTAATGAATAAATATTATTATAATGATCTTTTCTTTTAACCAACTTCAAATCTTGAACGACCGGATCGTTACAGATGAGGAAAAAGCGATGAGAGAATAATTCATTAATAACGCCAAAATTAATAAACTTTCTTTCAAACAGTAAATAGATGACTTCAAAAAAGTTTAAATAACTGTTAAATTTGACGATATCTTCTTCATCTAAATAAGACTTGCCTTCTTTTTGATTTTTTCTTTTCTCCAAATACGCATCATACAACCCGTTTTCACGGGCATTGTATAAAACACTATATATGTGAGTGATCTTATCTGAGTTAATGAAGTCATTGTTTAATCCTGTAATAAAAACAGCTTGATTTAATTTCTTAGTTTTTCGAAATTCATACCATACTGCAAAAATACCCGAAAGGGTTGTCACAATGAAAAGAATGTCCCCAATCTCAAACTCTGGGTCTTTCATCATTTCAGCCACATAAATTATTATTGCGATTAAAACAACCAAAATGATAATAATGATAACACTATTTCTTTTAAACTTACTACTATCCACTTTTCATCCCTCACTTTTAAAATTTTTAATTTTTTCTTCCAAAAGATGACACTAAGAAACGCATTCCTTTATAAAAATTATAACATTTTATTGAAGTAATAAAAATACAAAATTAAAAAAGGATGGCTGATAAAGATTATCATAACCATCTCGATTTTCTTTTTATTCAATTTAAACTGACAATACCATTGTGAAAACTATAGGTGTTTTTTTTCTTTCATCTTAGTATTTTCATTTTTATATTGTAGCAAAGATGAAACGATAATTGTTAAAACGGCTACAACTGCTATTATCACCACGATAAAGATAAAGTCAAGATGAGGAAAAAAACTATTGATAGATATTCCAATTAACAGTGTTGCTATAAAAGTAGTTAAAGCAGTTTTCCATACATTTTTCATTATTATCTTCCCCTTTAAATCAATTAATTATTTTTTAAATTTTAACATTTTAATATCGCACCTTTATTATAGTTTCTATTATTTTTGAAAAACAGGGCACATGTGTCACTAAATAAAAAAATGCTACCATTGGTAGCATTCAAATGTCAGATGGCGCCCACACTAGGACTTGAACCTAGGACCCCCTGATTAACAGTCAGGTGCTCTAACCAACTGAGCTATGTAGGCAGTAGGGCGGACCCCATCATCAAGTTCATAATTAAAAGTAAGATTTGCCTGGCAACGTCCTATCTTCGCTCCTTAGAACTATTTTCAGCGCTGAAGTGCTTAACTTCTGTGTTCGGTATGGGAACAGGTGTATCCACTTCGCCATCGTCACCAGACATCTCTCAAAA
>Ga0265293_10008402_pt1 | contig 15305 bp, 15 predicted proteins | sample Munlanlewell138R_FD_192505 | JGI IMG/M metagenome (GOLD analysis project Ga0265293, IMG submission 192505) | Leachate microbial communities from a municipal landfill in Southern Ontario, Canada - Leachate well 138R | ecosystem: Engineered > Solid waste > Landfill > Unclassified | place: Canada...
TCTTCTCCCAATCTATTATTGAATTAATTTGATTGAAGAATACTTCTTTGACTTTTCTTTTATCTGCTGCAAGGTCTGCAAAACTTGTGAGTTCTATCTTATTCATAGTGCAAAGATAAGCAAAATACATGACTTAACATTCTGTTTATTAACTTTTAATACTGAATTTTACCTTGCAATGGTCTTACACCATTAGAACAAGGATTATATAAAACACCTAAAAATTCTTCAAGGGATAGAGTAGAAAAAATTGCACTTTTGGACTCTGTAATTTTAATAAACCAAGACGACAAAATATATTGTACAAAGATAGACTTGATAAATTGGAAAGAATTTAATGTACCAATTATTGATTTTAATTTTCTAAACGATAAAAACGAAATTCATTTAAAAGGTATTTATAGATATTATGTCTTAAATCAAGACTTAGATTTATTATCAACTTCTTTAATAGAAAATAAATTCTTATGCAATTTACCTTTTGAAAAACAAGATATAAATGTAAGTAGTTACTTTGATTCAAAAATCAAATCAATGACTATTAAGTCAATTATATTTACTCCCATTAAAAATAGTTTAATTTCAGAAAACAAAAGAAGTGCAAACGTTGCTACTTTAAGAAAAAAACGCAATGGAAGGATTGTATTAAATAATAGTTTTTATAGTTCTAATATTGATTTTAAAAATGATATTTTCAAATCAATATTTGATGATGACAAATATAAAAATATAAGTAATTCAAATAATCGGTTCAATTTCAATGAAGATGATATGAAAAATTTCAAAGAAATCTTGTTTGAAAGATTTGATAATTACAATAGCAGGACAAAACATTTAATAAATCCCAGGGATATTGATAAATATGATTTTGAAAATCTAAAACCTATCTTTGAAAACATCGATCTTGAAAACCTATTAAATATTAATAACTATTCGTGTCTTGATATTTTCTTTAATCCAAGAAATTATTTTGAAATAACAATCAAGAACGATAATAGTGAATACATATATATAAATAATAAAAACTCTGTTTTGTTTTCATTACCATGGGAAATAACATATAATGGAAACAAAACTTATTGCTATGATCCTAAATTAACATTCTTATTAAGAGATATAATATCCCCTTTAAATCTTGGTAATGAAAATTTACTTTTAGGAGGAGAGATTATATATGAAGCTATATTGAGAGATATTTTGAACAAACTTCATTATGTAAATCCTCTAAGATAACAAGTATAATATTGACTTTTATTACATCTACTCGAATAAAAAACTGGATAATCCATGAATGAATTTCAGGAATTACCCAGTTAATTTCTAAATCGACTGAACAATTATTTTCTTACATCCCCATTCCACCTTGCATATTGGTGTTGGATTTTTTTCCTGTGGTTCTATCGTCGAATTGGTCGTCCTTTTTGTTTAGTTTTGGATTGATACTTTTTCCGAAATTGAATTTCACTCCTACGCTATACATACGGAACTGGGCTTTGTGAGATTGATTCCATACTGTGTTTTGGTAGCTATAACTTGTCTTGGCTGCATCTCTTGCAAAGAGGTTATTTACACCTGCACTTATGGTTAGCTTCTCCTTAAAGAAGGATTTATTTGCATTGATATTTACTCCTCTAAAGCTTTCGTACTTAAATATTCCCCATGTTCCACCAGAGGTATAATAGCCTGAAAGGTCTAATTTGTATTTCTTAGGTAGAGTAAAGCTTAGTGAGCTATATCCCACAAAGGAAAATGCCTCGTTTACAAAATTAAATCCTTCGTTTTGGGAATTATTATTAGTATAGTTCTCGCTAAGGTAAGCAACTACTGTTAGCCATGGTTTAACAGGGATTGATGTGCTAACGCTAAGGTTTAGGTTATGGGAGTTTTGGATATTGGCAGGCATTGAGTAATTGATTAATCCATTATTAGCAGTTATAGGTATTTCCGAAACAATATCGTTTGTGTAGCTATAGGTTAGGTTAGTGAATAACACATACATAAATGAATGTTGAAGTGAAAGGTTATGTGTGTACTGAGGTTTTAGTTTTGGATTTCCCACCTTATAGGTATAGTCGTTAAGCCATTGTTGGAATGGGTTTAGATTATCATAGCTTGGACGAGAAATTCTAAGGTTATAAGAGAAATTCAAAGTACTCATATCTGTGAATGCATGTGATAGGCTTAGATTAGGGAATAGTGAATAATAGGAATTAGTAAAGCTTGTATCATTAATAACTTGATGTCCCTTAATATTTGTATTCTCAGCTCTAAGACCTAAACGCATTGAACTTTTAGAATTAAAGGTTTTCTTCAATGATGCATAAAGGGCATTGATATTTTCTTCAAATATAAAATTATTAGATTTGTTTGCCTGATTAACATTGTCGAGCTTAGCTTTGAAATCATTATCAACATTGGTATAAGCGAGTTTAAAACCAGACTCTAAGCTAAGACTCTCAGAAAATGGTTTGAAATAATCTCCCCTAAGATTATAAGAATAATATGAGCTATTAGTAATATTTCTCAAATCCTCAATCTTATAGGGGTCAACTTGATTGATTAAAAAATTATAGTATTTAGTGTTTGAACCTGATTCGTCCATTGATGAATTTGTTATAAGGTCGAAATTAAAAGCAAGACTTTGTCCAAGTGTATCGAATTTGTGAAGGTAGTTAGCGTTAATAAGTATGTTATTATTATTATTATACATTGTAGAATTAGAAATATAGCCAAGAGAATCGAAATAATTACCGCCTCTATTCACCGATATAATTGATGAGGTTGGATAGGTTAGCTTTGGAGTATTATTATTTGAGTAGGTTAGGTAGAAACCGATAGTATTCTTATTATTTATCTTATAGTCTGAACCAATATTAAGATTATAGTTCTCGCTCTTCCAATCCATTTTTGTATTATCTATAAAACGTATTGTATCAAGCCCATTCCCAGTTTTCTTAATAGAGTTAGTTTCCATATACTGAGCCCAACGAGTTGTTGAGAAAGATAGTGTCGATGTCCATTTATCATCTACATAGTTAAGGTTTACATCACCAAGAATTGAGGCTCTTTCTCCATAATAGAGGTTAGAGCCTAAGGACGCATTCCAACCATTTGTTTTCTCTTGCTTAAAGAGTATATTAATAATACCTGCAACTCCCTCAGCATCGTATTTAGCAGATGGATTGATAATTAATTCAAATCTATCGACCTGAGTAGAAGGTATGCCTTTAAGGATTTGCACCATAGAGTTCCAAGGCAGTTTCATATCTCTTCCTTGAAATTGAATCAAGACTCCGCCCTTGCCGTTTAGCTTAAGGTTATCATCATTGTCTATTGAAACCCCAGGTGCTTTTTTCAATAATTCAAAGGCATTGGTAACAGATGTTGCAGTGTTTTTATCAATATTCATTGTAAGTTTATCTGCGTCGAGGGTAATTCTATCCTTAAGAGCTATTACCTCAACCTCATCAAGGCTTTGGTCATTAGCTACCATTTCGATATCACCCAAATCCAAGAGATTTCCCTTTATCATTGATGAGGTAATATCCATTTCAAATTTATTATATCCTACAAATGATATGCTTAGTTTCATATCTTTCTTCTTGATATTCTTAAATTCAAATACCCCATTGCTGTCGGCAGCAACTCCAGAGATTTGTTTATTAATATCTTTGCTCTCTGTTAAAAGACAATTGACAAAGACAAGCTTTTCTTTTGTGTTCTTATCTATAACCCTCCCTTTTATTGTTGTGGTTTGAGCCATAGTAAAAGAAGATAGACTTAAAAATAAAAGTCCAATAATTATCCGTTTCATTATTTGTTTATTATTATGGTTTCTGTATTTGTAACTGTTGTGGTATTGCTTTCATAAATATAAGCTCCACCAACTCTATGCCATTTCTTTGTTGTAACTGTTTTTGTTCCATCAGGATTGGTTGTCATTTCTGCCCTATCTATTTTGTCTGGCAATTCATTTACAAAATAAACGGTAAGAATAATTGAACCAATAAGGGTTATTGCTGCGATGGATATTAATAATTTTGTGCTTAGTTTCATATCTACTTTGTTTTATATTGTTTAAATTCTTCTATTATTTCTTCTATACTGATATTTAATTGTTCCATTTGTTTGAACATATTAGGGAGGACATCATGACGAAACTGCTTTTTTCTAATTTCAGTAATAAGAATTGTAGCATTTTCAGATACAAAATATCCAAGACCTCTCTTATTATAGATTATCTCATTTTGCTGGAGATAGTCGAAGGTTCGCATAACAGTATTAGGGTTTACCTCGTGTTGGGCTGCAAAATCCCTTACCGAAGGTATCCTTTCGTTTGCCTTATATTTCTCCCAGAGGATATTATCGCATATCTTATCTGCAAGCTTAAGGTAGATTGGGTTTAGGTCTTGAATCATCCTATACCTCCTTTTCTTTTAATGCAATATATGAGTTAACCAAAAAGAAGACACCCATTAAATAATATATGATTTTAGGAAGATATTCAGGAAGATTTACATCTATTAGGTCAATAGGGATATTAAATTCTCCAATTATAGAATATACTATTAATATATTTATAATTGCAAGAACAAACATAAAGCCGATAAAATATAATAACATCTTCAATCCTCCCTGCTTTTTGAAATAGATATTCCCAAAGAATACCATTCCTAACATTGGAATAGCTTTTAGATACTGTTTAGAAAGTCCTAATATCATATCCGACAAACTCGAAACTGTATTTAGTAATTTATTAAAGAATATAGTATCTACTAAGTAACGAGTATAATTAGCAATGATAATAATTATTGCTAAAGCAATTGGGTAAATTATAAAAGCTGTAATAAAATTATATATGTATTTCTCCTCTGTGCTTGCAGGCAGGTTAAGGATTTGAGACCTTGTGCTTGGAGAACCAAAATACTCTTTAAATGTATGAAGAGCCATTAAAATTAGAATTAAAATTCCTATCGATACCGCTGTAGGCATTAATAATTGAATAAAGAATATTGCTATCAATACCCTTATATAGGAATTTTGATTTATCTTTAATTCTCTTTTGATTAGATTAAATAATCTATTTATGCTGATTTCCATATCTCTTATTTTTTATTGTTGTTAAATAAAGAATTTATTTTCTCTCTGTTTTGGAATACTGCATTGAAAAGCAATTCTATATCAATATTCGATTCCAAATTCTCGGTATTTTCCATTACATAGGTATTTCCTGCAATTGAGTCTTCGCTATATATATAATTTCCCTCTCCCTCATTATTTCTTTCTACTCCAAAATAAAGCTTGGAAGAAATCTCATTATTGCTTGCATTAAGGATAATATTACCGTTATCCATAATCAAAATACTATCTATTAGATTATGCAAATCCCTTACCTGGTGAGTGGAAATAATTATTGTGGTTTCAGGACTCATTGCTCTTAGTATAATCTTGCGAAACTGTGCCTTGGAAGGAATATCCAAACCGTTTGTTGGCTCGTCTAATATCATAAGTCTTGAATGTGTAGCAAGTCCAAAGGCAATTATTACCTTCTTCTTGGTACCATAGGACAAGGAGCTTAGCTTAGCCTTTGTATCTTCTATCTCAAATTCTTGAAGATAATTATAAAAATCATCCTTTGAGAATTTTGGATAGAAAACCGAATTATACTTCAAATAGTTTTCTATACTCAAACCCGCAACATCAAATTCTTCATTTAAGAAGAAAACATCCTCAAGAAAGCCTACCTTTCTTTGTTTTGGAATATAATCCATAACCATAAGGTCTCCAGAATTTGGGAATAAAAGTCCAGAGATTAATTTCAAAAGGGTGGTTTTGCCTGTTCCGTTCTTGCCAAGCAATCCGTGGATATAACCACTTTCTATCTTAAGCGACAAATCATTAATGATTAGTTTGTTTCGCTTATAAGAAAAATCTAAATTATTAATTTCAATCATTTGTTAGTGTATTAGTGTTGTATTACACTGCAAAAGTATTATACTATTTTGAATTGAAAAAACATTTAAGATTATTTATGATTTTAAATCTCTTTCAATGATTCAATAAACCATGAGTTTCTCTTTGTAAATACTATAAACTCTAAGAAAAAAGAGGATGTAATTTATTTTGTATTAATTCCAGATTTTAATGTTTTAAACCTGAAAAACCCAGAATTTTTGTCCACATTTCAATTATTTTTCGTATCTTTGCATTTATAAGGGAATGAGTTCGTTAATCCCGAAGAAAATCACCATAATTTTGAAAACTACATTATGGTAGCTACCATAACACTCGTGTGGTAGGTACCATAAGGGACGTGTGGTAGGTACCATAACACTCATGTGGTAGCTACCATAGTAACATTTAAATCAAAGAAAAATTCTTTTAAATCAAAGAAAAATTCTTTTTTATTTGATTTCGTTTCATTCTTACTTGATATAATTTTGATTAGTCTTAATCCTCGTCCAAAAAAACCAAATAAAAATCTATTTTTTTTACTATCTTTGCCACTTAGGAGAGTGTAAATTATTATGTCTATTAAACCAAATAAATTAGTTTCGGGCGATAGGGTTGGGATAACTGCCCCTGCAAGAAAGATTAGCTATAAAGAAATTAGCTATGCAATTAAACTATTTAATTCTTGGGGATTAGAGGTAGTGATTGGAGAGAGTATAGATAGTGAAGATAACCAATTCTCCGGCTCTGATAAGTTTAGAGCAAGAGACTTCCAAAGGTTTTTAGACGATAAAACTATTAAGGCTATTTTTTGTGCTCGTGGAGGATATGGAAGCGTTAGAATAATAGATAAGCTTGACTTTTCTTCTTTCAAAACAAACCCAAAATGGATAATAGGCTACTCCGACCCAAGCGTTATTCTCAATCATATTTACTTTAATTATAATATAGAATCCATCCATGGGATTATGCCTGTAAATATTGGAAAGGATAGCGAGAACTCTGCTGCAATATCCAGTCTTAGAGATATATTATTTGAAGATAGAAGATATGGAGAATACAAAACTCATAATCTTAATTCCTTTGGAGAGGTAGAGGGAGAGTTGATAGGTGGCAATCTTTCTGTTCTCTATAGTCTAATGGGTTCTAATAGCTTTCAAGCAACAGAGGGTAAGATTCTTTTCCTTGAAGATTTAGATGAGTATATTTATCATATCGATAGGATGATGAATTGCTTAAAAAGAGGGGGTAAACTCTCCTCTCTAAAAGCTTTAGTAATAGGTGGGTTTACCGATATGCACGATAATACAATTCCTTTTGGTCAAAGCCCATACGAGATTATCTATAATAGCGTAAAAGAATATGATTATCCTGTGGTTTTCGATATTCCAATTGGTCATATAGGAGATCATAATCAGGCTATCATTATTGGTAGAAATACTAAGCTTATTTCTAATAATGAAAGAGTAATAATAAGTCAGGAATAATTTATAAGTCATGGGAAATACTAAAGAATTTGGAAATAAGGGTGAGGATATTGCTATTGATTACTTGATTCAAAAGGGTTATATAATATTGGCAAGGAATTTTGTTTCGGGAAAGAATGAGGTAGATATAATTGCAAGAAATAAGGGGGAGGTTGTGTTTATTGAGGTAAAGACAAGGGCTACAAGTTATTTTTGTGAACCAGAGTATGCTGTGAAAATGGATAAGCAAAGAGCGATAATCAAGGTTGCAAACTCGTATATTTTCAAGAATAAGGTAATGGAGGAAGCCCGTTTCGATATTATATCAATAATAATTTCCGATACAGAAACCAAAATAAATCACATAGAAAGAGCCTTCGAACCTACGTTGTATTAGATTAGAAATAAATGGTATTATACTTTTGATATAAAAAACTATAGATATGAATGATAAGGGTAAATTGTATTTTATAATTGGGGAGGTTTCGAAGGATTTAGAGCTTTCAATCCCTACTCTTAGATTTTGGGAGAAATCGTTTCCTCAACTAAAACCTTTTAAGAATAAAAGAGGAGTGAGGTTCTATACTTCTGAGGATATAGAGATTCTTAAGCAAATAAAATACCTTACAAAGGAATGTGGATTTACAATCGATGGGGCAAAAGCAAAGTTAAATGGCAATTCTAATGTTGATGATAACTATCAAATTGTTGAAACTCTTAACGAGATTAAAACCTTCCTTTTAGATATAAAACAAACACTATGAAAATATTAATATTAAGCGACAGAGATGAGAGCTTAGGGCAGATAGCTAAGTATTGGTTAAGGGTAATCTCAAAAGATTTGGAAGTCTATTCCTCTGGTATTAATCCAGAAAAAGAAATAGAAGAAAACACAAAAGAGTTTTTAAAAGAAAGAGGAGAGGATTTAAGCTCTTATACTCCAAATAGCATTAAAGAATTTACCGATAAGGCTTGGGATTATATTTTAGTTATTTCTGAAAGTGCAAATAAAGAAATAGAGAATTATAAAATTGAATTTAAAAACAAGGTTTTCTATGAGTTTAAGGAAATAGACAAAGAATCTGAAAACAAAAAAGAAGAGCTTGAGGAAATAAGCAAAGAGATTAATCATACCTTATATTTCTTAACCGAGATAGTATTTAAAGAAAAAGATTGTAATACAGATAATTGTTCATGTAATCATTGTTCAAAATGAAAAAAGAAGAAAAGAAAAACATAGCATTAATGGCAGGAGGAAATAGTGGAGAATACGAAATCTCTATCCAGTCTGCAAAACAAATAGAAGAGAATATAGATAAGGAAAAGTATAATATTTACAAGATAATATTAAAGGGAAGAGATTGGTATTACGAAAAGTCAGGGATAAAAACCCATGTAAACAAGGATGACTTCTCTATGATTTTAGGTGGAAGAAAGATTCGTTTCGATGCAGCTTTTATTATTATTCATGGAACCCCTGGAGAAAACGGACTATTGCAGGGATATTTCGAAATGATGGAAATCCCTTTCTGCTCATCATCTTCTTTAGTCTCTTCAATAACCTTCGACAAGGTAGTTTGCAATTCAGTAGTAAAGGATTTAGGGATAGTAAATATTGCTCAAAACCTATCATATTTTAAAAATGAAGAAATAAACCATAAGGAGATAATAGACAAACTTTCTTTACCTTTATTTGTGAAACCAGCCCAAGGAGGCTCAAGCTTAGGGATGACTCTGGTTAAGAAAGAAGAAGAGCTTGAGGGAGCGATAGAAAAAGCATTTGCAGAACATGATAGAGTAATAATTGAAGAGTATATAAAAGGAAGGGAATTAACCTCTGGAGTTTTAAAAACAAATAATGAGATTATCGCCTTCCCAATTACAGAGATAATATCCAAGAACGAGTTCTTCGATTACGATGCAAAATATCTTGGATTCTCAGATGAAATAACACCAGCAAAGATTGAGGATGAGATAAGAGATTTAGTACAGGAAACTTCTAAGAAGCTATATAAGGCATTAAATTGTAGGGGAGTGATAAGGGCTGATTATATCTATGATACAGAGAAGAAGAAACTATTCTTTTTGGAATTAAATACTATCCCAGGTCAAAGCCAAGCAAGCATAGTGCCTCAACAAGTAAGAGAGATGGGCTGGAGTACAAAGGATTTATATAATAGAATATTAGATGAGGTTTTCATTAAATAGGTTAGTTTTAGCCTTAGGTTTATTATTCTTTTCAATCTCCTTAAATTCTTTTTCTCAGGCAAAGAATGTGATATTAATGATAGGAGATGGTATGGGTCTTGCTCATGCATACTCAGCCTATACCATGAATAACGATAGTTTGAATATCTTTACTATGCCAATAACAGGGCTTGTAAGAACTGCTTGTTCGGATAGGCTAATTACCGATTCCGGTGCAGGAGGGACAGCCTTTGCAATAGGGCAAAAAGCACCTTATGAGGCAATAGGTTTGGACTCTTTATTTAAACCTCATCCAAGCATTATGAAATTGGCAAAAGAAAATGGATTATCCACTTCGATTATTGTCTCTTGCGATATTACTCATGCAACCCCTGCTTCCTTTATTGCAAATGTAAAACATAGGAAGATGAATGAGGAAATAGCATTGGCATATTTGGATTCAGATATAGATATTGTAATAGGAGGTGGATTGAAGAATTTCCTGCCTAATAACAGAAAGGATAAATTGGATTTAAGAGATAATTTAATAAATCAAGGATATAATTTTATCTATTCAAAAGACAGTTTAGAGTTTATTAAAGACAAAACCTTTGCTCTTCTCTACGACTCACATCCTCCAAAAGCAAAACTTAGAGATAATATGCTTGAAAGAGGTTTAGAGAGAACAATTGAAGTGTTATCAAAAAAGGATAAAGGCTTCTTTATTATGCTCGAAGGCTCTCAAATAGACTTTGAATCCCATACACATAGCTTTGAATCAATGATTGATGAGGTATTGGATTTCGATAGGGCAGTGAAAGTAGCTTTGGAATTTGCAAAAAGAGATGGAAATACTTTAGTAATAGTTATTGCTGACCACGAAACAGGAGGGCTTACTATGGTTGAGGGAGATAATAATAAGGGAAAATTTAAAGATAAATGGTCAACATTCAATCATACAGCTACAATGGTTCCAGTTTATGCTTTTGGAAAGGGCAGTGAGAATTTCACTGGAGTTATGGAGAATACAGATGTTTTTTACAAGATTAAAAGGATATTAGATTTATAAATCGTATTTTTGCAGATCTAAAAAAGGAATTAAATAATAAATAGAAAAAATATAAAGATGACAGATTACAAATTAGATTATAAGGTAGCAGATATTAATTTGGCTGACTTTGGAAGAAAAGAATTAGATATTGCAGAGAAGGAAATGCCGGGCTTAATGTCTCTAAGAGAAAAGTATGGAAAAGAAAAACCATTGAATGGAGTTAGGATTACTGGTTCACTTCATATGACAATACAAACAGCAGTTTTAATTGAAACCCTTGTTGAATTAGGAGCTGATGTTCGCTGGTGTTCTTGTAATATATTCTCTACCCAAGACCATGCAGCAGCAGCAATAGCTAAAGCAGGTGTTCCAGTATTTGCTTGGAAGGGAGAAACTCTTGAAGAATATTGGTGGTGTACAGAACAAGCTCTATCTTTCCCAAATGGAAAAGGACCTCAATTAATTGTTGATGATGGTGGAGATGCAACCTTATTGATTCACAAAGGATATGCAGCAGAGAATGATGCTAAGGTGCTTGATGTAAAACCTTCTTCTACTGAGGAAGCGATAATTATGAAAACTCTTAAGTCTATTCTTGAGAAAGATAATACAAAATGGCATCGTACTATTGAAGAACTAAAGGGAGTATCGGAAGAAACAACTACTGGAGTTCACCGCCTATATCAAATGATGGAAAAAGGAGAGCTATTAATCCCAGCAATAAATGTAAACGATTCTGTTACTAAGAGCAAGTTCGATAATCTTTATGGATGTCGTGAATCTTTAGCAGATGGTATTAAGAGAGCTACCGACGTGATGATAGCAGGAAAGGTATGTGTTGTTTGTGGTTATGGAGATGTTGGTAAGGGATGTGCTCATAGTATGAGAAGCTATGGTGCAAGAGTAATTGTAACTGAGATTGATCCTATTTGTGCTCTTCAAGCTGCAATGGAAGGATTTGAGGTTACTACACTTCAAGATGCACTTAAAGAAGGAAATATCTATGTAACTACTACTGGTAATAAGGATGTAATTACTGCTGAGGATATGGCTAATATGAAAGACGAAGCTATCGTTTGTAATATTGGTCACTTTGATAATGAAATCCAAGTTGAAAGACTTGAGGCTTGGGAAGGAATTAAGAAGATTAATATTAAACCACAGGTAGATAAGTATATCTATGCTGATGGTCATTGTATTTATTTGCTTGCTGAGGGTAGATTAGTTAACCTTGGTTGTGCAACAGGTCATCCTTCTTTTGTAATGAGTAATTCATTTACTAACCAAACCCTTGCTCAAATCGACCTTTGGCAAAATCGTGACGTATACAAGGTAGGAGTTTATCGTTTATCAAAGGCATTGGATGAAGAAGTAGCAAGATTGCATTTATCAAGAATTGGAGTTAAGCTTACAACCCTAACTGATGAGCAAGCCGCTTATATTGGAGTTTCTAAAGAAGGTCCATACAAACCTGAGCATTATAGATACTAAATGAATAAGATTTTCAGAATATTTTCATATCTGAAAGGCTATAAGAAAGAGATAGCATTAAACATATTATTTAATTTATTATATGTTTTTGCTTCTCTTTTTTCTTTTACCATGATAATTCCTTTCATTACTGTACTTTTCGGTATAATAACTCCTCCTGAGGTAGCTCCCGAATTTACAATGAATAAGGATGTAATTATGGATTATCTTTCTTGGCACTTAAATATATTCAAGGAGGAATATGGAATGTTTAATTGCTTGGGAATTCTAAGTGTGATTTATCTTTTCTTTGCCTTTCTCTCGGCATTGTTCCGTTATTTGGGAATGTATTTCCTTGCTCCAATCAGAAATGGAGTGATTAAGGATTTAAGAAACGATATTTATAAAAAGATTACTATTTTACCGCTATCCTTTTTCTCAAACAGAAGAAAGGGAGATATACTTTCAAGAATGAGTTCGGATTTAACGGATATAGAAGTATCGGTGATTAGTACTCTTCAAACCTTTGTTAAAGACCCAATAATGATTATTGTTTTTAGTATTGCCTTGTTTTTTGCAAGCTATAAATTAGTAATCTTTGCCTTAATAATCCTCCCTCTTGCAGCCTTGCTTATTCGCAGAATAGGTCAAAGTCTTAAACGCAACTCTCAAAAGGGACAGAAAGAAATTGCAAACCTAATCAGTACAACCGAAGAGGCAATTGGTGGAACGAGGGTAATCAGAGCATATAATGCACAAAATATAATTAAGGAGAAGTTCTCAAACCAAAATAATCAATATACTAAATTCCTAACTAAGATATATCGCCGTAGAGAGCTTGCATCTCCTTTAACCGAAGTATTTGCAATTCTTGCAATGGTATTGATAGTATTGTTTGGAGGAATAATGGTTATTGATAATGAGCTTCACCCAAGCATACTTATTGGTTTTGTTATCCTATTTGCAAGAATTATTTCCCCAATTCAAGGTTTGACCACTGCTTATTATAATCTCCAAAAGGGTTCTGTGGCAGCTGCTCGACTTTATGAAATACTTGATGCAAGCGAGAGGATTGAAGAAAGAGAAAATCCTTTAAACATTAGTGCTTTAGAAAGAGATATAGTTTTAGAGAAAGTTTCATTTTCTTATGATGATAATGGGAAAAAGGAATTGGTATTAGATGAAGTAAGTCTTAAGATTAATAAGGGAGAAACAATTGCTATTGTTGGAGCCTCAGGAGCTGGCAAGTCAACTCTTTTAGACCTTATTCCTCGTTTCCATGATTCTGAAAAGGGTAATGTATTAATAGATGGAATAGATATAAAAGATTTACATATTAATCAGCTTAGGTCAATAATTGGCATTGTATCTCAAAACTCTATTCTATTTAATGATACTATTTATGGGAATATATCTTTTGGAAAGACTTATTCAATGGATGAGGTTGTAGAGGCAGCAAAGCTTGCTAATGCTCATGATTTTATTTCCAAACTTCCAAAGGGTTATTATACTAATATTGGAGATAGGGGACTTAACCTTTCGGGTGGTGAGCGTCAAAGAATATGTATTGCAAGGGCAATTATAAAGAATCCTTCAATTCTTCTATTAGACGAAGCAACCTCAGCCTTGGATACTCAAAGCGAAAAGCTTGTTCAAATCTCTTTAGAAAATTTAATGCGTGGTAGAACAACCCTTGTAATAGCACATAGACTTTCAACTATTATCAATTCAGATAAGATAATTGTAATGGATAAGGGAAGAATAATAGAGGTTGGTAACCATAATGAATTAATTCAAAAACAAGGCATTTACTCAAACTTAGTTAAGCTTCAAACTCTTTAAAATAAATATCTAAAAGGTAGTAATACCCATTCAAAGAACTTTTCTATATTTGGTCTTGTTTTCCAATTTTCGTAATTAAAGCTAATGCAATTCTCATAAGTAGCCTCAAAATGTCTTTGTAGTTTCTCTATTACTTCTTTTTCATCTCCTATCAATGCTAATTCGTATTGGTAACGGAAGCTACGGTAATCGAAGTTGGAAGAAGAGATTGAGAATAGCTTATTATCGATCATTAATCCCTTAGCATGGAGGTTCCCTTGAGTATAGAAGCATAGCTCCACTCCCGACAAATGCAATTCTCCAAGATATTTTCTTCTAATAATATCCACAAGCCTAACATCCGAATGGTGTGGAGTCATAACCCTTACCCTAACACCTCTTTCAACTGCATCGGAGAGTTTCTTTCTAAGCACATGCCCTGGCAAAAAATATGGAGTCTCGATAATTATCTCCTCTTTTGCCTCATCAATCATTTTCTCATACTGATTCTTTATCCTTTGACGATACATATTAGGCACATCTTGAATAAATAACCAAGAGTAAAGATGCATATCCCTCTTATAACTCAAATTAGAGAATGAATATTTATTATAGGAACGGAAACTATCTCTAAAGGAACGAATAAATAGTCTGGTAAGGTCTTTATCGTCTATCCTTAGGTTAAGCTCTCTCCAAGAAAGAGAGTAAGCAGTAATATTCGATGAGCCAATATAGGAAATTTGATTATCAATAATTATTAGTTTTCTATGGTTGCGGCAATGGTTCTTAACGAAATAAGCTCTTTCGAAATTCATCTTCTTATAAACCCTTACCTCACCACCCAAATCAATCAAATGAGAAAAGAAACCTAAATCAGTCCCGCTTCCCCAAGCATCAATCAAGACCTTAACCCTAACCCCTCTATTGGCACTATCAATCAAAGCATTTAAGAACTTCTCACCCATAGCATCTTGACCAAATCGATAAATCTCAAGGCAAATACTCTTAGATGCCAAGGAAATATCCTTAAGCATCAAAGAGAAAAGCTCTAAATTATCATCAATTATCTGGTACTTACTATTCATAGTCAAAACTAAAACTATTTACGCATTAAGAAAGACAAAGTTACAAATAATTCTTTAAAAGACAAAAGCCATGGTTCAGATTAAAATTCCAAGTTAAAAATTCATCTTTAGCCACAAAGAAAAAAACCTATCATAAACAAAATATGCACCATTATCATCCTTAATAATCAAAGTTTTATCAATTAAAGATTTCAACCCAAGACTCACACTACTCACAGCAGTCAAATTATAACGTTTTATAAAAGAAGAATCGAAAGGAGAAGAAAGAATATT
>Ga0265293_10008403_pt1 | contig 15304 bp, 5 predicted proteins | sample Munlanlewell138R_FD_192505 | JGI IMG/M metagenome (GOLD analysis project Ga0265293, IMG submission 192505) | Leachate microbial communities from a municipal landfill in Southern Ontario, Canada - Leachate well 138R | ecosystem: Engineered > Solid waste > Landfill > Unclassified | place: Canada...
CGCCCTTGCTGAACAAGAAATAAAAGACAACAGATATCGTGAATTAACGGGAGAAGAATCTGGTCTTGTTGCTTATTATAAAATGTCCGAAGGGCAGGGTTCTACTTTAATAGACCATTCAAGTAATAGTAATAATGGTACTATTTATGGTGCTACCTGGGTTTCGAATGGAGCAAAACTTCTTGCTGAACCTGATACAAAACTAGAAGAAACCCCTCCTCAAAAAATATATTCTCCTTATACCTTAGTTAAAACAGCAACCCCTATAGAAGTAAAAGGACTATATTTTGACGGGGTAAATGATTATGTTTCAATTCCCTATAATGCAATAACAAGACCTCAACGGATAACAATTATAGCATATGTAGAGAAAGATGATTGGGCTGCTAACATTGATGTGATTGATTCTAAGATTGTTTCTTGTGCGGAAGCTGGTGGCTACGCAATAAGGGTAGCATCTGATGGCGCTGTAGAGCTTGTTGCCTATGTTAATGGAGCATATCGTTTTGCCATCTCTCCTAAACCCACTAATGGCGGTCATTTTATCTGTGGAACTTACGATGGAAGTTATTTTAGAATTTATATCGACGGCCAATTGGCTGCAGAGACTGCTTATTCTGGGGTTATTTCCTATTCTAATAATAATCATTTAACAGTAGGCGCTGAGCCAAATGCAACCACAGGTATAGATGCTGGTGGCTATTTTGAAGGAACCATTAGTAACCTTTCCATCTGGGATCGTGCCCTGTCCCCATCAGAAGTTGGTTTATATTATAATAAAGTTCTTGAAGGGAATGAACACGGTTTAGTTGCTTATTATAAAATGACCGAAGGAACGGGCTCTATTATTAATAACTGCACTCCATATCAAGGTGATTATAATCTTAATGGCACGATCTCTGGCGCAACTTGGGATGTAACGTCTCTCCCTGAAACCACTTATGAATACCAACCTGGTGCTAAATTCTCTTCTATAGTCTACCCTGGTAGTTATCCTTTAGTTCCTAGTAAAGGGCTTAGTTTTGATGGGATTAATAATAATTACGCACAACTATCGGGGCCCAGTTTGGATATATATACAATCATTTTAAGATTCGTGAGTTATGGTCCTAATAATAATTGTCAAATGATTTTGGATGATACAACAGATGTCTTAAATCCAGCGCATAGTTACGGAAGTCCATCCTTATTTCTAGTGGGGGATGATTCTACAGTTTCGTTGTGTTTTACTGGTGGATATGACGGATCTTCATATAATGTAAGTAGCTGTGAAATAGAATATAATGAATCCTATAATGTATGCGTTGCTGTCCCCAATTCTAATTCCTACAAAATATATATAGATGGAAGATTTATTGTGGAAAAGGAGAATATTTCTGTAAAAAAATTAGATCTTTCATCTACTAAAATAGGTTTTAGGGATAGAACTTCTTCTATTCCCCTTGCCAATCGCTATTACCGTTTTAATGGTACTATTGATAACGTTTCTATTTGGAATCGAGCTTTGTCCAGTGAAGAGGTTCAGCTTTATTATGACAAGAAGCTCAATGGTAATGAGCCAGGATTAGTCGCCTATTATTCTTGTGATGAGGATACTGGCAATGTATTAATAGACTCTACTTCTAATTGTAACCATGGAGCAATCTATGGAGCAACTAGAGTAAATACCCCTCCTCTTTATTCTATTAATAAAATACCAGATAGTAGAGTATGGAAATATAGAGCGGTAGCCAAAGGCCTTCCTGATTATGCTTTAAGGTTTAATGGAGTAAATAGCTATGTAGATATTCCCCATCATCCTTCTTTAAAACCTCCTAAGTTAAGTTTTATCTGTCATATTTATAAGGAGAATTGGGATGATAGCGAGAATGGTAGGGTTTTTTCATGTGCGGAAACTGGTGGATATCTATTAAATATTTATCAGGGCGTTAGGTTTTTTGTTTATGTTAATGGTGCATATCAAACCGTGGATAGCGGTGAGATATCAGGGGGGTGGCACCGGATCGCTGGGGTTTATGATGGCGCTAAGCAGGAGCTTTTTGTAGATGGAGTTAAAGTAGCATCTAAGGCTGTTACAGGCCCCATAACGTATTCTTACAACAACAGTCTTTTGCTAGGCGCAGAACCGGATGCGGGGACATCTCCTACAGGGTATTATTTTGAAGGGAAAATTAATAGTCTGGCCATTTGGGATCGTGCCCTCTCAGAAGAAGAGATCCAGCAAAACCAAAATAAAATCTTAATCGGTAATGAACCTGGTTTAATGGCTTATTATAGAATGGTTGAAGGAGAAGGAAGTACTTTAGTAGATCACTCAATAAACAAAAATCATGGGACGATCTATGGAGCTACTTGGCAGCAATTATAGGGGGAGAGACTAAATGTCAATTAAATATGGAGACATATTTTCAGTCTCCCTCTTAAATATTAATAAAAAATATTATGGCGAGATTTTAGAGTTCCAGTGGAAGAATACTATCTCGCTGGATATTAAGCCAGAATTTTCTGTTAGCGGCCCTACAACCATTACTGACATTAACTTAATTCAAGTCTCTTGTTCTCTTGGAATTAATTTTAGCACTAGCTCTAAAGCCGATATGTTTATTGGCGATTCCAGAATAAAGATGCTTTTTGATGAGGGAGTTCACTACAAAAAGCTTTTCGGGCATCTCTCTACCCCAAAAGACACTTTAGTATCCTTTAAAGATGGTATACATTGGAATCACATAGTCTACCCTTATAGACACAAAGCGATAAGGATAACCGCTAGCCTAGAAATTAACCAAGCCTTTGAAGTTAAGTCTGCCATTCCTCCCTACGGCGAGTATTTAGAAAGATTCGTTCCTGTCTCGGGTATCCTACATGGAAAGTCTAATGTTTTTGTAAGCGCCTTTACCCTGGAAGGTTCTGGCAGAAGATATCAGCTTGCCCTAGATCAAGGACTTTTATTTAAACATCTTGTCGGTAATAAAAAATCAGGATTTTGTGTTGATCAAGGCTCTTTAAACAAAACCATTCTCACAAAATTTGCCAATACCCATCAAATATCAGCCAGCCTTAGTCTTCTCCAAGAGTTTAATGCTGTTGCTGAAACTAAGTCCTCTATACCTGAAGAGTCAACCTCTTCTAGTTTAGAGATAGACCTTTCTCTTTCAGCAAAAGCTGACCACTATAGTTATTATTATGCCCAACCTGTCTTTTATTTTAAAAACGGAGTTCTCTATAAGCACCTATCTGGCTCGCCTAGCCAAAAGCAAAGTATTTTCTTAGACAAATCTACTTTATATAAACACATTAGCCCTTTAATTAAAGAGCTTGGACTCAACCTAGTTAACCTATCAGGTAAGGCTAAGTTCGTCTCTGGTGGGCAGTCAGTTGCTGCAATACCTACTATTCATTCTGCAAGCGCCAGCATAGAGGTTTCTTTTGGTCTTGGCGCGTTACCCTCATGGCGTCTTGTTCATTCTGCTAGAGCTAGTATGGAAATCTCTTTGGGTTGCACCGCTCTTGCCACAAAACCTTATATCCATGCAGCTAGCGGTAGCGTAGAGGCTGTCTCTCAAGCGGTCTCAACAGGGCCCAGTTTACATACTGCCTATAGAATTTCCGCCAATCTGGAAGTTTCTAGCGTTTTAAAATCTAAAGTTGTAAAGCAAAATAAAGCAACATCGTCTCTTAGTCTCCTTTTTATACCTATGAATCATAATGCTTCTATTATTAGACAAAGAGCGTCACTTGGTATTTCTCTGTCTTATGATATTAGTTCAATATATACTCAGTCTTCCCTTAGCACTAGGCTAGAAACCAGAGCAAAAGCGACTTATCAGCATAGGCTGTCGGCCTCAATGGAAGCCTCTTTTGGTGGAGGGGCTTTTTGCTGGCTGGCAAAAAACGGGCGTATGTCGGTTACAAGTAGTCTTGAAATTAAATGTGTTGTTTCAGGACTAAGGATTGTAGCTATTTATAATAGCAGCAAACCAAAACTTACCATAAGGCCTAAACTTGAAGCTGACCTAAAGAGAGTTGGCAGACTGAGCGCTGAGGCTAAGTTTATTAGTGGCGGAAGAGTACGAATCCCTCCTGTTTATACTTTAAGGTGCTGGGCTTCAGCTAGATTTATTTTTGACGCTGGCGCAAAAGGAACAACTGAATACTACTTATTCGCCAGAGGTGTTTATAACACTCTCAGATGGAACCGCTCTGCTTATGCCAGATACTACGAGATTTATATGTCGGACTTCCCCGGAAAAGAATATGAACTTATTAAAGACAGGGTCTTGCAGATGGATAAGCCTGAATTTTCTATCCCGGTGGACATGGTTCCTCAGAATTTTGAAGCGACAAACATTGGCAACGGGGTAAAATTAACATGGGACAGTCCGCAATATATTGGAGCGCCAATGACTTTTAAGGTAGTGCCAATTAGAGAAGACTACACCAGAGATTACGAGCCGGAGGCCGATAATGTCTGGACAGGTGACGATATTCCAGTTAGCGCAATATGGGTTGACCAGAGTGGCCTTACTATCTCCGATCACCGAAGGCATGACTATAATAGCTGGAAGATCTCGGCCACCAATGGTCTGGTGGAGCCAGGTTTTATTGATGCGCCAGAAATTACAGGAGGATATTTTGTTGTTTGGGCATACATAGATTTTGAAGAGGTGCCTGACTGTATCTGGGTTGCTCTTTACAACGGCATAAGCTGGGATAAGAGAGTCTACTGGAGTAAAAATAAGTGCCCTTACGGTTTTATTGGAGAACACTCCAGGCGCTATTTGGAAGAGATACCAACTTCTGGGGCTTGGGTGCCACTAATCATCAGTTTGAAAAACCTAGAGGCTTCAAAAGTTATGGGTCTTAAGTTTGGGGTATTTAAAGAAGAGGGCACTGGCACTATTTATATTGATAGCATTTGTTATACTCCTCAGGTTGTTCGGCGGATTGACCCTCCCTATCTAACACTAAGAAGAGAAGATGCCTATTGTATATATCGGAACGATAAAAAAATTGCTTATACTGATAACCTCGAATATAATGACTATGGGGCTGTTGATACAGGAGGTTTCCAAGGTGGCGCTCCAACCTACACTTTTAGATATGATCCTATTAATGGAGTGAAAATTTCTTGGGGAACGCCTGAAGGTAATGGCACTGAGTATACTTATAAACTTGCTAGTGTAAACAGTAATGGAGAAGAATCCTCTTTTCTAGAGCAAACAATAACTGTCTCAACGAGCTATGCAAAAACTGAAATTAATATTTCTTCTTCTTCAACTCCAGAGTTTATGGTTACAGTTAATGGACCTGCCAGTCACTACTATCATACAGATGCTGTCCCTGGAGAAATTTATACTTACGTGTTTACGGCCTACAGCTCTATAGGAGAAGTTATTTCTAAGGTAACAAAGAAGTATCAAGTGCCTCTAGATCACGTGCTTGACTATTTTATTCTAGATAAGAGCTTGCTTGTTTAGGAGCGATAAAAATGGGATTAACAAAATTCACTACCAAAGAATCACTCGATAAGCTATATGCGTCTGAGATTAATGCTATTCATATAGCCGTCAATAGTTTAGAGTCGGCTATCAATATCACCCCAGGAACTTCAGAGGCAGCGATCCCTTCTGTTAATATTAAAGAACTGGATGCCTCAAAGCTAATCCCTTCTTCCTCTGGGATCTTAAAATCTCTAGTTCTTTCTGAAAGTTTGTCTGTTAAGGGAAATATTATTCTTAATGGGCTTGTGTCTTTAGGCGCAGGAGGGTCTTTGACTGTAAAAAGTAGCGAAGGCGCAGAGGTCTTTAAATTAGGTTTAATTGAGATAGATCAAAGTTCGACTCCTCTTTATAAGTATGGCCTTAAAGTAACTGATGGATCAAATACGAACCTTTTAGTATCAAATAGTGGAGAAGTGTCTGTTAGAGGGGTTGTCACTGCTCTTTCTGGTAGTAAATTTACGGGCGAAATAAACTTACAGTCAGGCAATTTTTCGGGGGATGTAAAGGTTGGCGGCAGTGGAAGCCTAATAATTAAAGGGTCAGAGACAAAAATTGTCGCTGGAGGATCTAGCCTCACTCCTTCAGGTATTGTTTTTAATCAAGGCTCTATTAACTTAGGCAAGTTTACTGTTTCAGAGACTGGTATTTTAAAGGCTACAGGCGTTGAAATCTCTGGTAAAATCATCATGACCGACGGAGAAGTTTTGGCCTCAGTAGGAAAGGTAGGCGGGATCGAGGTTGGCGCTACTTACTTAAGGGCTGGTGGTTGGGGGGCAACCCCGACTTTTCCAAGATTTATTCTGCAAAGTGACGGATCTTTTTCGTCTATCGGCGGAAGCTTTGATGGAGACATTGCTATCTCTCGGGGTATAATTTATGGCAGTCTTACTTTGGCAGAAGGCGGCCAACTGGTTCTCCCTGGGGTTACTTTTGATAGTGAAGGCCCTCATTTTTCTCACCTTGAGCTAAATATTGATAATAGGTTTGTGCTCTCTGGCGATGGCCGCCTGCAGGCTACCGATGTGATTTTGAGCGGAAATATTAACCTTAAAGTAGGAAGCGTTTCAGGACTAGTAACTATCGGCAGCTCTCCTCTTATGGCGCTGGATGGCGAAAATGAAGAAATAATTGCCGGAGAAAGTAGGCTTAAGGGTACAGGGATCCTCTTTAAAGAAGGAGAAATTTTGCTTGGTGTTGGATCTAGGGGGCCATTAGACGACAAAGCTTATAATCTTCACCTTAGTAGGGAAGGGGTATTAGAGGCTGACCGAGTTGATTTAGAGGGATCTTTTTCTGGCAAACTTACTGGAACTTCTGGGAGTATTGCTGGGCTTACTATTTCTGAAAATGCTTTACACAGAGAGGCTGAAAGTGTAGATAGGTCTTTATTTGTTTTAGGAGGAGACGGTTCTTTATCAGCCTATGCCGACAGGTTAGCGCTTGGGGTTACTCATCAAGAGAGATTGCTAGTCAAAATTGATAGTGCTGGACTAGAAGTAGATGAAGGCGCAGTTAATATAAGAACGGCGATTGACGGTGAAAAAGAAGTTAGGCTTGATAGTTTTGGTCTTCATGCTATGTTAAGTCTTTTGGACGAAGTGAGGATTCAGCCTGAAGGAGTCATGTTAGTTAAAGACGGTCTTGAAAGTGGTCTTATTATTACTCCTGACGGATTTAACTCAGATTATTTAAAAGACCGTTCGATTAAGGCCATAAAGCTTAGCAATGTTGCCCCTCTTCCTCCACAAAATCTATCAGCAACTGAAAAACAATCAGCTTCTTTTAAAAAGTATGTAGGTTCTGTCGAGCTTGTCTGGTATACTCCCGATCTTAAAGAAGATTACTCTCCCTACGAAGACCAAGGGGGCTATAAGGTTTATGTTACGAGCGACCTAGATCCTGTTAAAAGATGTATCGCTGTTTTGGATCCTACACCAGATTACCCTTATCAAGATACTACTCCTCTTTTAGGCAGAAAGAGTTATGTCGTTAATAATTTGGAGTTTAATACCAACTATCAGTTCTACGTTACTACTGTTGATGTTTTAGGAAACGAATCTTCAGACAGTTTTGTTTCAGCGTTTATTCCAAAAATTGTTACTCATCCTTCCCCAATACAGTGGTTGAAAGTCACTCCTGGCGTGGGTTGTTATGGGATAGCATGGGATCAGTCACCTGTTTTTAACTTTGATTATTATTTAGTAGAGAAAAACTTTTCTTTTGACGGCTTTGAGTTTAGTGAATGGATGTATTATACAATAACTTACTCTAACAATCTTTATGACCGAGAGGTTAGTAGTGGAGCTTTTTATAAATATAGGGTAAAAGTTATTGACACCAACGGAGGAGAAAGCGATTGGACAGAAAGTGAAGCTTTTCAGTGTATGGGAGCCTCAGGAACCGATATTGCGAACGGCTCTATTACTAGCAATAAGTTAGATACTAATATTCGAATTCGGGGATCTTTTGGCTTAGAGAAAGGCGCAATTGTTGTTCCAGATATTCATGTTCTTTTAGACACAACTCCTTTAGGGTCGACTCCTTTGGACTCTACGCCTTTAGGTGTCACGCCTACTACTCCATTAGAAGAGTGGATTGTTGTCCCGCAGGAATATCTAAGGGTTGTTGGTGATGACGCTACTCCTACTTCAAAAGGGATAGACATCTCTAAAATCATCATAAGACATGGGCTTATTACTGTGCCATCGGAGATTTCTGCGCTTGAGATTACAGATGACGGCGCTACTCCTTTATGGAAAAATATTCGTGTTGGTTTAATAAATGGTGTTGACTTAGAAGGGCTTTCTTTTGATCTTAATACCCATCTTGTAAGCTACGCTGACCATATCGATACTTTTAATTCTTTAAAAAGTAGCTTTGAAAACCATGATCATCATTCTAACCTCAACGACCCTTCAGCCGAAGAAAAGGCCGCTCTTGCTGGCACACATGGCGCTCCTGGTAAAGACAATAAGTATGTAACCGATACAGATCTAAGACTTTTAGACTCCGCTCCGCTTACTCATGGAGACGAAAATCATTATGATTTATCGTATTTTAATTCCATTTCCAGTGGGGTAAATAGTGTCTTGGCCACTTCGGGTTTGCAGAACATAGAGCTGGTTGCTGGCGAGGGAATAGGTATTTTTGTTGAGCCTGGAGATAGCAGTGCAGTTGTGACATTCTCGTCTACAATAGGCTCAACCCCTACAGGCGATGAATTTGAGGATATTTATTTATCTGGAACGATTATTCCAACGAATATCAATCAGACCATTGGAACTCCAGAAGCTAGATTTAAGGCTATTTATGTTGACGAGGCGCACTTGAGCCCTGACACTCTTTATATTGGAGACACTCCAATTTTTAGTACTAGTGAAAGCACCATTGTTATAAGATCAGATCCAGGTCAGTATATTAGGATAGCAACTGATGTAGGGACGGAGATGGTTGCCGCTGGGCTAAACGCTGAAGTTAAAATCTTAGCCTCTGGACTTGGTGGCAGAGTGGTTATGGGTGCTATGTATGAAGTAATGATGACTGCCCCCCAAACAACAGTAAACGGTGATTTGTGCATCACTGGAGATTTGTATGTTAACGGTGACCAAGTTGTTATTAATGTTCAAACTGTTGAGGTAAAAGATAATGTAATGCTATTAAATAAAGGCCAGGTAGGGGCTGGGGTAAGTGCTGGCCAGGCCGGAATTCGAATTGACAGAGGAGACCTGGCTGATGCTTTAATGATCTTCGACGAATCTTCAGACAAGTTTCAAATAGGATTTCTTGGCGGTACTCTTAGCAATATCGCCTCAGAAAACTATATCAATGGACTTCTTGATGGAAAAGTTGACAAAGTAGCTGGAAAAGGGCTATCTACTGAAGATTTTACTACCGCTGAAAAAGAAAAATTATCCAAGATAGGAGAAAGTCCTTCTTCGTCGATCGATCAGGTGAGAAAACTAGTCGTTAACAATTGGGGTTACTATACCTTATCTAATTTTGGTATACCTGACGCTATTTGCTGGTCCCCAGAATTAGGGCTATTTGCTGCTGTGACAGGCTCGTCTTCTGTTACTAATAAGGTAGCAACAAGCTCTGACGGGATAACATGGCAAGTAAGGACGGCAACTGAAGCGGTTTCCTGGAATGATGTCTGTTGGTCTTCAGAGCTCGGAATGTTTGTGGTTGTCGGTTCTAGTGGAACTAGTCCCTATCGAGTGATGACAAGCCCCAACGGGTCTATCTGGACATACCATGAGGTAGAAGCAGCGTGCTCCAGTATCTGCTGGTCACCAGAACTGGGATTGTTTGTTGCCGTAGCAGTGGGTGGAACTAATGCGCTGATGACAAGTCCCGACGGGATTAATTGGACATATCACCCATATTCAGAGTTTGGGACAAGTTTCTACTCTATTTGTTGGTGCCCAGGGTTAGGAGTGTTTGTTGCTAGTGGTGTAAATAAAGTCTTTTTAAGCCAAGACGGGGATAACTGGACCCTCCATGATTTTTCGTCTTACTGGGAGGGCTCTGCAGCTTTTTTTGCTACATGTTGGTCGCCTGAATTGGGGTTGTTCGTTGGCATTTCTAATGGAAGTACGGCTTATAAGATAATAACAACTACTAACGGAGTCGACTGGACAGTTTCTGACCAGCCAGAAAACAATAAGTGGAAATCTGTTTGTTGGTCTTCAGAGCTCGGAATGTTTGTAGCCATTCCAGGTGCTGCTTCTGCTCATCACATTATGACAAGCATTGACGGAAGTGACTGGAGCCTTTTTTCTCCTTTTGCTGAAAGCAACGCGTTCCGTGATATCTGCTGGTCTTCTGAAAGAGGAGTTTTTATTGCTATCGGGTCTCATCCTTACTTCCGAAGAAGCCTATCTTATTTTAAATAATATCTTAAAAAAAGAGGGACTGTCATGTTTGTTCAATATGATGAAAAAGGGAATATTTTGGGTTTTTATGCAACAAACAATTGCGAAATTGTTCCCAACAACACCATCAAAATAACAGAAGAAGAGTGGAGGGATTGCCAGAGCAACCACTTGAAGTACAAAGTTAATACAGCTCGAACGGGGCTAGAGCTTGCTCCAGCTTACGAAGAATTGTTAGCCAACATCAGGGAGCGAAGAAACGAGCTTCTTAACGAGTCAGACTGGACCCAACTTCCCGACGTTGCGCTAACAGAGTCAAAAAAACAAACCTGGAGAGATTATCGCCAAGCGTTACGGGATTTTCCTGCTACGTGCAACCCGAATAATCCTATTTGGCCTAAGCCGCCAAATGTGGCGAGTGGTGTAACAACTAGCACTATTTGAATATAATAATTAAGGAGGGTTGTTTTTGAAAACGTATATTGAAAGTTATTTATCTATTCTCCCAAAAAGCCAGAAGGAAAGATTTACTAAGCTTATCGATGTTGGAAGTAAGCCTGTTGGCAGCGGAGAAGATGAGCTAGAAGCCAAAATCATTGAATTGCTGGGTGAGCTTGGTCAGCAAAAAATGACAATGGTACTTAGGCTTCAGGGGGAGCAAACGGACTCCGAGTCCTACAACCAAACCTTAAAAGAAATTATTGCCGATCTAAACTCTCTTTATTTTGAATCAAACATTCTAGACTCCTTAATTATTAATCATGAACAATTAAACAAGTCAATCCTTACTAATCTCCAGAAAGATCTTAGCAAACTAGAGAATAAAATCGATTCGCTCAATTTACTTGCGGATAATGTTCAAGGATACGGAACCGCTTGTAAAGAAAATTTCTCAAGTTTAGGTATTTTGGAAGACAGAAAGAGCTATAGCTCTTTGTTTATTGATAAAAACGGCAAGCCACTTCTTACGGATGCTGAGGTAGATACTGTAGAAGGGGTGCTAAAACTTGGCGCTTCTTCTAAATATGACAGAATCCATACTTTAATCAATGGGAAGCCGACCACAGTAGCTGAGATTAAGATATTAGAGCAGGTGGGTGAAGGCTTTTCAGACAAAGACCCAAATTACAGCCCAGACAAAGCAATAGACGGAAAGCCTGATACTTTTTGGGGAGAAGTTATACTATCTGATGGGGTCTTAAAGGTACCCCTTATGGAAGGCTCGTGGTCAGGGCTTGAGGGCGGCGCTTTATGTGTTTTTAAGATTGTCTTTCCTAGTCCTTGTACCGTAAGCCAGTTCAGTATTAAGCCTTACTCTGAATATCCCTTTGAAATAGTAGGAATTGGCTACACAAGAGATGACACGAATCAAGTCGCAGGGTGGTGTGGACAGCATTCTCCGTCACAGGATCCTGTTTTAGTAGACCAAGGAATTTCCCTTGACTTTCCTTTTGTAAACGCTAAGTCTTTAATAGTTATTGTTAGACAAAACCATGCCTATAAAAATATATATAAAGTCACAAGGGATCAACTTTACAACAGGGAGCTTTGGAGCAAAATTGCCGCTGAGGAGAGGACTATTACTTTAGACACTCTTTGGGCTGATGGCGACCCTGGTACAATTAATCCTACTTTAGGGCAAGATAAGATTGATAAGTTTGACCAGACATGGATGGCTTTTTTGTCATCTCAGGAAGGGTATAACAGTCAAGCTGTAGGTGCAATACTAGCGGGTGTGGCTGCGGGGGCTTTGGCTGGCGCGGTAGGAACAGGTCTTGTTGTGGGAGCTTTACTTTTTCCCAAACAGGCACCAAAAGCTCCTGAGAGAGTACAGGTTGAAAAATATGAATATGTTTACGGAGCTTATGAAATTGATGTTTTCGGAAATGAATACAATCCAGAGGGGATATTTGTTTCTAGACCTCATGAGATTAGCGGAAATGTCCAAAGAGTGGTTTTAGAAGCGAAAGAAAAACACCCGGTATTTACTAATTTAAGTGGCAATATTATTAAAAAGAAGACACTAAATGAAAATCTTATTATCGTAGATCACGAGGAACCCTTAAGACGAACCAGTGTTGAATATTACGTTTCTTGCGGTGATAGTCCGAATGATCCGTGGTATCCGATTCTCCCTTTGGATCAAACTTATATAAATAACGAGTTTTTGAAATTTGTCGACCCTGAAAGACAAGTGGCAGAACTAAGGTTCTATTGCAGCTATGAAGGCGACACCCAAAAAACTCCGAGACTTTATAAGAACGAAACGCCACTAGAGATCAATCGAGACTGGGTAATTCAAGAGAAGACTCCTGGATTAATAACAAGCGGCCAGAGAATTTACAACTATAAACTAGTTGAAATTTTTCCTCATGTCTGGGACCCTGGTGCTATGTACACAATTGATTATTACCCCGATAATTCTTATTCGGATCCTCATGAAATTGACTTTCTATCGAGTGCTGCTTATGATTCTTCGGGGAGCGAGGCTAGTGGATCAACTCCAAAACAGAAAAATGAATACTTTAATTTGTCTCCTGAAAAACTGATCGATAAAAACTGCTCCGCAAAGCTGGAATTTTATCCCTACACGGATCGCAGCAGGTTGTTTATTGAAGAAGGAGGGGAAACTAAGCCTAACTATACCTATAATCCAGTTCAGGTTGTTTTAAACCCAGCAAAATATAGTAGTGAGCTATACTATCTTGAAGGGAAAGAGCAAGCGATTACTTCTGAGGTTGGGCCCTGGGAAACTGTAACAAGAGACAAGGCTTACGGAGAGAGAGACCCTGGAGTTGACCGTGAAAATCCTCCACTTGCCAGAACATTAAACGTTACAGACTATTCCTCTCCCGATCTTCCGGTGTTAAACGCCTATAATCCCTTAGATAAAGTCCCAACTTTCGAATATTTCCATACCGGAAAGAGGGTTTATTTTTCTGAGACCTTTAGGCACGACAGCCCCACAGCTGCTGAAAATTTTGGCATTACTCACGGGAACGCTATTGTGCAGATTCGCTACGAATATTTAGTGTCAGGCGTTAGGTGTAAGATAATTTTGCGAAGATGTCCGTTTGATGCCTCTATTACTCCTAAAGTAGACTGGTACTCTCTAAAATTTAAAGTACTATATTAGAGGAGGAAGGCTGGTCAACTACCCACCACTTAAACTCTAACGAGTTTTGAAGTGGGGGCTTGTAAAAGCCCTAGTTGTCTAGCCTAAGCCTTTATTGGCTACGTTATCTATCATGTAGAAACCTATGAATGATTCCCTAGTTTGTAGCACTTTCGTGGCTCTGTAAACAGTTCTGAAGGGTAGGAACAGTCAACCACATTGCGAAGGGTAGATAACATTGGCGAAGGGAGACAAACTCTAATAAGGAGGGGCGAAACATGAGTGTATTCGTCAAAAATATACGTGGAGAATCTTTAATGCCTTGTTCTCCACGAAAAGCAAGACTTCTCTTACGAGAAAGAAAAGCAAAAGTTATAAATTATACACCATTTATCATTCAGCTTACTTATGCGACTGGTGAAACGGTGCAAGAGGTATCTATTGGTATTGATTTAGGTACAAAACATACTGGAATAGCAGTGACGAGTGAAAATAAAGTCCTTGCCAAAGGTGAGGTTGAGGTAAGACAAGATGTGAAAAAATTGTTAGATACAAGGCGTACTTACCGAAGAGGTAGACGTACTCGTAAAACACGTTATCGGAAACCACGTTTTAACAACCGTACAAGAGTAGAAGGCTGGCTACCGCCAAGCATACAAAGTCGATTAGACAACACCTTTCGTTGGATAGATAGGTTTGTATCACTTGTGCCACATCCGACTTTGACGATTGAGGTAGGTAAGTTCGATGCACAAAAAATGATGAACCCTGACATTAAGGGTGAGGAATACCAACAAGGACAAACGCTAGACCATCACGATGTACGTTACTTTGTATTTGCAAGAGATAAATATACTTGTCAAGTGTGCAAGAAAAGTAAAGACAAAATCTTTAACACCCACCATATTATCTATCGTTCTCATGGTGGGAGTAATCGAGCAGATAACTTAATTACAGTGTGTACAGACTGCCATACACACGAAAACCATCAAAAAGGAAAAGTGCTTTGGAGGTGGATGGTAGAGGGCAAAAAACTACCAAGCTACAAAGAAGGTGCATTTATGAATATCTTCCGTCAGCGAGTATTCAGGAAGTACCCACAAGTCAAGATCACCTATGGCTCTATCACGACACCAAGAAGAAAAGAGTTGGGGTTAGAGAAAACTCATGAGAATGATGCCATTGCCATCAGTGGAATAGAAAAGATTGATAAGGCTGTAGATTATTCATTCAAAATCAAGCAATTTCGTAAGAAAAAACGTTCTCTACATGAGGCAACAGCTAGAAAAGGCCGCAAGACCAAAAACACAACCAGTAAACGTAACGTCAAAAATATCAAACAACTAAACGGTTTTTATCTTAATGATAGAGTAGAAATATATGGAAAGTTAGGTTACATCACAGGCTTTACAGGTGCAAGTATGGCTTATGTTAAAGACATAGTTGGCAATTACATCACAAAACCGAACAAGTCATACAAACAAATCAATCTCAAAGAGTGTAAGTTTCTGAATCACAATAACAATTGGCAATATGTAGAAAACTTTTAGGCTATCGCCTACCGACATTCATTCCCCACTTTACACTTCGTAAGAAGTGGGGGACTTCTGTCGGAGAATCGTTAAAAATTTTGATTTACTATTTTAATGATGATACATTTGAAACATTCAATTTTCTAAAATTTAACTAAAAAAAAAGAAAGGAAAAAGTAAATGAAATATACAGATAAAGAACTTATTGATTGGCTTGAAGAAAGATATGGATATGGTCTCATCAATGATGATAATGGTCATTGGGCTGTTTCTGGAACTGGT
>Ga0265293_10008404_pt1 | contig 15303 bp, 17 predicted proteins | sample Munlanlewell138R_FD_192505 | JGI IMG/M metagenome (GOLD analysis project Ga0265293, IMG submission 192505) | Leachate microbial communities from a municipal landfill in Southern Ontario, Canada - Leachate well 138R | ecosystem: Engineered > Solid waste > Landfill > Unclassified | place: Canada...
AGATGGAACGGCTGAACTTCAAGAAGGCAATCGCGCTCCCGCTCTACGCCGTGAATGGCTGGACCGCCTGGAAGAACTACGTGACCGACTACGAGCACCGCCGCGCGTTCAACTCGATGAGCTGGCAGGACGCGGTTACCTGGCTCGATAAGTAGCCCTGGCGCACACGCGGCCGCGCGAGACCGGGGGTGCCAGCGCTCCGCGGCCGCGTGCGCAATGGGGTTTGTGGGGCGGCGTCACCCACGCTGACCTCGCAACCGGGAACAGGGGCGGGTACGCCCTATCCGAAGGTATCGCAGGAGGCAGGGTCGCCTGATTCGAAGCCGGTGCGGAACCACTCGGTGCGCTGTTCCGAGCTGCCGTGTCGTTCTCGGGGACGAAGGGCTCGCTGCCCTCGTTGGCCGGCGCTGCCGGGAAGCCACCATAGGGCGAATCGACGCCGAAGCCACCGCTGCCCGAACCGAACGGCCCGCCGCCCATGAGCAACGAAACCACGACGATGACCAGCAGGATGGGCAGGCCGAGGCCGCCGGCGGCAACCGGCAGGGAGACCGGCAAGCGACCACCGCCGCCCTGGCCCCGCCGGTCGACGATGAGGCCGCTATCTCGCTTGCGTATCTTCACGACGAGAAGGTAGCGAGCGCGGGGCTGCGCCGCCAGACCATTGGGTGCGAAGCGCGTGGCGAAGTTGTCGCGACCGGGCCCGTCGTCCGCGGCCGCTGCCCGGAGACCGCGGGGATCGTAGGATGGCCATCGGAATGCGATGGGTTATCAGTCTGCTGGCCACACTGGCGTTGCTTGCCGTTACGCAGGCGAATTCGCCCGAGGCTGTCGCACAGCCTCAGATCCCGGCCGTGTTCTACGGCTCTGCGAGCATCGATGGCACCCCGGTGCCCGACGGCACGGAAGTGCGCGGCCTCATCGACGGGAAGGACTGCACCCAGATCGGGCCCGCATACCAGGGGACGGTGAACGACGGAGGCGTCTCGGCCTACAGCATCCTCGTCGTGCACGAGAGCAGTGAGCCGGGGTGCGGCGCCGAAGGCAAGACCGTGACGTTCACGATCGGCGGGTTGGAGGCGGAGCAGACCGCCCGCTGGGAGGCGACGAGCCCCATTCGCCTGGACCTGAACGCCGGGGCAGGCGAGCCGATACCGCTCCCCACGCCCACACCCACACCGGACGCTTCGCAGCCGACAAGCGCGGCCGGTGCAGCGACGGAGACCCCAACGCAGTTGCAGGGAACGCCTCCCACCGACCCGATCGACATGCCGCGGACACCCGTTCCGCCAGGAACGCTACCGGCAGTGCAGCCCGGCGACGATGCGGCAGACGTGAGCGGGAACACCAGCAGCCCCGTGTGGCTCGTTATCGCCGGGGTGCTGCTCCTTCTCGCCGCGGGCGGGGGCGCCGCCGGGTATCTGCTGAGCCGAAAAAAGCGAGAGAATTCGCCATCGGAGTAACGAGCGGACTTACCTTTCCGTGCGATGTGGTCGTATAAGCTGGTAATGAACGACCCCGGTCGCTCGAAGTTGACGTGATGAAGATCCTGCGCCTGTTCGCGATCGTGTCGTTCCTCGCCGGGCTATCGCTGCTGGTAGCGGGCTTCGTCACGAGCCGGGACGACGGCGACGGCCCGCGGCTAGCGGATGCGCCGCCGGAATTTACTTCGACACCAACCCCGCGGCCTTCGGTTTCGCCCACGATAGCGGACACACCGACACCAACGGCGACGCCCTACGATGGCGCACTCGCGCGCTTCAAGATCCCGCGCTTCAACGTGGACGCAGAGGTCGAGGCGATCGGTTTGCTGCCCACGAACGTGCTGGACACGCCGCACAATCCGCACAATGTCGGCTGGTACGACATCTACGACAAGCCGGGCTTCGGCGGAAACGCCGTGTTCTCAGCCCACTTCGACTACTGGCCCGATATCCGCGGCCCGTTCTATCGGCTTCGAAACGTGGAGGCGGGCGACGAGATCGTGCTTACGATGGACGACGGGCGGGAGTACACCTACCGGGTCATCAGCTACAAGCGCTACCCGGTGGATTCGATCCCGATGGGCGACCTGATCGATGCGGCGGAAAAGCCGGATGACGTCGAGTGGATCACGATGATCACCTGCGGCGGTGCGTTCCAACAGCTCAGTGACGAAGGCTGGGGAGACTACCTCGAGCGGGACGTGGTGGTGGCGGAACGCGTCTCCTAGCACGAGCGGTAAGGCAGCGTGAACGAACTCCTGTCTTCTTCACCGGCCCTGCGATACGTTTGAGCGACCCCACCCGAGGACCGGAGTCCAGACCTTGAAGTTCACTCGATTCGCTCCCATCGCGGCACTCCTCGTGGGGGTGCTCGCGCTCACGGCGGTCGCCTGTGGCGGCGACGACAAGGACAAGGTCGCCAACGCGGCCGAGACGGCCACCACCACCCAGGCACCGACGAACACTCCCACCGAAGCGCCGCCTACACCGACCGCGACGCCCACGCCATTCGACGGCAACGTGGCGCGCTTCAAGATCCCGCGTTTCGGCGTCGACGCACCGATTGAGCTGCTCGGGGTAGACGAGACGAACACGATGGAGACGCCGCAGGACGAGAACACGGCGGTGGGCTGGTACCACATCTACGACCGGCCGGGCTGGCACGGGAACTCGATTTTCTCGGCGCACGTCTACTACCACAACGTGCCAGCGCCCTTTGTGAGCCTCGCCGACAGCCAGGTGGGCGACACCGTGATCATCACGATGGAGGACGGCACGGAGTACACGTACGAGGTGTTTTCCAACGAGCGGTACCACCGCGACACCATCCCCATGGGGGACATCATTTGGCCCCAGGACAGGCCCGAAGGCGAAGAGTGGGTGACCCTTATCACCTGTGGCGGCGAGCTGGACTCGACCGGTTGGGAGTACATCTCCCGGGATGTCGTCGTCGCGAAGCGCGTCTCCTAAGCCACGCACGAAACAGACAGGATGAAGCCCCTCGCGTTGCGAGGGGCTTCTGCTTTTGCGCCGATGATTGTCCGGCCGGTGAGGCGAGCCAGAGTGACGCCCGCCTGCAGGTGTGCTGTGCGGCGGTTACCAGCGGTGTGGGTGCGGCCCAAACCGTGCTTCGTAGAACGGCGAGACCATACCGCCCGGTGGCACGAGCGCATCCACGGCCGCGCGATCCGCGTCGGTGATGTCGATCTCGGCGGCCTTCAGGTTGTCTTCGAGTTGGTCCATCGTGCGAGGCCCAATGATGGCGCTGGTGACGCCCGGCTGTGCCATCACCCAGGCGAGGGCGAACTGCGAGAGCGGAACGCCCTTCGCCTCGGCGAGCGGGCGCAGCCCGTCGACGACGTCGAAGCTCGCGTCGGTCCAACGCTGCCGGTAGTTTTCTGCGACTGGCGTGTCCTGGACCATGGCGGCGAAGCGCGAGTCATCCGGCGGCGGTGCATCGCGCTCGTACTTGCCCGTGAGCAGACCGCCGGCGAGCGGGCTCCAGGGGATGATGCCGAAGCCGTAGGTCTGGGCCATGGGAATTAGCTCGCGCTCGATGCGGCGGTCGAGGACGTTGTAGGGCGGCTGTTCGCAGACGAAGCGGTTGAGACCAAGCTCCTTCGAAGCCCAGAGCGACTCGACCAGTTGCCAGGCGGCGAAGGTGCTGGTGCCGATGTAGCGCACCTTGCCCGAGCGGACCAGGTCGTCGAGCGCCCGCAGCGTCTCATCAATCGGGATGTTCGGCTGCGGCCGGTGGAGCTGAAAGAGGTCGATGTAGTCCGTCTGGAGGCGGCGCAGGCTCGCTTCGCACTGCTCGATGATGTGGCGGCGCGACGAGCCCATGTCGTTCGGGCCGGGGCCCATGCGGTTCCACGCCTTGGTGGCGAGGATGACCTGCTGGCGCTTGCCGTTGCGCTTGAGCGCTTCGCCGGTCGCCTCTTCCGAGCGGCCGGCGTTGTACACGTTGGCGGTGTCGAGGAAGTTGATGCCGGAATCCAGCGCCCGGTCGATGATGTCGGCAGAGTTTTCGGGGGTCGTCTTGCCGCCGAACATCATGCAGCCGAGGCAAAGGCTGCTGACGCGGATGCCGGTACGGCCAAGCCAACGCAGTTCCATGGATCCTCCCGGTTTCGAATGTCGCTGATCACACTCCCGGCACGCCGGGCGGGGGGGGCGCCAAGAGCGGCAGTGCCGAGACGCGCCTCAAGGCGGTCTTCAAGGTCACCGTCGGCGGTCAGCGCACCCGCGAGGCCAGCGCCCGCCGACTGGAGGGCTACGCTTTGGGCTGGGTTTCGGAATCCCTCGGCAAGTCCTTGGACTCGCCCAACTCCTTCGCCCCCTCGGCGGAATCCTTCCAAGGTGGAGCGATAAAGTTCGTGCGCAGCGTCCAGCCTTGCTGATAGATCGGGTCGTCCGGGGAGGCCATCTGAATGCCCATGGCTAGCACCTTTTCCTCCCAGCCGGGCTCGTCCTTGAATGACGCCATCGTACTCCCCCTTTTCGATGAGGTTCGGGTCACCATAATAGACTTCAGCCTGCCCAACAGGCAGCGCAGCTTCGCGCAAGGCCGCAGCGACGTTCGCGCGTGGGCGTCCGGGCTGAGTTCGTCAGTTACCTCGGGAAGGTAAATGCCGTCTGCGTGAAGTCTACGTCTGTGTCGATCTTGTGCTTGGAGAAAACGGGAAGCAGCCGGAGCTGCTCCTCGGCAGTGGTAGGCCGCCCGGTCTCCAGCTTGACGCCGCCATAGTTCGTGGTCTCGACATGGGGCTTATGAATGCCAATGCCCCACTGGTCGTGCGCCTTGCCGAGCGCCGCTGCGGCAAAGGTCACCTCATCGACATCCTCGCTGAAGATGCGGAGAGAGATGCTCGCCTCGCGACCGCTCTCCCCACGTGGCCATCTTGTCGGCGAGGACGATTTCATTCTTGATGCCCAAGTCGTCCAGTAGGCGCAGGGAGCGCTGGCCAGTCGGCGCCGACGTCCGGGCGCTGGGTGCCGATTTTGCGCTTTGCCGGCCGCCGGGCTACTCTCGGACTTCGACCCGTTGTATTTGGATAGAGTAGAAACGTATGGCCAACAGTAAGTCCGCGGAGAAGCGCTGGCGCCAGTCTCTGAAGCGCCGCGACCGCAACCGCTCCCGCCGCTCGGCGGCCCGATCCGCAATCCGCGAGGTCCGCGAACTGGTTGCCGCCGGGGAAAGTGAAGCGACTGCCGCCGCGCTGAGCGCCGCCTATTCCTCGCTCGACCGCGCCGCGAAGACGGGCGCCATCCACGTCGGCAAGGCCGACCGGACGAAGCGCCGCCTCGCAGCCCTCGTGCAGAACGCGCGCTAAGCAGCGTCCGGGCACATGCAGGCTTGAGCCTGCCTCTCAAGAGGCAGGCTTTTTCTCGTTCACACCCTTCAAAGCGATTCTGCCCGCTCAGATGCGGCCGTCCAGGCGCCGGTGCGCCGAGGCGGGTTGCACGATACGGATGTGCCTGGCGGGAAGCGTTGGACACTCGCCCCGCCCGGATGCGTCCCGGCCGATACAGGCGAACGTCAGTCGGTGCTGTAGGTAAGCCCGATCTTCGCCAGGTTGTCCTCGAGGTCGCTGGCGTGCACCTGGCCGACCTTGATGGCGCGGAGCACACCCTCCGCGTCGACGAAGACGGTGTGCGGCAACGCGGAAACGCGGTAGTGCTGGCCAACAGCGCCTTCGGTATCGAGCACCGCGGGGTAGGTGGCGCCGAAGAGTTCGAGGATCTGCTGCGCCCGGTCGGCCGTCTCCTTGGCGTTCACGCCGAGGAAGACCACCTGGTCGCCAAGGGCGTCCTGTGCGCCCTGGAACTCCGGGATCTCTTCCTTGCAGGGGCCGCACCAGCTCGCGTACCAGTTCACCACCACCGGTGTGCCACGGAAGTCGGAAAGCTTGCGCACCCTGGTGCCATCGCGCGCGTCGACGAGGGCGAAATCGGGTGCGAGCTCGCCGATCTCCGGCCGGTCGGGGCCGAGCGGCCCGAGGCCGTCGCTCGACTGCGCGGGAGACGGTTCCTCGCCGGCCCGCGCGAGGAAGACCGCTTGCGTGGAGACGAGCCAGCGGTCTCCGATCTGCTGGACATAGGCAGTCTCGCTGAAGTCGCGCTCTTCGCCGCCGACTTCGACCTTGCCGCTGACACCGACCAGCGCCCAGCCCTGCTGCTCACCGAGCGACCGGAAGGAAAGGGCGGAGACCTGCGCCCGCTCGATATCGTCCGCGGGCTCATAGGCGCCGAGCGTCGCCGGGAAGGCGACGAGGGCGGCCTGCCCCGAATCGCGCACATCCGGGGCGAGCGCGGCTTCGAAGGCGGCCCGGTCGCCGTCGTTGATTGCGCCGTACATCGTCCGCAGGGCACTTTCGGGCGAACTGCCGGGCTTTTCGCCGCCTCCGGTGAAGAGCAGGAAGGCGCCTGCCGCAGCCGCAACGACCAGCGCGAGGGCCAGCACGGCGATGCCTGTCCACTGGCGACTCTGCGCGTCCGTGTTCGTCATAGCTGCCTCACCTTCCATGTACGTAGTGTCATCGGAGGAACGCGGCCGGGGGCACGCGGCTCCTGCCACAATAGTAGCGGGAGGGCGTTTACTGGCCGTTAACACACCTCGAGGAATATCGGACGCGATGGCCACCGCCACGGCGCAGAGCCGCGTGCTCGTAGTAGAGGACGAAGAGACGTTGCTCTTCACCCTCGCGCACAACCTGAAGCGCGAGGGCTACGCGGTGATCACGGCCACGCGAGGTGACGACGCCCTCCGTCTCGCGCGCGAAGTCCAGCCCGACCTCATCGTGCTCGACCTGATGCTTCCTGGGGTGGATGGCATGCAGGTGTGCCGGCTGCTCCGGCGCGATATGCAGGTGCCGATCATCATGCTTACGGCGCTCGGCGGCGAAGGTGACCGCGTGCGTGGCCTCGACATTGGCGCGGACGACTACATTGCGAAGCCGTTCGGCATGCGCGAGCTGCTTGCGCGAATCCGGGCGCTCCTTCGGCGCACGACGGCGGGCGGTGCTGCCCCGCCGGCGGCCACGCTCAGCTCGGGCGACCTGGCGCTCGACCCCGCGCGGCGGGAGGTGCGCCGCGCGGGGAAATTCATTCGCCTGAAGCCAAAGGAGTATGACCTGCTACAATTCTTCGTCCAGCATCCGGCCCGGGTCTTTTCCCGCGAACAGATTCTCGACGAGGTCTGGGGGCTCGACTTCTACGGTGGGCCGAGGACGGTGGATGTGCATGTGCGCTGGTTGCGCCAAAAGATCGAGGACGACCCGGCGGCGCCGGAGCGGCTCCGCACCATACGCGGCAGCGGCTACCTGTTCGAAGGGTAGGTGCGCATGAGCCGGCAACTGATGGTGCGTGGCGGCTTCCTGGCCGCCGTAGCGGCAATCGCGGGCCTGGTGCTCGGGATCATTGGACACCAGGTGGACCAGCCCGCCGCAGCCTGGTTCTTCGAGGCATTCGTACTTGGGGCGGCCTTCCTCGCCATCGGCTACCTCGTCTTCCTTGCACCGGCACGGACGATCGACGACATCGCCGCGGCGGCGGACCGCATCGCCCTGGGCGACTTCGCGAGTCGCGCGAGCGACACCCACTCCGTGGGGAGCGACCTCGTCTACCGGTTCAACACCATGGCGCGCCGCGTCGAAGAGGTCATCGAAGAGGAGGAGGCCGACCAGGCACGGCTCGAGGCGGTCTTTAACGCCTCGACCGACCCGATGCTGGCGGTCACCGCGGAGTGCGACGTTGCGTTCCTGAACGCGGCGGCCGCGCAGCTCTTCGAAGCACCGGGCGACACCGCCATCGGCCGCCCGCTCATCGTCACGACACGCGATTACGAACTTGACCAGCTCGTGCGCCGGGTGCTTGCCCGGCCCGAGAAGCCGCGCACCGAGGTCATCGCGTTCGGCGCAGACCGCATCCCCTTGCGCGCTGTTGCGGTCCCGATTGAGGAAGGCGGCACCTGGTCGGCGTTGCTCGTTCTGACGGACCTCACAGAGTTCGCGCGCCTGGACCAGGTGCGCCGTGACTTCCTGAGCAACGTCTCGCACGAACTACGCACACCCCTGGCTTCGATCAAGGCGCTGGTCGAGACGATGGAATCCGGTGCTGTCGATTCGAAGGCGGAGTCGGAGGAGTTCCTGCGGCGCATCCGGCTGCAGGTCGACCGCATCACGTCGCTGGTCGACGAGCTGCTTGACCTGTCACGCATCGAATCAGGCGCGCTGGAATTGAACCCTGAGCCAATCGACCTCGCGGAGTTGGTTGCGGAAGCGATGGCACTGCTGCACCCCCACGCAGAGCGCCAGGAAGTGAAGTTCGATGTCGCCCCAGGGGAGTGGCCCGTGGTCGAAGCTGACCGGCAGGCGTTGCTTCGCGTTGTCAACAACCTGCTCGACAACGCCATCAAGTACTCTCCTTACGGAGGTACGGTGCAGATCGAAGCGCACGACGAGGGCGACCTCGTGGCGCTTTCGGTACACGACGACGGCCCGGGCATCAACCCGCTAGCACTGCCGCGTGTGTTCGAACGGTTCTACAAGACCGACCTTTCGCGCACGAATTCCGGCACCGGGCTGGGGCTCGCGATCGTGAAACACACGGCGCGCATCCACGGCGGGACCGCGAGCGTGGAGAGCGAGCCGGGAAAGGGCGCGACCTTCACGGTGCGACTGCCGAAGGAGTTCGTGGGGAAACCGCGACCGCCGGTGGGCCTCTCCTAGCAGGGAAGCGTTTCGAACCGGTATCCCCGCGCGGAGAGCTCCGCGAGGACAATCTCCAGCGCTTCTACCGTTTGTGAACGGTTGCCACCGCCGTCGTGGAGGAGCACGACGGCGGTGGGCCGCGCGACGGAGATGATGCGGTTGGCGATGGTCCAGGCGCCCGGCCGGGCCCAGTCCTGCGGGTCCACATCCCAAAGCCAGGTGTCCAAACCGAGCGAGTCCGCAACCGAGGTGACGGTGCCGCTCACGGAGCCGAAGGGCGGCCGCAGGCATGTGGCGCTGCGCTCGGTCGCGGAGGCGATTGCTGACTGCGTGCGCACGAGTTCCGACTCGACACCAGCCCGGCCAAGCAGGGCCAGGTTCGCGTGCGTGTAACTGTGATTGGCAACGGCGTGACCCGCCGCGACGATGTCTGCGGCGATCCAGGGATAGGCATCCACGTTCGTCCCGAGGGTGAAGAAGGTGGCGTAGGCGGCGTAGCGTTCGAGCACCTCGAGCACCCTCGGCGTCCACGTTGGGTGAGGGCCATCATCGAACGTGAGGTAGATGACCGGGCCCGGCCGCGGGGTTGGGGTCGGCGTGGGGGTCGGCACAGGCTTATCGGAAGCGATCTCCGGGATGTAGATATCGAAGTCGCCTGGCGGGGCCGGCGTCGTGGAAGGCTCGGCATCGGCTCCGGGCGACGGCGAGGGTGCAAATTTCGGTACATCCGCCCCCGGGGTCTCCCCGCCTACGGGTGGCGTCCAGTCGCGGTCGGCCGGATCGGCCGAATCGCCAGGGATCTCGAGAATCGGCGTTACCAGCGGCGTGGTGCATTCGGATGGCTCGCAGGCCACGGGCGCCGCCGGTGCGGCGTCGTCGCTCCGGGCGGTGGAGGCAAAAAGGGCAAAGAGCAACAGCCCAAGCAGTGCCGGCGCAAGTAGTACAAGCGAATGCGTCCTGCGTCTCGATGACTGCCCCATGTGACCTCGCGGCGCTGTCTATCTGATTCCGCGATGTCAGCACCGGGGTAAACCGCTCGCGGGCATCCCAGTCTATCCAGATCACGACGCAACGAAAGGGGCTGACGGACAATTCCTGCCGGAATTCACAAGGGGCTGGTTGCCCCTGCAATGACCCACCTGTTACGCAATTGGGAACTCGCTCGACAGCGCTCAGCCGGTAGACTCCGCAACGTGGAGAGACAACCGGGCGAAGAACAGATGGTGGCGTGGCGGGCCTTTCTTGCGGCCCATGCACGCCTCTCGGAAGTGCTGGAACACGAACTCGAACGTGAACGCGGGATGCCGCTGGGCTGGTACGACGTGCTCGTGCAGCTCGACGAAGCGGGCGAGAACCGCCTGCGCATGGCCGACCTCGCGCGGGCCGTGCTCCTCAGCCGCGCGGGGCTCACGCGGCTGGTGGACCGGATGGGCGCGGCGGGGCTGGTCGAGCGTGTCCCTTGCGAGGATGACCGCCGCGGCACCTACGTCGTGATGACGCACGAAGGGCGCGCTGCGCTCAGCGGGGCGGCACCAGTACACCTGCGGGGCATAGAAGAGCACTTCGGCCAGTACGTAGGGAGCGATGACGCGAAGGTGCTCGCCTCGGTCTTCCGCTGCATCACCGATTCGCTCGCCCGCTGAGCTCCTGCCCATTGCACATGGCAATTTCCGACATAGGTTAGTACCTCCGCTCCCCGCCTGCGGTATCGTCCACACATGAGCGAAACGACGCGGGCGCGCCCCTCCGGCGTAGCCCTGACCGGACGGCAGCGGGAGGTGCTCGAACTCATCGAGCGGGGCCACACGAACTTCGAGATCGCACAGGCCCTGGGCATCTCTCTCGAAGGCGCGAAGTACCACGTGCGCGAGGTCATGACGAAGCTCGGCGCTGACTCACGCGAAGAGGCGGTGCAGTTCTGGCGCGAGAGCCAGCAGCCGCGATGGTCAGTGCGCGGGCTGCTCGCGGTGCCGTGGCTCCGCATCGTGGCTGCCGGTGGCGGCGTCGTGCTCGTCGTGGCAGTGGCGCTCGCCGGCTTCGCGCTCGCGAACCGTGACGACAGGACAGGCGAGCGCGTGCTCGTGGCTTACACAACAATGCCCGCAGAGGAGCCGGCACTTGTGGTGCTGGGCGGCGACGGCCGCGAGGTATTCCGGGCTGAGGGGTCGTACGGCGGCCCCAGGTTCTCGCCGGATGGGACGCGCCTTGCGGCCATCGATATCGACGGCGAGGCTCGCATCGACATTTTCGACACCTCGAACTGGAGTTCGACGCAATACGTCCCGGCAACATTCCCGTTCTCGATGGGGTGGTCGCCAGACAGCACGCTGCTGGCGGTGGTGCTCCCCGACCGCGTTGTCTTCGTGGACCGCCGTGGGAAGGAGGTGGAAGCCACAGGGCAGCTCGTGGAGGCGTCACTGGGGACGGGGCTGGAGGATCCGCAGTGGGCGCCGGACAGCGAGCGACTGGTAGCGACGCTGGAAGAGCGCCTGTTCCTGGTGTTGCGAGCGGGCGATGTAGAGGAGCTGAAGCCCCCGGAGGGCAACGGGGCGGGACGAATGCTTCGCGCCATACGGTGGAACACGTCCACGGAACTCTTCGTGCTCGATTTCGGTGCCGATCGGGATCCCGACCGGTATGCGTTTCTCGTGTCGCTTGAAGACGGGAGCGAACCGGTGTGGACAGAAACGCCCCCCGAGCTCGGTCTTTCCCTGGAGGCCGAGGCGTTCCGGGCCGAACTGGAACAGAGGTTTCCCGCGCTGGACATCCGTCTGCCTGCTCCGACTGCCGATGGCATTCATTTCAAGTCGGTGCTAAGCGAGGAGGCACCAAGTGGAGGGTCGAGCGAACCACCAAGAGTCCAGGTGGTCATCAACGCATCGGAGTTGGTGGTGGTGCCGCTGGGCAACGCCATCGCAGCGTTGGCCGAAAGAAACGTCGACGCCGTGGTGGTACGGCACTGAGCTGACGACGTACCCCCGGCTGCGAGATTGGCCACCGAAGCCTCCGATTAGTCTTCAGCGTTTCGCGTACGCTTGCGTGAGTCTCATGGGAGGGACCGAGCAGCAGTGGGAGAAACTGCCGTCGTCGTTCGTGACTTGCGGAAGCGCTACGGGGCCGTCCAGGCGGCCGGCGGCGTGTCCTTCGATGTCGCACCCGGCGAAATCTTCGGCATCATTGGCGCGAACGGGTCGGGAAAGACGACCACCATCGAGTGCCTGCAGGGGCTTCGAAAGCGCGATAGCGGGGTGGCGCTGGTCCTCGGGCTGGACCCACAGACGCAGGGGATCGCGCTGCGCCATCGGATCGGCAGCCAGCTACAGGAGTCCTCGTTGCCCGAACGTCTGCGCGTGTGGGAGGCACTCGACCTGTTCGCCGCGCTGTCACCGCGCTCGCGGGACTGGCGGGAACTCCTCGAAGAGTGGGACCTGGTACAGAAGTGGAACAGCGCCTTCGCCGATCTCTCGGGCGGGCAACGGCAACGCCTGTTCGTGGCGCTGGCGCTGGTCAACGACCCGGAGATCGTGTTCCTCGACGAGATGACCACCGGCCTGGACCCGGCAGCGCGGCATGCCGCCTGGGACCTCGTCCGCGAGATTCGCCGCCGGGGCACGACCGTAGTGCTGGTAACGCACTTCATGGACGAAGCGGAGGACCTGTGCGACCGCATCGCGGTGTTCAAGCAGGGCCGGGTGGTCGCGCTGGACACGCCGCAGGGGCTCGTTTCGCACTATGCCGGCCGGAGCACGGTCCGATTCACCACAAACGACGGCAGCTTCGACTGGCTGCGCGAGTGTCCCGGGTTCGAAAGCATGGAGCGGGATGGCCGGCGCATCGCCATCCGTGGACGCGGGCCGCTGCTCGCGCACGTCGCGGCGGCGCTGGTCGCCCGGGGGATCGCACCACCAGACCTCGAGGTGGAACGGGGAACGCTGGAGGATGCGTACATGGCCATCAGCCAGGAGGCGGCACCGTGAGGGGCGTCCTCAAATTGAGCTGGGTCGAGACGAAGCTCTTCGTGCGCGAGCCGCTGGCGCTGATCTTCGCGTTCGCATTTCCGTTCTTCATGTTGTTCGTGCTCGCCGGGGTGTTCGGGAACGACATCGAGTCGGAGGACCCGGACGCCATCGCGGACTGGCGGAGCGTCGGGCCGATCGACTACTACGTCGCGACCTACGTGGGGCTGGTGATGGCAGCCGCGGGCCTCATCACGCTCCCGCTGCGGCTCGCAAGCTATCGCGAAGCAGGGGTGTTGCGGCGCTTCCGCGCGGCCGGCGTCTCGCTCGCCATCGTGCTCGGCGCACAGGTGCTCGTCGCGGTCACGATGGCGATCATCGCGGCGATCGGTATCGTCGTGGGCGCAGCCCTCGTCTACGACGCCAAGATGCCGGAGAACTGGCCACTCGTGGTGCTGGGCGGGTTGCTCGGGCTGGCGGCCTTCGCCGCCATCGGGCTGTTCCTCGGCGCGGTCCTGCCAACTGCGCGGGCGGTGCAGGGTGCGGGACTGGCGGCGTTCTTCGTGATGATGATGATCTCGGGCTCGGGGCCGCCGCGCCCGGTGCTCACGACCACCATGCGCGCGGTCGGCGACGTGATGCCGCTGACGCACGCGAACATCGTGATGCAGGATCCATGGCTCGGGTTCGGCTGGAACATGACGCGGGCACCGATCACCCTCGGTTTCGGTGTGGCCGCGGCGGTGCTCGCCGTGCGCTTTTTCCGGTGGGAGTAGCGCCGGAGTCCGTCTACCGCGGCGATCTCGCACTGTCAGCTTCGGTGGCCACATTGGCCCCGCCGTTGCGCATCGAAGCCCACATGACGACTGCCGACAGGGCCAGCACGAGCGCCGATACCTGGAACCCGAGCGCATAGGACGCGCGGCCGGTGGCGAAGATGCCGAGCAGGGCAGGTCCAGCTGCCCGCCCGAACGCGACGAGCAGTGCCTGCAGCCCGATGACGCGGCCGAAATATGGGCCGGAGAAGCCTTCCGAGACGACGAGGGCGCGCAGCGGATAGACGGCGCCAAAGACCGCGCCGAAGACCGCGACGTAGACCCAGACCTGCCACCATTCGCCCGCAACGCTGGCGATCCAGGCAGAGAGGGCGAGCAGGAGGAGGCAGCCCGTGAGCAGGGCAGTGCCGGAGAAGCGCGCCGACAGCGAGGGTAGGAGCAGCCGCATCGGCAGCGAGACAATTCCCGTGACGGCGATCGCCACTGCGACCGGGCCGGGTGCGAATCCGCGCGTCTCGAGCTGGGCGATCATGTGGAAGGCGAACCCGCTGAAGGCGGCGGTGGCCACAAAGAACGCAACAGAGAAGAGCCAGAAGCGGGGGGTCGTCTGGCGAACGCCTTCCCGCGTTTCGCGGAGGAGGTTACCGCGGAGGCCGCGCTGGTGGGCATGGCCGTCGGTGGGCTCCCAGAGGAGGAGCGGCACAGCGATCCCGACCACGAGCAGAATCGCAGCAAGTCCGAGCGTGCCTTCACGCCAGCCGAACTGATCGACGAAGAGCCGCGTGAGCGGTGTGAAGATGGTGACGGAGACGCCGCTGAGGAGCGTCAGCACGCCGTACGCTCGTGGACGGTCGGGGGCAGCGAACCAGCGGTTCATGAGCACGTAGACGGGCTCGTAGAAGGTGGCGGCCATGGCCGGCCCGAGGACGACGGCGAGGACAAGGACGGCCTGCCAGGGCTCCTGCACGGCGGCGAACAGCGCCAGTCCTGCAGCGCCAAGCACGGCCCCGCCGGCCATCAGCCGCCGCGAGCCGAAGAGGTCGCTGACCGTGCCAGTCGCGATGGATGCCACGCCTGAGACCAGCAGCGCAAGCCCAAACCCGACCGAGACGACGTCGCGGCCGAACGCACCGCCGGCCGCATCGTCGGTCACGAGGACGCTGAAGGCGTAGGAGAGGGTGCCGTAGCTCGTATTGATGAAGACGGCGGCGAGCGCCACCTGGAGGTAGGTGCGGGAGAGGAGGCGAGGGCGTTGGCCAGCAACAGCGGTCATTCGGCCTCATCGCAAAAAAGCGATGCGGGCACTGTGGGGGCAGGGGCGTGTGGCGTCAAGGGGCGATGCAGTTGCTCAAGTGAGGAATGGCTTTAGGCGCGGGATGACCTCCCGACGGATGTGCCCCTCGATGTTACGAAGGGTGGGAACAACAACCTCGCCGCTGTCCAAGGGTCCAGTGGGTGCGAAACAAATATCACTCGTTGCCAAGAATTCAACCTCCGCGTACCACTCGGGGTTGGATCCGGGGATGAGCGTTACGACAGTTGTTGGGTCATCTTCGTGCAGCAAATTGGCAGGCTTGGCCAACACCCCGTCGGGCAGTCCTGTCCAATGCAGCGTTCTCGTCTGAGCCGTTAAGGTGAGCGTACGGTGCTTATCATGGCCAACTAGCGAGTGCAACTGCCATAAGGGATGTTCAAGCGGATGAAAACGCGCAAGACCACTGAAAGGTTGCAGACTCTTGATGATCGCGATCGCACGTGGATCCATTCCGTCGATCTTTCGTGATGCATTGTTCTGGAACGTTTCAGGAGTGCGAAAGATCGGAAATTCCAGTTCTTGTAGTGCCACCTCCGGGTGTGTAACAATCGGTGAGCTGCC
>Ga0265293_10008406_pt1 | contig 15301 bp, 11 predicted proteins | sample Munlanlewell138R_FD_192505 | JGI IMG/M metagenome (GOLD analysis project Ga0265293, IMG submission 192505) | Leachate microbial communities from a municipal landfill in Southern Ontario, Canada - Leachate well 138R | ecosystem: Engineered > Solid waste > Landfill > Unclassified | place: Canada...
CCATGACAGGCTTTTAAGCCCAAGGGGGTAGAAACGCTCACCGCACTTCGTGCTATGCTAGCTAAACATAGCAATAGATTACTTACAAGGGGGTAGCGCGGGATCGCCGAGAAAAATCGCAATGAGCGCATTTTGTGCGCTGGATGGAATGCATGCCATCCATGGCATGCAGCCCTATGGGCCGCCTACGGCGTTCGATTCCGACATCCATGTCGAAATCCCGGCGATTAGCCGATACAGCGCACAAAATAATGCGATCATTAGCGAATTTTTCGAGGAAGCCCGCGCGAAGGGGGAGACTTCCCCCACCAGAGGCTCAATGAATTTGTTCTCCAAATTTATTGTGGTAGCCAGCGGAGGAGGAAAGGTAGGCAAAAGCGTTCACCGCGCGCGGCATAAAAGAGCGAAATGCATGCATAAACGACGCAAGCAAGGTATAGTGCGGTCCATACGTGCCAGAGTATGCTGACCTCTAGAACTAGAGAGAGTACGCTAAAGAAGCCGAAAAAGACGATGACCATGGAGGCGAGCCAGACGGCGTGGAGACTGTGCCAGAACAGCATGGTGTTGGAGCGGAGAGCGGGGCTGCGCAATATTTTGACGTAAAGCGCGTATGGCAAGATGGGGCAGGCGACAAGGCACCATGCGTAAAGGATAAGGTAGTAGGAGAGCTGCGATGTTTTATCTGATTTTAGACCTTGATGCATACGAAAGCTCGTTTTGCTATGTTATTTTGTCGTTGGCAAGCTTAGCATTGAGCTGTGCTAGGAGGCGCTTCGGAAATTTAGCGCAGGGGGACTGAAGCGACAAGCAAGTGTTCGACGTTGGGGTTATCCACGTCCCCGCGCGCGAATTGCAGCGTCGTTACAAAGTTGCCAAGACTCACATTGGCTCTAGGGAGAATAATAATGTAAGGCGTGCGACTGACCTTGAGTTTAGCAAAGGCCTGCACCAAATTAGTAAAAATGTATTTACCCCCGAGTATTTCCTGCGTGACTTCGTTGATTGGTTCAGTGCCATCCTCGCTCGTAAGCAGCGGCGTCGAACCCGCTATTTTAGTAAGCGTAATGCTATTCCTCTCGATAGTCAGTTTGACCTCAACATTGGGATAGGAGGGGAACTGTAAATCCCCAAAATTGGGCCAATTATAAGGCTCGATTTTGATAGCAGATATGCCTGTACCCGTGGAACCGCCAAGCAGCAGCTCCTTTGAGTGCGCAGCAACCGTGTACATCACGCGGTATACAATATCCATGCTAACGGTTTCATCGAAAAGCAATATAAAGTTATTTTCGGAATCGTTCTTAACTAATTCGCCCAAACTGGCAATATAGGGCTTGTCGGTTCGGAGTTGCCCATAATTAAAGACCACGTCATCATTATATACTACGCCGATATTGGGAGAGATGGCTAGTAGCGCGCCACTGTTCACATCCGCGCCATCAATGACAGGTAGGGCTGGAACGCGCGATTTTGCAGCGCTTACACGCTCTTTAAAAGATTTTGGCGCCTGCACAACTTCTTGAGCTTGCATCTCCTTAACTCGGGAGCTTTTTTCTTTTGGGGCGCTTACCATATTGACAATAACGACAACCGTTAGACCAATAATGCATAAGGCAAGAACGACGCCAACGACGAGGCGAACGAGGGGGGGGATTCTACCAAAGAATTCAATGATGCCAGAGCTCTTTGTGCTTGAAGCCAGCTTAAGCTGCGCCAAGTCTAAGTACTGCGTCTGATTGCCGTGTATGTTTTCGCGCGATTGTCCTACGATAACAGCATTGTTCGCTGGAGACGACGCGGGTTTTGCAGGAGGCTGCGCACCGGAACTCGCCCACGGGTCGTTATCGCCCCATGCTTCAAAGCCTTTGGCTCCCCCTCCAGCTTGCCCTCCCTGCTCCCAGGCGTCGTTGCCCCAAGAAGCGCTTGCCGCAGAATCAACATGAGCAGCGTTTTGGCCTTCTTCTAAGATCGCCTTAGGATCGAAGTTAGCAAACTCGCCGATATCCAAAGCCATGGTGCGATCTAATTCAACGCCAGCAGCTTTGGGCTGACCCCAACTTTGCTGAGGCTGATCCCAGCTTTGCTGAGGCTGATCCCAACTTTGCTGTGGCTGATCCCAGCTTTGCTGAGGCTGATCCCAGCTTTGTTGAGGCTGATCCCAACTTTGCTGCGGCTGATCCCAACTTTGCTGTGGCTGATCCCAGCTTTGCTGAGGCTGATCCCAACTTTGCTGTGGCTGATCCCAGCTTTGCTGCGGCTGATCCCAACTTTGCTGAGGCTGATCCCAGCTTTGCTGCGGCTGATCCCAACTTTGCTGCGGCTGATCCCAACTTTGCTGAGGCTGATCCCAGCTTTGCTGCGGCTGTTCCCAACTTTGCTGCGGCTGATCCCAGCTTTGCTGCGGCTGATCCCAACTTTGCTGCGCTTGATCCCAGCTTTGCTGCGGCTGATCCCAGCTTTGCTGCGCTTGATCCCAGCTTTGCTGCGGCTGATCCCAACCGCCAGCACCTTGCATCGGTGGACTTAACGGGACATGACACTGCGTACAGAGCACGTTCCCTTGCTGGCGGTAGTAAACCTCGTCATCAACGTTGTAGGTATTTTGGCAATGGTTACAGCTAAGCAGCATCGTGGCTTCCGAAAAATAAATAACAACGCCAAAATTCACAGGCGCCTCACGCGGCTTGGCTTAAAAGGCGTTGCACCACTCGCCAGTCAAACCGAGCACTCTATTCGTATAGAAACAATAAGTGCTTTTGGCAAGAAATAGTGTTAACAATTTCCTACTCCCCCCTTCTCATATCTAGAGAGCTTTGCACGGGGGGAAACCCTTTTCTTTTTGCCAAAGAAAAGATGTTTCCCCCCTTCCCCAAAGAAAGCATTCTTTTAAGCACTTTCCGAATAAAATGTCATTCCATCTTCACCTTGCCTTATTTTATTAGCATTTTTAGCTTATATTTCGCTACAAAATGTCTCATTTTGTTTAAAACTGTATCGGATTTGTAAAACTAAACTCACAATTTCTAGCCGTGCAAAGGTCTCATCCATTAAAGAGCACTAGCAAATTCGATATTTTTGCCATATATTTTTGTGGGGGAAGTCCCACAATTCGCTCTATCCTTTGCGCAGCATTCTTATAAATAGACAGAATGCTGCGCAAAGGATGATCTCATGAAAAACCTACGGTTTTTCTTTCTTGTTCGCATGTCTCAAGCTCAAGCGAGCTTGGTTTGGACATGCTCACTGCGAAAGTGAGCTTTCAACTCGCAAAGCCTTCAGCTTTGCTCGTTTCGGCTCCCCCTACGCGCGGGCTTCCTCACAAAATTCGACAACAAGCGCAGTACAAAATGCAATGTATTTGCTAATCGCGCATCCATCGCATTTTGTGCGCTTGTAGCGTCTTTTGCTGGAATGTGTGCCCATCCATGGCACACAGCTCTGCGAGCCGCCTACGGCGTTCCGTTTCGACATCCGTGTCGAAACGAAGGCGATCCCGCGCTATCCCCTCTCTTTAACGGGGACAGCACACAGCATTGCGCCGTAAAAGGAAGCCAAAAACGCTCTCAATGCGCTGAAAACCGACGACTCATGTATACAAAACACGCTTACTCTCTTCAACGCGCGCTGTGGTCACTAGGCGCATAATAGGACTTAGCAGCTATTCGATTTGCCCCCTTCTGGCAAAGCTGCTATAAGATTTCTTGGAGCGTTTCAGAGCTTTGTTTGCAAAGTCTGAGCGCAAAGTTCTTTGCTTTGCCACAATTATGGATGATCTTTTGGCTATATTTTGCAGTGAGTTTCATGTTGGGTTTTGCGCAAAAATGGCTATTATACGGCACGTTCGTGGGTATAGCAGCGTGCACGAGCACTGACTACGATTACAACGTGACGCGTAGTTTGGGGAGTGCTTTACTTGAGGATGCGCAGGCGGCAGAACTGCAATGGATACCAGAACAAATTGAGAGCGCGCCTACACCGTTTTTGGAGCAAAGCGCGCCCAAAGCCGATATACAGCGTTTTGATGTTAATGCACTGCGCGCGCCACTTTCACTCGCAGCTGCAAGTTCGGCCTACGGCGCGAAGTGGCGGCTAGGTATGAACGGCTTACCCAGAAACGTGCGTCAAGTGCAAGAAGGATACTGGCTCGGTGCACGACCAACGGTTCAGCAACTTCGCGAGCTTCGCGCGCGCAACGTAAAAGTTGTACTCAGCGCCACATTCATGGATCACGAGCAACTCGCCGAGATGCGCAGCGAAATTCACAACTCTGGAATGTTGCATATCAACGCCCCCTTTGGCGGAAAGTTTCCAAGACGCAGCCGATTTTGGGAAAAGATCGCAGAGCATGATCCCGCAGAAATCTACATACATTGCGAATACGGTGGAGATCGCACCGGCGCTATACTTGCTTTTTTATTGGCTACGCGCCATCAGTGGACCATTCAACAAGCCTTTCTCGCTGTAGCCTTCCCTGGAAGAAAGGACTCACGCCTACTCATTGAAGCCCTAGAGAAGCGCGGCTACCTCGTTGATCAAAGTGACGTCGAGCAATTCCTTGGTATATATTCTCCCGAAAACAACGGCGGATATGGTGGCTTAAAGGTTCGCAGCCGAGGCTATTTGAAGCTCATCAACACGACAATTGACGCGATTGATCGCATCAACAAAAAAGGCTGATGTTAATAATGTTTAGGCTAGCAAATTCCGCCTAAGAAAGCTCTGATTCATAGCGCCTCCGAGCCCCACGTCACAAAATATAGCCATCTACTTCATCTTCGCGTTTCTGGCAGCCTCGCTTAGCGGATGCTGCGAAGTCAATTGGCGCAGCATGGCGTTGGCGGCATCTTCTTTGCCCAAATTCTGGTAACAGTGCGCCGCCTTTAGCATGGCATCAGGGACTTTATTGGTTTCGGAGTAATGAATAACGATTCGCTCAAAATAACTGAGAGCCTTCTCATAATCTTCTAGTGCAAAGTAGCACTCGCCGATCCAGTACAGCGCGTTGTCCGTGTACTCGCGCTCTGGCTTCGTGTTGAGAAAATCCTCGAATTTAGCACGCGATTGCGTGTAGAGCCCGCGCCGATACAGGTCTATGCCTTCCTTATAATGAAGGGATGCATCCTGCGTTTCGCCGCTGTATGATCCAGTCACCGTAGCCGTTGAATCACTGCTTTTTGTGGGAAGTCTATCGTCCGAAACGACATTGTCGTAAGCTCTACGCGTGGGCGCAGAAGAAGAACCCTGTTTTGGCTTGTTCCCAAAATACGCGCGTTTTTTTTCTTCAGAAATAACAATTTCCGTATAAACTTCATCGTTTTGGCTGCTGTCGTATGCAAAATGTGACGCTAAAGTTGCACCATTTCCAGCACCTGGTTCTATGCGCACGACTTCGCGCTCAGGACCAGCAGCTAAGGAGGAACGCTGCATAAGCTTAACACGCTCATCTAGACGCAAAATACTCTCCTCAAGCGCGCTTAGTTTGTAGCGTAAACTCGCCTGTTGACTCTCCAGCGCTTCGACTTGGGCTTGTAATAAAAGCCTCTCTCTATCGTCATTTTTCGGACTAGCACTTGCACAAGAGATTAACGATGCCGCAAGCAAAAAACTCGTAATATGGTAAAACCGCTTTTTATTGTACACTAAAAATACCAATGACCATACATCAGCGTCAAAATGCTTAGTAAAAAGGGCAGCCCAAGTTGGGCACTTGTGAGAACCCCAAGAAACAATAACTGAAAACCCATCAAAAATAGGCCACTCAATGCTACGGATACCATAGCATTAACTCCATGTCAGAAAAGCAAAGTACGCGCTATTTTACAACGCCAAGGCTCAAATAAAAAGTTTTAAATGGCAGGGCAACGAAAATGCTACTCAACTTCACCCTAGCCCCTCTTCATTGCGATTTGTGTTTCAATATGCGTGCTGCGTGCAACACTAAAACCTACGACATATCAGTTTTTAACCCTAAGGAAGCGCCGATTCCTTAGGACTGGCGCCCCAAAGCCTGCGCCCTGACAAGCCGTTTTTGTGTGTAGAACCTTGATTTTGTTCACTTTATTTTAAAAACTTGCCTGACTTTCGTTGTTTTAAGTAAGGGCAGCTTTGAAAGCTACCCCCTACTGTTTTTGCATTAATCAGAGCATCCTTAAGGACTTGCGCCCTAAGCCCTAAGCACAAAAGGGCTGCTATTCTTTACTTAGTCTTTTCCTTCGACTTATCGTCCGCTGCCTCTTTAGCGTCTTTCGCCTTCTCTTTACCATCTTCTTTAGTAGCTTTGGCATCTTTCGCTTTATCTTTTGCCTTCTCTGCCGCTTTTTCTTTAGTTTTTTCCTTTAGCGTTTCTTTCGCTTCTTTGGCCTTATTTTTTTCGGCATCTTTAGCGTCTTTCGCTCTTTCACGATTAATAGCCTGCAGCTTTTTAATCTCGTCACGCAAACTTTCCAGCTCTACTTTGGTAACAACGCCCAAACTCTCCGCAATCATCGCCTTAAGACTCTCACTCTTCTCTTGGACGACACCTAAAGTTTTAAGTCCTAGCTCTAGCGCTGTTTGTGCTTGATCGGAGCTCAATATCTTTTGCGCTTGTTCAGACTCTAGGATCTTCATCCCCTGCGTCATTACTTTATCCATAATAGTTGCTAACGTTTTATTCATAACACCTCCAAATTCTGAGACTTAACTTCGACAAGCCCAAAGCCCGTCCACAAGCATAAAATACCATGATGCATGGCGTTATGGCAAGGAATTAGCAATTTTACGCACTCGAAACTATTCGCTTTATGCCCCAACAGTAAGCATATCTCCCCAACGTTGTGCACTCATCAGAGCTAGCTTAAGCTTCTTAGTACTTACTGAAAGTCGATATCCTGTGCATTATACAAGTTCTTCATAATTTCATCAAAATAATCCGGCAAATATCTTGTCCAAACTTTTATAGGAATCTCGCTTAACTTTTTATCGGGAAACGACGAAAAAGCGAATATATATTGTACTAGGTATTCAATATTACGAGCAAGATGGCTATTATACTCTTGTCGCTGTCGTTGATCCGAAATGCGATCTTCATGCATTGATTTGCCAATTTCACTTTCAAGTATATCTTCAAAACTCGAATATATTATTTCGACAAATACATCATCTTCACCAGAGTATACAAAACTTTCAAAATCCTTCTGTGCATCCCCCAACCAAATCCCTTTCGCACGCATACGTTCGATAAGCGTTGTTTCTAACGGGGTTGCACATATTAAATCCTTATTTGGACGCGCACGTATAATAAGGTTTGTTGCATTATAATGCTTAGCATTGTGTTCTTCTTTTTCGATAATTTCACACTGTGTACGACTTTCGATATATTCAATAAGTCTATCTTCATCGCCTCGTTCTATAAAAACTTTAACCCCCGCGACATCATTAATAGGCGGCGCCGAAACCTTTGGAAACGTAATTCCCTCCCGCAGATCCTCAATAATTCTTTGCTCGGCACGCTCAAACTCACGCGTCATCTCCGCCGCACTACTCACAAGCTGCGAGCGAGGAATCCCAAACTGCTTTGCGCGAATATCCGCATACGCCTGCGCTCGCATCTTAATGGCATCAAAAATCATATCAATAATGCGCCGCGCCGACTTCTCCGCCAAGCGCCGAGCACGCTTCATACGACTCGTACCCACCAACCTGTGCTCCACCCCCCTACCCGCGAAATACAACTTCCCATGTATCGGCGTCTCCAAATAATAACGCTCACGATGCGCCACATACGCCCGAATCAACTCATCTACATGTTCATTATGGTAATGCGGATAACTCACTAACGCGTCCTTGAGCTCGGCTTTCGTATAAATTGCCACCTCACGCGCATCGCTTTGAGCCAAAGCACTAAAAAGTTGTCGCGACCACAAGTTCAAATACCGCGAAACATACACATTATTGAGCAAAATCAGCTTAGTCACATACTCTGGGTCGCTCTCCCGCACCTTCCCATGAAACCAACGCCAAAAAAGGTCCTCAACTTCTTTGCGATGTATAAATCCGCCAATTGTTATCATTTATTACAACAACCCTATTACATCTCCCTTCTCTGGTGGGGGGCTACTGCCCCCCTCGCCTGAGCTACACTCAAAAATCGATCCTATCCGCAAAATCTTTTGCCGCGTTCTCGCTAAACGCTCGACCACGGCAAAAGATGCGGATATGTCGATTTTTTTCGTGGGATCTCAGGCTACCCCCCAAAGATTACGGGAATACAACGTCTTTAACCCATAAAACAAAAGCTCGCACTCGCGAAAAAGCGAAATACTAACGCTAGACTCTTAAACCATAGCTTGCAGGCAAAGCCTACTTGCTTATGGCAAACTAATGCTCAACACACGCGATGTCTAGACTTTCTTAAGATTAAACTCAAGGTGTAGACGCCTAGTACGAATAGTTGGGGGGTAGCGCAAGATCACCCGAAGGAGCGGTGCCTGAGCGCATTTTATGCTTTGGATGCGCGGTTTGAGCGCATACAAAGCATAAAATCACGCGCGAAGCCACCGATCATGAGGGAAGCTTGCGCGTAGGGGGGATAAAGTCCCCCCACCAAAGTAAAAACTTAAATATCGAATGAATCACAGCTTCCCAAAACAAGTTCCTCATTGACAAGCGTCAACTCGTAACACTTCATTTTAAGCCTAGCGCAAGGCGCGGCGAATTTTGGAATCAAGTTTCGTTAAGCGCTCGAGCTGCACTTCGATTTGACGCATGTGTTTGGGTTCGTCGCAGTAGTCGGCAAGTCCGCTGAGCGCTTGTATACTGATAGAAAGCGCTTCGATGGGGTCGTGATTGAGTTCGAACCAAAAAACCTCGTCTGCGGCGGCGAGCGTGAGCCAACCTGGATTGAGGCGTTGGGGAGCCACGATGCAACTGAGCAAGCGCGGGAGATGCTTGAATATGGTAGTAGCGTTCCGCGGCGCTTCTAAGCTCGCACCAAGCGGAATGCTCCCGCTATCTTCGGGTTTTGCGCTAGGAAGTGGCAGATTCTGAATAAGCGATATGACGTTGTGCAGCGAGTTGTTTCGAATAATCGCGTATTTAAGTGAATCATCGCGCAGGCTAGCCCGCATCTTGCGCATATCCTTCGGAATATCTTCGAGTTTGCAGTTTCGCAAACGATGCGCAGCACTCAACGGTATTAGCGCTTGCGGCAGCCCTTTTGCTGTGCTTACGCAGCTAAAAGTCTCGCCACATAGGCTGATCGATTTTGCTGGCACGGAGCGCGCTTTATCTTCGCGCTGTTCATATTGAGGAGCCAATTTTGCAGCTAGGCGCTCAAGGCGACGCTGCTTTTTGTTCCTTGCGTCAAAGCGCTGCTCGCGCCTTTGCTCTTGCGAGTCCAGTGAAATGCCACGCTCCTTTAACCACGACGATCTCAGCGTTGAAGCTTGCTGGGCATAGGTTCGCGTCGATTGCACAAATTCAATAGCCATAATGAGTCTTGGCTTAATATCGAATAGCGCCGAGGAGGGATGTAGGCTTATATACTCACCCGTAGAACTAAGGTAAGTATTAGCTTTTCGCTGCAAATACTGCGCTCCATACGATACTAAAAACACGCGAATAACGTCGTTTTCATCCTCGCAAGTTCCAGCCTGAAAGCCCATGCTTTCCGAAATCTCCATAAGCTGCTGCGCCGACTTTAAAATAAAAGCCATAATATCGGGGTCTAAATAAAATTTTCTACAAAAGACCTCGCGCTCTTCACTTTGAATATACTTTCGAATGCTTTGTATGGCAGTGATCAAATCGCCCTTGGCGCTAGCTAGTCGCGCATGCGCGCGTCTTGCTTGAATTTCCTTCCCTGGCGGGAACATAAACGGAGATTTTACCGACAAGTACGCGCTGGCAAAAATGACTTCCTCAAGCACATTGGGAAAGCGCAACCCCGCCTCCACAACTGCGCGCGCTAGCTTGGGTAACAACGGATAGGGCGTCATCTTCTCGCCGATCGGCGTAAGGTAGTTCCTCTCATCAATGGCGTCCATTTTGCGTAAGGCATGCAGCGCATCGTTAATAGCCCGTAGCGGTGGCTTCGTAGGTAGCGGGAAATTTTCAACATCATGAATGCCAAGGTCAATGAGGCGCAATAATACTTCGCTCAAATCCAAGCGCGTGATCTCCTCATCCGTAAAATCTGGCCTCTTATCAAGGCTCTCCTCGGCATACAGACGTATCGCCAGCCCAGGCGCAGTTCTCCCCGCTCGCCCAGCACGCTGAGCCATCGACGCCTTCGAGATAGGCTCCTCTTTAAGCGTCATGATATTGGTCATATTATTAAAGCGCGGTATTTTAGCAATGCCGCTATCGATAACAAAGCGCACGTCGGGTATGGTGATGGAAGTTTCCGCGATGTTGGTGGCTAGGACAACTTTGCGATAGCCACTGCGTTGCTCAAAAACTTTCTCTTGCTCTTCACGCGGAAGCTGGCCGTAGAGCGGCATAATCCAGAGATCCCGAAAACGAGAATCTGTTCTAGCACTTTGCTCAAGCAACTTGACGCAGTCCATAATAGCCGCTTGTCCGGGTAAAAACGCTAAAATATGACCTTCCCCACCACTTTGGTGAATACGCTTAACTTCCGAAACGAGTGTTTCGGGCATCGCACGCCTCTCACCGCGTGGTACTGCTTTATAGCGAAATTCCACAGGGTAGGTTCGTGATTTAATTGAGATCAAAGGAACCTGGGGACGACTTGGGCTAGCAAAAAAGTTCTGGAATTGTTCTGCCTTGATCGTAGCAGAGCTAATAATAACGCGCAAATCCGCGCGCTTATCGAGTGCTAAACGCAGCAAGCCAAGCGCCAAGTCGATATTTAAACTTCGCTCATGCGCCTCATCTATAATGATGACCTTGTAGTTGCTGTAAAGATGGTCGCTGCGCGATTCCTGAAGTAAAATCCCATCGGTCATCACCTTAACTAGAGTGTTTTCGCTCGTTTTATCGTCAAAGCGAATGGCGTACCCCACCTCTTCTCCTAGTTCGACGCCGATTTCTTTGGCTATGCGCATAGCCACGCTTACCGCCGCAATTCGGCGCGGTTGCGTCAAAGCGATGCGCCCTGTGAGCTTTGGATTTCTAAGCAAAATTCGGGGTAACTGCGTTGTTTTGCCACAACCCGTTGGCCCCTCTACGACAATGACTTGGTGTTTTTCAAGCGCATCGTTGATCTCTGCTTGATGTTTATAAATAGGAAGTTCAGTGATGTCCGCCATTCGTTTTCCATATAGCATTGAGCATTGTCCCGGCGAGGTCAAAAAACTAGCCTCGAACATTTAGCGCTCAAAACATGCAGCACTCGCCAGAAAGCAGCGCCCTTGCAAAGCGCAGCATACACAGCTATGCACCGCAAAAGAAATCTTTGCAAGCTTACGTTTGCATTTGGACGGCTAGAGAAGGATAATGATGGCTATGGGGGAGGAACAAAGAGAAAAGACAGACCTTAGATTTCGCTTAAGGATGCTCTGTTTTATTGGGGCTAGCGCCCCAAACCCCGTCTAAGGGCTATCGCTCTTAGAACCCGCTTTTTTCTTTGCCATTTTGCGCGTCTTCGTCGTCAGCGGTCTCGCTCAGCTCAGTCACGACCCTTTTTTCTTTGCCATTTTGCGCGTCTTCGTCGTCAGCGGTCTCGCTCAGCTCAGTCACGACCTTGAGGTCGTTCCTTCGCTTCGCTCCTTGCTTCCTAGAATCCGCATCAAAATGACAAAGAAAAATTGTTTTTTGTTTTCTTATTTTCGAGACCTTTGCACGGCTAGAAATAGTGAATTTAATTTTACAAATCCGATACAGTTTTAAACAAAATGAGACATTTTGTAGAGAAATATAAGCTAAAAAATACTAATAAAATAAGGCAAAGTGAAGATACAATAACATTTTATTCGAAAGACGCTTAATGGATTGCTTTCTTTGGAAAAGGGGGTACGGGGGGAGAAACATCTTTTCTTTGCACAAAGAAACAGGTTTCCCCCTGTGCAAAGCTCTCAAAAACAAATAATATAAACATGCGAATGATGGAGAGTTTTCCTAAATTCTCTAGCTTTTCAACAAGCAAGAACCATTCGCTTACAAAATCTCAAACGGGAACCGTTTTACATTAGTGCAAACTTGACTTAGGACGCTACAAAATGGCAGCAAGATTCATCGCAATTGCAGGTAACATTGGGGCTGGAAAGTCCACGATGGTTCGCTTCTTATCGAAGCGCTTTGCGCTCAATCCACTCTACGAACCAGTCGACGACAATCCCTATATCAACGACTTTTATGAAGACATGAATCGTTGGGCCTTCTCATCCCAAATCTTCTACCTCTCAAGAAAGTTTGCCCTACACCTCGAAGCGCAGAAATCCAATGAACGCGTAGTCTTGGATCGCTCCGTATATGAAGATGCCGAAATATTCGTCGAGAGTCTACATAAACGAAAAGTTCTCAACACAAGAGACTACAACACTTACATGGATCTTTACGCGACGATACGTCAAGAGCTTCAACCACCCGATCTTATGATCTACCTGCGATGTTCTGTACGTGGCGTGCGACGCCGTATCCGTGAACGAGGGCGTAAATCCGAACTTGAAATTCCCCTTAGCTATATCCAAAGACTGCATAAATCCTATGAATCATGGTTCGACGCATACGAACTTGGCCCAAAGGCGATTATTGAAACTGAAAAAAAAGATTACATGCGTGACATCATTCACCGCGTCGATATTTTTGAGCAGATCGAAAATTTACTGCGATAATGACGGCGAATTTCAGTTGACATCTCGAATTGTTTAAGCTATGCATAGTCTTGCTACGGCGACGTGGCCGAGAGGATAGGCAGAGGACTGCAAATCCTTGTACAGCGGTTCGAATCCGTTCGTCGCCTTAAGCCTAAAAAAGCCGACTTTTAAAGTCGGCTTTTTTGATTTTATGCTCGCACTATGGCGAACTGGCGCTTTTTTTCTTCGCAACTTCGACATTTCGCTTTCGCGAAACAAAGTAGCTTGCCCAAGCCAAATCTCGCAGCGCAGCAAGCACTAACGCATACGCGCAAAACCGAGGGCTCACTTAAGGACGCTCTGATCAATTTCACCACAGGTTTGACGTGAACCACAAAAAGCGTCCACTCAAAAAACCAAAGCTACGCATCGCTGTAAATCGCGAAGGATACCTCCTTATTTTTGCGCTTATCGTTCTAGCCTTTGCGGCGATCTACTCGGGAAACAACGGGCTAGCACTGCTGATATCTCTACTATTAGCATTCTTCGTTTACGGTATTCGCCTCTCTAGGCAAAATATCCGAGGCCTACATCTAGAGCGGCTGTTGCAAGGTGAATTTTACGCTAAACAAGAGCAGCGGATTAAAATCATGGTGCAAAATTTAAGCGAAGAAAGAAAATACGCACTACATCTCTATGAGTGTTTCGAGCAAGGCCAAGACATCGGACCTATGATTATCGACGAACTCGCCTCCAAGGAAAAACTAATCATCTACTACGACTGCGTCTTTCAACGACGCGGCAAACTGAGTTTTAGCAAAATCAAAATCCAAAGTCGCTTTCCGACAAACTTCTTCGAACTGAGGCTAGCACTTGATTGCGCAGATAACTACATCGTTTACCCGCATATCATACCGTGGCAACACGATGCAATAAAGAACGACAATATGCAGCCAAACCAAAATGCTCGCCCGCAGAAGGTGGACGAACGCATGAGACGCTGGCACGCAGGAAACAGCATGGCACGCATTTTGTGGAAAATCAGTGCAAAACGCGGTCAGTATGTTGAGCGTCAAATCATACGCCACCCAAGAACTAAAAGCTACAGAATCCACATTCTCCCTCAATCGGCTTTTAAAGACGAAGAAGCCTACGAGGAGAGTATCTCCAAAGCTGCATCGATCGCGGTGCACAAGCTAAACCAAGGTTACAGTACTTCCCTATGGCTTGGTGAATGCTTAGTGCCAGAGGGCAGGGGGACGGCGCAAAAATATAAAATACTTAAAACTTTGGCATTAATTTAAACCATCAACGAAATAGTTACACGTAAACCATTGACATAGGCTAATTTTATTCTACAACATAAGTATAGCCTGCCACTTTACAGAACAAACAAGTACTTGCATACCTACGCATACTCTGTTATAATGATGCGCGCGCGATCTGTTTGCGCTGGCGAAGGGAGGAGTAACTGTAATGGCAATATTGGATTCATCGTTAAGCGATTCATTAAGCAAATTATCACAAAGCGATAACTTAGCTATCGAAGGCGAAGTGGCAGAGGTTGCGCGCGTAAAAAAAGCGCGTGCAAAACTTACGGAGCAAGCACGCAGTCGAGGTGACGACGCAGGAAACCTACTCAACAACTTACTAAGCGACGCAGCAGCCGAAGCACAGGCGCGGCTTGAAGAGAAGGAGCGGAAACGCAAAGAAGCCGAAGAGCTAGAAAAAGCTAAAAAGGAAGCTGCGCTCGAAAAGAAACGCCTTGAGGCGCAAGAGAAGCTAGAGCTAGAAAAGAAGCGACTCGAAGAGAAAGAGCAAAGGCGCAAGCAAATGCTAGCCGATCTCGAAAAAAAGCGCAGACTTGAAGCGGGCGAAGTCGATGAAGAGGAAGAGGAGCGAAAGCGTTTAGAGGCTCAAGAAGCTGCACGTATACAAGCTGAAAAAGAAGCTGCAGAACGCGCTGAGTGGGAACGTACGCAGGAGAAAATTCGAGAAAACGAAGAGCGAATTGCTGCACTTGCACCTAAGCCTGTCGATCCCAAAATCGCGGCGGCTAAAAAGCGTAATAAGCTCATTATACAAATTGCCTCAGCTGCACTTGTGGTTTTTGGTCTAGCTGGCGGCATCACGTATTATCAACTTACCAAAAAAGCCCCCGATTTCTTTGTGCTACAGTCGGACTACCCCACAGCAACCATCGCTCTTACAGCCATACAGCCTGTCGAAATTGCAGAAATGTCCTTAAACACCGTAAAACAAAGCGCTGACCCCGTCGCCGGCAGCTCGCGTGGCCGAAGCAAAGCACCCACCGATCGCTGGGGCATCGGCTCGACCGCTTCCGATATTCTCGATAGAGGCGGAAACAAGATCGTTAAATAGTCTTAACGCTATATTTAAGTTATTCATCAAATCGGGTAGGAGGCTACCCATTATTTGAGTAGCCGTCCTCCCACACACCGTACGTACGGTTCCGTATACGGCGGTTCCCTTTACAATGTACTTATAACGCTGTAGCGCTTTGAAAGATATGTGAAACCTACCCTTTCTAACTTGTCGTT
>Ga0265293_10008407_pt1 | contig 15301 bp, 15 predicted proteins | sample Munlanlewell138R_FD_192505 | JGI IMG/M metagenome (GOLD analysis project Ga0265293, IMG submission 192505) | Leachate microbial communities from a municipal landfill in Southern Ontario, Canada - Leachate well 138R | ecosystem: Engineered > Solid waste > Landfill > Unclassified | place: Canada...
ATGTGATGCCCAAGCTGATCAGTACTAAAGATTTTTACAACTTCAAGATGTTGCCTATCAACGGAGAGCTTGCAAAAAATAAGGGTATGGCACTTTTTCCACGAAAAATCGGTGGAAAATATGTGATGCTTTGCCGGATGGATGGCGTAAATAATTACATTTCTTACTCTAACAGTATCAATAACTGGCACGTTGCCTCATTGCTTCAGCAACCGAAATACCCTTGGGAATTGGTTCAAATCGGGAATGCCGGATCACCGATTGAAACAGATGAAGGTTGGCTCGTAATCACCCATGCTGTAGGACCCATGCGGGAATATACACTGGGCGCATCTTTATTTGATCTTGAAAATCCCGAAATTGAAATCGGACGGCTGAACCGGCCATTGATGATGCCCAACGAATCGGAACGGGAAGGTTATGTGCCAAACGTAATTTATTCCTGTGGTTCTATTATTCATAATGAAGACCTGATACTCCCATACGCCATGTCTGACAATGCATCAACCTACGCGACTGTAAATCTCAGAGAACTACTCGATGTGTTAAAGTCCTCTGGAAAATCTGAACAAATAAAAGCATCAAAGGAGTGATTTTTGTTTGAATCAAGATTTTACACGGCTACAATAGAACCATAGTGTACAAAAATGTGTGAATAATACAACTTCCTTACGGAATTGTGTAAGGCTTTTAAGTCAGGAGAGTCACATCTTTGTAAAGTCAAATATCTTCAACTTAAAGTATAAAATTATTGCACTCAGGTAGTGGCTGCGTATTCATTGTAGGTTGCTTTTTGTGGTTTGTTTTAGCAATAGTTCCTTAATTTAAAAATCTCACGAAAAGAGAACGATTAAATCAAAATTGAATTTGAGTGAGGAGAAAGGCAAACTCAAACAGAGATTTGCAGCACTCACCGATGATGACTTGCTGTTTGAAGAAGGCAAAAAAGAGGAGATGCGTGGAAAACATAAAGCCATGCTGAAACGAACGAAAAAAGAATTGAAGCAAATGCTATCCACCAAGATAGAATATAACGAATTGTGGTCAGCAAACTATATGTATTGATATAAATATAAGTGTATCAGTATTTTATATTTGGTTGCTGATTTAGCATAGTCGAAAAGCCGAACTATTTTTTGCTTTCCCGGGTATCGGGAATAAAATGAAATAGCTTGGCTTTTCGGTTTTCCAGCAGCAAGATGGAATCAATAAGCTGGAAAATCATCCCGCAAAAATTAAGCATGTAAATTCCTTCTTTCCTTTTCGAGATTTAAACTATGTGCCTACTCCGAAAAGTCAAGAAATGGGTTTCATCCAAAAAGGTATGAATGATGTAACTCATAATCGGAATTGTGTAATGTTTTTAGCTACCTATGAGTCCATCTTTGTAAAGTAAATTTATTCACTAAAAAAATTAAAAATATGAACACTACAGAATTATCCGGAAATTGGATCAAGACAAAAGGTAAACTCAAACAAAAATTTGCGTTGCTCACTGACGATGATCTGCTATTAGTAGAAGGTAAACATGACGAAATGCTTGGAAGACTTCAGGTTAAGCTTGGCAAAACCAAAGAAGAGATACAACAGATAATTGCGGATCTTTAATCAAAGCTTATACCTATTGTATAAAGTAAAAGTTACAAAGTAAATCGGGAAAATGAAAAACAAAATAATTACTCATGCTTTTGGCGCGAATAGTACTCATCTAAAAGGGTTGGTCAAATCATTGAATGCTAATTATTTACCGATTATTCCAAAAGTTGAAGGATTAAAATCAAATCCAGAAGCAACCAAGAAAAAAGCCGAGATATTGATCATTTCTTCCTACCCGCCCAGAGTATGCGGAATCGCAACCTATTCGCAAGATTTGATTACGGCTATAAATAATAAATTCAGTAACTCTCTAAGAATAAGGGTTTGTGCTTTGGAAACCGGGGATTCAACATACCTGTATCCCAGCGAAGTCAAATATACCTTGAACACATCCATTGCTTCAGAATATGAAATAATGGCAAATACAATAAATCAGGACGATTCAATACATATCGTTTTAATACAGCATGAGTTTGGACTTTTTGCCAAGCAGGAAAAGGCCTTTCTGAAATTCATATCCAAGCTTTCAAACCCGCTTGTTATTGCATTTCATACAGTGCTCCCACTGCCCGATGAAAGACTAAAATCAATAGTACAAAGTGTTGCAGCTGCCTGTCGTTCAATTATTGTAATGACGAATTCTTCAGCAGAAATTTTGAAAAGGGATTATCAAATTTCGGAAGAGAAAATAGCTGTTATCGCCCACGGCACGCATTTGGTTCCTCATTTAAGCGAAACTTTTCTGAAGGAAAAATATGACCTCAAAAACCGAAAAGTGCTCAGTACTTTTGGGTTATTGAGTTCAGGAAAAGGCATTAAAACCACCTTGAAAGTCTTGGCTGCAATAATAAAAGAAAGTCCGGAAGTTATCTTTCTTAACATCGGAAAAACGCATCCTGAAGTAGTGAAATCAGAAGGAGAAAAATACCGTGAAATGCTGGAAAGATTGGCCGCAGAACTAAACCTTCAAGATCATGTGCGATTTATTAATAAGTACGTGCCTTTGCCCGAATTGTTGGAATATCTGCAACTTACCGACCTATACCTGTTTACCTCAGATGATCCGAATCAGGCAGTAAGCGGAACTTTTGTTTATGCCATGAGTTGCGCCTGCCCAATTATTTCTACGCCAATTCCACATGCCATAGAAATACTGACGAAAGATAGAGGGATTATCTTTGATTTTCGCAATTCGGAACAGTTGGCCGATGCAGTTATTTTGCTGTTAAAAGATGATTCAAAACGGAAGGAAATGAGCGTAAATACCTTACAGAAGATTATTCTAACAGCCTGGGAAAACTCAGCCGTAGCGCATGCCTTGCTTCTGGATCAGTTTATAACAGAAACAATTCCACTAAAATTCAATGTTCCTATTATTAAGCTGGATCACCTGAAGAGAATGACCACTGATATCGGAATTATCCAATTTTCAAAAATTAACCAACCAGATCTCAGCACCGGATACACGCTGGATGATAATGCCCGCGCCATGATTGCCATGAGCATGTATTACCAGTCAACTGGCGACGAGGAATGTGTTAGTTATATTCAGAAATACCTGCAATTTATCAAATATTGTCAGCAACCCGAAGGTGGTTTTCTTAATTATACCGATCAGAATAATCAGTTCACCAAGCAAAATGATGCTGTTAATCTGGATGATTCTAACGGAAGAGCCATCTGGTCTTTAGGATATTTGTGCTCGTTATCTGCAATTCTTCCTGCCGAAATAGTCTCAGAAGCCAATGCAATTATAAAAGCAACATTCCAATGCATTGAACCCATGCATTCCACGCGGGCAATGGCATTTGCTATAAAAGGTATTTACTATTATCAACAAACGATGGCTTCTCCTGAAAATCTGGTATTGATACAAACATTGGCCAATCGGCTGGTCGAGATGTATAAGCATGAATCAGAAAAAGGATGGGAATGGTTTGAAAGTTATCTTACTTATGCGAATAGTGTTTTATCAGAGTCCTTGTTATGTGCATGGCTTTTGACAAAAGATGCCACATATAAAGATATTGCTATAAAGTCATTTAATTTTCTCTTGTCTCAAATTTTTAATGAAAACGGAATCGAAGTAATTTCCAATATTAACTGGCTTCAAAAAGGAGAAGAGCAAGGTAGTTTTGGCGAACAGCCCGTTGATGTGGCCTATACCATTTTGACGCTGGATAAATTTCATGAAGCATTTAAGGACGAGAAATATAACGAAAAAACAATTATTGCCTTCAATTGGTTTTTAGGCAATAACCGGCTGCATCAAATCATCTACAACCCTTGTACCGGCGGCTGTTACGATGGTTTGGAAGAATTCAACGTGAACCTGAACCAGGGCGCAGAATCAACGGTAAGTTACCTGATGGCCAGATTAACTATTGAAAAGCATATTGGTTTAGAAAGCCGACCCTCAAAAAGTTTTTCAAATGAGATCAAAACACACAGCAGACAAAGAAAACCTATTTTTTTAACCGCAAATAAAAGGGATTCAGAAAAAAGTGTTTCCTTGTCCTCTCCATCACGTTTTGTATAAAGACGCTTTTTTAAAGCTGAAAATGTGTGATAAATGTAAGTCTTATTCAGAATTATATAATGTTTTTTAGGCCATAAAATCTGTATCTTTGTTATGTGAAAATAGTTTCACGGCTAATCCGTCATTTACGGGAAATAAATAAGAATAAAATGCTCAAAATGAAAAATTTAATCTCCTTATTAACAATAGTTTTGATGGTAATTTTAATCCTGCCAACCAGCGGTTGCAAAAAGGATGAGGATCCTGCCAGAGAAACAAGTTATGACCTGAAAGTACAAGATGTGTTGGGGGTTACAGGCACTGTTACTTTTTTTGAAACAAGTTCCAGTTCTGCAACCATAGCAATAAAACTTGCTGGTGCACCATCAGGAAGTCACCCGGCCGCATTGTACATGAACACCATTGATGAAGGAGGCGAAATAGTTCAGCAACTTAATCCTATTGATGCTTCCGGCACCAGCACTACCCTAATAACTTCTTTAACTTACAGTCAGTTGATCGTTTATAACGGCTTTGTAAAAGTCGTGAAAAGCAATAACCCCAACGTAATTTTAGCTCAGGGAGATATTGGAGGCAATGTTATTACCAAAACCAACAAAACATATACACTTGGGATCGTTGGTAATTTTGGCGTGAAGGGAACCGCACTCTTCGAGAAAAGAGTAAACGGAAGCACCCTTGTAACCCTTAGTCTTACGGGAACTATTGCGGGCGAAGTTTATCCTGCAACTATAAATCTGAGTTCAATAGAAACAATAGGTGGTGGGCCGGTAACAAAAGCGCTTAGCAGTGTTGATGGTACAACCGGCAAGAGCTATACCACTATCCGCAAACTGGACTCGGGTTTAGCTATCACATATGATAACTGGCTGGATTATAATGGCTATATCAATGTATATCAAACAGCAGTTGATTTTGATAACATTATTAGCCAGGGAAATATTGGCTCCAGTGTAAAGTAAAAATTGTTTTTTCACAGAAACACATTGTATTTTATTTTCTTGGTTTTTATTACCGATTTAACAATCAATTGGCGTAGTCTTTAGCTCAGTATAGTTAGCTGTTTTTATAGGGCTGCACTAATTGTCAGTTTGCTTTCCCACTGGGCAGGTCAGGCTGTAGCTTGTGTGATCAGTATTTGAACAATAGTCTCATTATTCTTATATTTTTATTAACACTTAAAAACTTTAAGTCATGTCAAATTTACTTTACATCATCGCTGTAGTCCTTATTATTGCATGGGCAATCGGGTTTATTGGATACAATGCCGGTGGGATTATACATATCCTGCTTGTTATTGCACTTATCGCTGTAATACTTAGAGTTATTCAAGGGAAAAAGATGTTTTAATCCTTGATTTAGCTCTCTGGTTTTGCGTCATTTATGGGCTTATTTATAGTTTAGGTATTGAAATTGGGAGCGTAAACCTCACTTTTTCATTTTAAAAAATCAACCAATGAAAAAGATTATAATTGTAATAGTAGTTACCGTTTTTTTGTCGGGATGTATTCTCAACAAGGTAACTGGCCGTAAGCAGCTGAGTTTGGTTCAGGAGTCGGAACTGCAAATGATGGCTGTGGCTCAATACAACACATTTCTGCACGAAAACAGGGTGTTGAATCCCTCCAGCAGTGATGCTGCTGCCATGGTTGATCGGGTAGGCGCGCGCATTTCAAATGCCATAACGAAGTATTATCAGGGACAGGGAAAACAGTCGGTAGTTGAAGGATACAACTGGGAATTTAACACGATTGACAGCAAAGAAGCTAATGCTTGGTGTATGCCCGGCGGAAAAGTGGTCGTTTATTCGGGTTTGTTGGACATTACCCAAAATGAAACAGCGCTCGCTATTGTTGTGGGTCACGAAATTGCCCATGCCATCGCCAAACATGGCAGCGAACGCATGAGTCAGGGTATCGTTCAGCAAATGGGCGGAATGGCACTCGAAGTTGCCTTAGCACAAAAGCCACAGGAAACACAGAATTTATTTATGCAGGCTTATGGCATCGGAAGCACGGTTGGTGCTGTGTTGCCCTGGTCGCGACAGCAAGAAACAGAAGCTGACCATTACGGATTGATATTTGCGGCCATGGCCGGATACAATCCACAGGAAGCAATCCCTTTCTGGCAGCGCATGTCAAATGCCGGAGGTGCAAAACCACCTGAATTTTTAAGCACCCACCCCTCAGATGCAACAAGGATAAGAAAGCTCAAACAATTTATGCCTGAAGCCTTGAGGTATTACGCCAAAAGCAATTAATAAATGTATATTTCTGTCTAAAACAGCACAGGTTTCAAACGGATATTACCAGTCGAAAAAAAGTTAAACTGCTACAAAAGTGTGAAAGATGTAATTCTTTTTCGCAATTGTATAACAGGCAGTTGCTATTGTAGCACGATCTTTGCTTCTATTAGTTAAATCATTAAAAAAAATACAGTTATGAGTTCAGGAAAAGTTTTTTTAGGCATACTGGCTGGCGCAGCCGCTGGTGCATTGGCAGGGATTTTATTTGCTCCTGCAAAAGGGTCAAAGACCAGAAAAAGAATTGTTAGAAAAGGGGAAGATTATGTCGATTCTGTTAAGGATAAGTTAGAGGAACTACTTGATGCTGTTACCGATAGGTTTGAAGAGGTAAAGGGTGAAGTTTCTGACTATGCCGACAAAGTAAAAGGAGAAGTTACCGAGTTTGCGGAAAAAAAATTAGCAAAATCTCCGGAAATTGATAAAAGCGTAAAGAAAAGCTGAAGCGTATAAAATTTTAGAAGAACAATAGTATTATGTCCGAAACTGTGGAAACTGTAGAAGATGTTGTGGATTCAATAGAATCGCTACTGGAAAGTGCTGCCGATTATGGTAAAACAAGCTATGATCTCGTAAAACTGAAGACAATTTATAGAACATCGGATGTGGTTTCTTCTTTAATTCCACATGCTGTTGTTTTTCTAATTTTGATGTCATTCTTGCTTTTTCTCTCGTTAGGCTTGGCATCTTATCTTGGCGACATCCTAGGGAATACCTTATATGGCTATTTAGCCGTTGCAGCATTTTATGGATTTGCTGCACTCGTGGTTCATTTCTTTATGCACAATCGCATTAAAAGGAAGGTTTCTGATTTCATCATCAAACAGACACTTAAATAGAATCTAATGAAAAAAAGATCTTACACCACCGAACTTCAGGATACTATCCTCTTGCTTGAGGCTGAGAGGGCCATTAACTTGCAGCTGATGAAAAATCGTTTTCGTCAAACTTCGGAAAGTTTAAGTCCGGGTAAACTACTTCAAAACACACTGAAAGAAATCACTACATCTCCTTATATTGCTGATAATCTTTTGAGTGCCGGTGTCGGACTTGCGGTTGGTTATGTGTCTAAAAAAGCCATTATAGGTTGGTCAGCGAATAAACTTGCAAGATTATTAGGAACTGTTTTGCAATTTGGCATCACCAATATCATTGCCCGAAACCCAAAAACAGTCCGGGCTGTCAGTCAATATATTTCTCAACGCATTTCTCCTAAAGAAGAATAATTTATGCCAACCAGCAAACTCAACAGAACGGAATTTCCCTTTAGTGTTAAGGCGCCTCTTGTCTTTATCGGCATGATTGCCTTTTTTGCTGTTTTGTATATTGCTAAAGGAATTATTGTTCCGCTTATTTTCGCCACCATTATTTCCATTGTTTTACATCCTATTGTAAACCTGTTTGTAAAATATAAGATTAACCGGATTTTGGCTATCATCATTACTTTATTCCTAACACTTATAGTCATTGCTTCCTTAGGTCTTTTGCTTTATTCACAAGCATACCGCTTTACCGAATCGCTGCCAAAACTGGTAGATAAATTTACAGAGATTATCAATCAAACGATTATCTATATTTCGGGACATTTCAACCTCAGTAATCGCGAAATCACAGCCTGGATTACAGCAACCAAAAATGAACTCATCGGCAGTCTGGAAATTGGGAAAACCATAATGAATGTAGGTAGCACACTGGCTTTTTTATTCCTGATACCGGTATATGTATTTATGATATTATTTTATCAGCCGCTGCTAATTGAATTTTTTCGCCGGGTTTTTGGTGAAAACAACCGCAGCAAGGTAAGCGAAGTGATCATTTTGATAAAGACACTTATTCAGCGTTACCTCATAGGGCTTCTTATACAAGTGGCCATTATTGCTACGATGTATTCCGTAGGGCTTTTGATACTGGGCATAGAATATGCGATAATTCTTGGCATTATGGGAGCCTTTCTCAACCTCCTTCCGTACATCGGTTCCATCATTGCAGCCCTGTTGCCGATGATGATTGCCGTCGCAACAAAAACCTCACCCTTTTTTGCTTTGTTGGTCTTGGCACTCTATATATTCACCCAATTTATTGACAATAATTTCATTACTCCGAAAATTGTTGGCTCACAAGTAAAACTCAATGCCCTTGCTTCAATCATTGCTGTGATTGTTTTTGGCGTTATGTGGGGTATTCAAGGGATGCTACTTGCTATTCCGCTTACGGCCATTGCCAAACTTATATTCGACCATATTAAACCTATGGAACCCTGGGGATTTTTATTGGGCGATACCATGCCTCCCTTGTTTAGGCTTAAACAAGTTTCAAAAAAGTAGATTCAAAAGTAATTGACCATCAATGTGTGAATAATGTAACTCTTAACTCGAATACTGTAAAACTTAACTAACTGCCGGTATTTACCTTTGTATCGTAATAATCTGGGTTCAGTTAAAATTAGTTGTACAGAAAAACGATTTTAAAAATTAAAAAACTTGTACTCAAAAGAGCGTAAATATGAAAAAATTCACTCCGGTCGTTAAAGTAAAAGGGTTTGCCACGCAGCAATCCAGAAGGCTGAGTGAAAAGACTTTGGAGAAAACCCAGATAGCAAGTATTTTTCTCTTAGAAGTAGCCTCTGTCTTCATCTTTATTACCGTACTGGTAAAAGAAACTTTTTCGCGTGATTTTGAAGTAAAAGAATTCTTTCGGCAGTGCTATCAAATTGGCTATAAATCATTGCCTTTAATCACAGTTACCGGCGCCATTATGGGCCTGGTGCTCACCATCCAGTCGCGGCCGGTATTGGTTGATTTTGGGGCAGTTACTATGCTTCCCGGAATGGTGACCTTATCGCTAATCAGAGAGATAGGACCGGTGATAACAGCATTAATCTGTGCCGGTAAAATCGGTTCGGGCATGGGAGCAGAGCTGGGCTCGATGAAGGTAACCGAGCAGATAGAGGCCATGGAAGTTTCCTCCATCAACCCGATGCGGTTTTTGGTGGTTACCCGGGTGCTTGCCGCAACGCTGATGATTCCCTTACTCGTATTATATGCTGATGGTTTCGGTATTCTTGGAAGCTGGGCCGGCGCCAATATAAAAGGTGATGTAAGCTTTGTGCTGTTTTTTTCGCAGGCATTTAAAGCGGTCACTTTTATGGATTTACTACCTGCTGTTGTAAAAACATTCTTTTTCGGAGCAGTAATTGGTTTGGTCGGATGCTACCAGGGTTATAACGCCGGGCGCGGAACCGCAAGTGTTGGCGTTGCAGCTAATTCGGCTGTGGTACTGGCTTCTCTGCTGGTGATTATAATCGACTTAATCGCAGTTCAGATCACTGATATGATGGTAATTTAAAGCATACAGATATGACCACCAATTCAACACATACAATCAACCGGAACGAAGCTGTGATCGAGATAGATAATCTCAGAAAATCCTTCGACAATCAGGCAGTTTTAACAGATGTCTCCTTGAAACTTTATAAAGGCGAAAACCTGGTAGTGCTTGGTAAATCGGGCAGCGGAAAATCTGTGTTAATAAAATGTATCGTCAGGTTATTAACGTCCGATGGCGGCACCATCAATGTGTTTGGGCAGGATGTAATGGCTTTAGAAAGAGAAGAATTGAACGATCTCAGGAAGCAGATGGGTTTCCTGTTTCAAAGCGGTGCCTTGTATGATTCTATGACGGTGAAACAAAACCTGGAATTTCATTTAAGGAGAATAAAAAAAGGCATTTCTGAAAAAGATATTAAAGAAAAAATTGATGAAGTGCTTGAAAACGTTGGCTTGCCCGATTCAAGGGATAAAATGCCCTCGCAACTTTCAGGTGGGATGAGAAAAAGGATAAGTCTGGCACGAACCATTGTTGCTGATCCTAAGATCATGTTGTATGACGAACCTACAACAGGTCTCGACCCGATAACCTCAGACGAAATAAGTTTACTCATCAACGAGGTGCAGGAAAAATACAAAACCTCATCCATAATTATCACGCATGACATTGCCTGTGCGCGCACGAATGCAAACCGTGTTGTGATGTTAATGGATGGCAAAATTTATTTGGAGGGAAGCCTAGAAATGTTCGAAAAGTCAGAAGACCCCATTATACAATCGTTCTTTAAATAAAAAACGAAAAAAAGAAAAAATCATGGATACACATACAGAGAAATTTAAAGTACGGTTGGGCTTGTTTATCATTGGTGGATTGGCCTTGTTTGTGCTCGCTATTTTTATCATCGGGAAACAGCAAAATTTGTTTAACCCTGTTTTTAAGCTCAATGCCACTTTTCGAAATGTGAGCGGATTGCAGGTGGGAAATAATGTCCGCTTTACCGGGATTAACGTTGGTACCGTTGACAAAATTGAAATCATTAACGACTCAACAGTCTCGGTAGATATGCTGATAAAAAAGAGTGTTCAGCAATTTATTAAAGCCGACTGCCAGGCTGCCATTGGTTCAGAAGGACTCATTGGCGATCGGCTAATCGTTATTACTTACGGAAGTCCTGATGCGCCAATAGCCGAGGACGGACAAAAACTTTCGTCCAAAGAGCCAGTCGAAACCGACGCCATTATCGCGAGTTTGCAAAAATCAACGGTAAGTGTAGAGATTATCACGAAGCAACTTGCTGAGGTGATGACGGATATTAATAGCGGGAAAGGCACCCTGGGCAGGTTGATACAAGATTCCGCCATTGCAGAAAATATCAATCAAACCATAGCAAATTTCAAAAAGAGCTCGGAAGGATTGGATGAAACCATTGAGCTTACTAAAGATAATGTGTTTGCCTTTATGGAGAGCTTGCAAAAAACCGCCGCCAAAACAGAAGTTGCTTCAAACCAGCTTGGCGAAATCATGATAGATATCAACAGCGGCAAGGGTACGCTTGGCATGTTAATCAGTGATACAACTACTGCATCAAATATTGCGGAAACCATTTTTAACCTCAAAGAAAGTGCAGAGGGGCTGAATGAAAATATGGAAGCGCTCAAAGAAAATTTCTTCTTCAGGGGATATTTTAGGCGGCAGGCCAAAGAAGAGGCAAAGCTGAAGAAAGAAATGGAGATGCAAAATGGAGTCGAAAACGAATCAAATAAAAAGGATCAAGAATAAACTTTTGGAAATGGGAAGAGACCATGTGCTTCAGAAATGTTATTGTACTGATTTTTATTTCATTACTGGCAAATGATTGTGTATTTGCGCAGGAAGTCACAGTTAAAAAAGATTCAACGCGCCTTTATGAGAATATTGAAAATTATAGCAACCAAAATAAGTTTACCAAATTTGCCTATCGCTTATTTTTTAAACCTGTTGAATCCAGTCTGACAAAAATAAAGAAAAGCAAAAGGCCGATACAAAAACCCTATTCCACCTTTGAAGGGAAGATTATCAGGAATATTAATATCAAAACACTGGATCCCTTTGGAAATTCGATTGGCGATACCATCAGCTCATCGCTAAATTTTTTTACCAGAGCAGGAAATAGTTTACACCGGCAATCCAATGCCAGTATCATTAAAAACCTATTACTCATCCGTAAAAACCAAGCTTTTGATGTCTTGCTGGCAACGGAATCCGAACGCCTAGTTCGCAGCATGAGCTATGTAACTGATGTTTCGTTTTATGTTGAAACTGTTCCCGGAAGCCCTGATTCTGTTGATGTAACTATTCGTGAATTAGATAAATGGAGCCTTATTCCCGGAGGTTCATTTTCCGATGAGCAGTTTAACATTAGCCTGAGAGAAAGTAATTTTCTGGGCTTAGGCCACGAAATCCAAAATAATTTCGTGTGGGACCGATCATCTGGCGACTATACGAATAGAGCGAATTACTTTGTGCCAAATATTCGCAACACCTATATCAATTCGATACTACAATATGGCACGGATGAATACGGGAATTTTGTTCAAAGCATAGCTGTTGACAGGCCGTTTTTTTCGCCTTTGACAAAATGGGCTGGAGGCGTTAGTCTTTCGCAACACCTTAATGCTGGAGCATTTGGATCCATCAATTTTATGCGGTTTAAATATAATCAGCAAGATTATTGGGCAGGGAATGCCGTTCGTGTTTTTAAAGGGAATGGAGATTTTGAACGCACAACCAATTTTATTACAAGCGCACGGTTTACCCGAACCCATTTTCTGGAAAAACCACCTGAAACCATTGATACACTTCAGTTTTATACTAACGAGAATTTTTACCTTATAAGCGTAGGTGTTTCATCGCGCTTATATTTCAAGGATAAGTATATTTTCAAGTTCGGGGTAACAGAAGATGTCCCTGTGGGGAAAGTTATTGGTTTAACCGGCGGCTTTCAGAAAAAAAATGACCTGGAAAGTATTTATATAGGAGGACGGTTCTCGTCGGGCAATTATTTTTCGTGGGGTTATCTGAGCACCAATCTCGAATATGGCACATTTCTGCATTTCTCAAAAGCCAGGCAGGGTGTTTTTCGTGCCGGTGTAAATTATTTTACCAAGCTGATCGAAATCGGGCCCTGGAAACTAAGGCAGTTTATAAAACCGCAGCTTATTATTGGTATCAACCGTATTGATTACGATAGCCTGACCCTAAATAATGAATATGGCCTGAGAGGATTTAACAGTTCCGCATTATCAGGTAACAGCCGGGCAGTGGTTACTTCTCAAACCCAGCTGTATGCTCCCTGGAGTTTTATCGGTTTTCATTTTGGTCCGTATTTAAGCTTTTCAGTTGGTATGCTTGGCGACGCAAAAAAGGGATTTCGTGATAGTAGGGTATATACACATATTGGTCTGGGAGTTTTAATAAAAAACGAAAACCTGGTGCTGAGCACTTTTCAAATCTCACTTTCTTTCTATCCCGAAATCCCGGGAAATGGTGTTGATATATTTAAGTTTAACTCCTTTCAAACCGAAGATTTTGGTTTTCGAGATTTTGAGATTGGAAAACCCGCGCCTGTTTTGTTCCGCTAAATACGCCAAAGGCTGAAAATGTGTGAATGATGTAATTTTCTGTCGCTGTTATGTAACACATTTTGTTATGAACATTTCCACCTTTGTTTGCGTAAAAATTCACAAAAAAACAGAATTATGAAAAAACCAATTTACTATTTAACTTTCTTGGCTTTGATCGTTGGGATGTCGTTTACATCATGCGTTTCAAACAAGAAATTTATGGCATCGGAAGCCAAAGTTGATCAGCTGCAAAAGGAAAATGCTAACACCCAGGATCAGTTGGCGCAAGTAAAGAATGAAAAAGCTACACTGGAGCAAGAGTATGCATCGGTGAAAAAAAATCTATTAACGAGTTCTTCGGAGTCAAAAATGACCATTGACGAACAGCAAAAACGATTAAATAAACTTCAGGATATTATTGATTCTCAGGCAGCAATAACCAACCGACTTAAAACCTCTATCGCCAATGCCCTGATGAATTATAAAGCTGATGAGCTGAGTGTTTATTTAAAAGACGGACATGTTTATGTTTCTCTGGCAGAAAACCTATTGTTCAAATCGGGCAGCGATGTTGTTGATCCCAAAGGGAAAGAAGCCCTTAAATCACTTGCTGAAGTTTTGAACAGTTCTAAAGATTTCACGGTTTCAATTGAAGGGCATACAGATGATGTCCCTATAAACACCAAACCTTTGGAGATAATTGGGATTTAAGTACCGCAAGGGCAACATCAATAGTGCGCCTTCTTACCAACGAATACGGTTTCGATTCGGGGCGTATCACCGCCTCCGGGAAAAGCGAATTTCATCCTGTCGGTACCAACTCAACCGCAGAAGGAAGAGCCGCTAACCGCAGAACAGAAGTTGTTCTTTCACCAGACTTACAAGAGATCTATAAGCTTTTGTATGAATAAATACTTTTTGAGAGAATGCTATTGTAATCTTATTCACGAATTAGCTTGATGTTTTTTCATTAAAACGACTCCTAATCAAACTGTTTGTTTTGGTTTCCGTGATTTTGAGATCGGGAATCGATACGTGTAATGTTCAGATAGACAGCTGATTACTAAAAACGTGTGATATGTGCAACTCTTATGGAGGATTGTGTAATGCTTGTGCTGATTTGATAAAGTAATTTTATGAAAATAATTTAATCGCTAAATTTTACTGAACATGTTGAACAAAACGACTGTGATAAAAGAAGAATTTTCTTCGCAAAAAAGGAAGAGGTTTTCGGGTTATTTAATTATACCCATGTTGATGATAATGGTGCTGGCTGTTTTTATGACGCACTGTAAAAAAGATGACTATAAGGGAGAAGTTATAGGTATCTGCCCTTTGGTGATACTCACTGATCCCGCTGATGAAGGCGTAAATATCGTTGCCAATAAACGTATTGTTGCCACATTTAATGAAATAATGGATGCAGCAACGATCAATACTACATCCTTTATATTGATGCAGGATACAACTCCTATTGCAGGAGTGGTTAGTCCGGCAAGTGCTAAAACTGCTATTTTTAATTTCCTCCCCACAAGCCCGCTTGCTCCACATACGCTTTATACAGCAACAATAAAAAAAGGAGTAAGGGATCCATTGAAAAGCGCGCTTCAGGAAGATTTTGTCTGGAGCTTTACTACACAACCGCAAATAACCCTGGCCTCGAATCCCCAGCTGGGCGGAACAACAAGCGGTGGAGGTACATTTGACTCAGGTACTTCTATAACAATTAGCGCAATGCCGACAGGAGGAAATCCAATTGTAAACTTGTTGGACAAGAATTCAAACAAGCGTGCTGCGTGGATACCCGAAGTGGCATATACCTTCACAAACTGGACAGAAGGAGAAAATATAGTTTCTACGAGTGCTGATTATACGTTTGTCGTTGCAGGCAACCGGACGTTGTCAGCCAACTTCGCACCAATTATCCCACAGCAT
>Ga0265293_10008408_pt1 | contig 15300 bp, 8 predicted proteins | sample Munlanlewell138R_FD_192505 | JGI IMG/M metagenome (GOLD analysis project Ga0265293, IMG submission 192505) | Leachate microbial communities from a municipal landfill in Southern Ontario, Canada - Leachate well 138R | ecosystem: Engineered > Solid waste > Landfill > Unclassified | place: Canada...
GTTCGCTCACATCGACCAAGCAGGTGTTGGTAAGTTAATGGAGTTTGGTGTTAAATTAGGAAAACAAACCAGACCTGATATCTCCTTAGGTATTTGCGGGGAGCATGGTGGCGATCCACAAAGTGTTGAATTCTGCCATGATATCGGTTTAGATTATGTTTCTTGTTCACCATTTAGAGTACCAATTGCGAGGCTCGCAGCCGCACAAGCAAACATTAAAAAACCTCGAAAATAAAGGTTAAACAATTTATAGATATTAAAAACCCTAAGAATCAAAATTAGTCTTAGGGTTTTTTTTATTTATTAAAGTGTGGTGATGGTTTTTTTCGTCCCATTTTTTTAGGAATAAAAAAGAAAAGTAAATAAGTTGTAATAATAACACCGACAAGATAAGCTGCCATTATTAAGTAATAAATATAAAAGTAACTACTATGATTTATTTCTTCAACGAAGTAAATTCCTTTACTATTTAAATACTCCTCTTCTTGATAGCCTTTAAGCACTTCATTTTTAATAATTAAATCTTCTGAACTTACCTCTAATTCGCTTTTAACTAAGATTTCTTCTTCATCATCTTCAAATAAAATAATTTCTATTTCTTGATAGTTACCGGCGATTATTTTAGCTGCATCGATTAAAGATTTTTCTTCTTCATCTACTACTACTGAAAAAGGGAAATCCCTAAACTGATAGATTTTGTAAGCTAATTTTTCTTCCTCATTGATAAATCTAAACCAATAACGTTGTGGGAATTCTTTTAAAAGTGGATAGTTTTCATTTTCTATTATTATGTAAAAATACTCATCCGCTTTAACATCTTTTTTCCGGTTCACAAAAACACGGTTAACTTCAAAAAACTGAATCTTAAATCCGCTTTTTGTAATCGCATAAGTGGGTTCTTTTTTATGATAACCTAAAGGCGAATAGAAAAAACGATACTTGTCAGGATTATCATCACTAAAAGCTTTCGTTCCTTCTACTTCAAAATATTTATTTGCTGTTTTTTCATTAGCTTGCCGGTGCACATAAAACAATAAAATGGCTACTACTAAAGCATATATTATTCGGTAAAATACCTTCATTAATTTCTAGAAACTCCACTATATAAGCCGTACTCGTTTGCTTCTGCATACCATACCGCTTCTTGACCCCATTGATATAAATATCTATTACCAAAAATAGGTGAATTATAATATTCGCCGGTTTTACCAATGCCACTAATACCTAAACCATATTTTAATAACTCATAGTTTAGTAAATGCCAGCCTTCGCTAATTACTACGTTGCCAGATTTTGCAATATTATTAAATGTTACTGGATTATCTAACTTAAACCAAATCAAACCTAAAGTACGGCCGTAAGTTTCTATTAAACCAGCATTTCTATCTGCTTGTAAGTATATTTCGCTCGCTTCGCCTAATAACGTTCTCGTGAAGTTTGTTGCGACATTTGCATATGGTTGTCCCACTACTCCTGGTTTATCAGTTTCAGGTGTATCGACCATTAAAAATCTAATTCTTGCGTCTCCTTTATAACTATTAGTATCTCTTGGATCCAAAGAATCAAAATACACTGTATCGCCATCAGCAGCGCTAAGAAACTTCATTTTTGTCATTCCATACTCAGGAAAAATATCTGCTAATAACTTAAAGGCGGGGCCTGTTTCGGCATCGACAGGATGAGTTCCTAATATTTCAATTGCTTCCGGTATATATCCCATCCATTCTTTGGTGTTAAAACTTCTTTTTGGTTTCAGTTCTTCTCCCAAGAAAGTTTCAGTTCTCCTTACAAATATTTCATTATCAAAAATTAAACTAACATTACCGATATCATAAATAGTATCAAAATAGGTATCGTTATGTTTATTTCTTAATTGAACAACATTATTAGCGCCAACAAAGAGTTCATCAACTACTTGGTTAGCTTTATCTAACAACGACTCTTCCGCACCTTCTTTTACTAGTAAATGCGTTTCATTTGCCATTAATGTTCCAGTTAACTCAATCGTATAAGTGGGGCTTAAAGCTCCTCTTGCTAAGATTGCTAAATAATAATCGCTTAATTCAAGTTCTTCATTACCAAAATTATATAGTTCTAATGCTTTATTATTATTTTTACCATCCATTTGTTTAGAAATAATTAATTTATACTCATCGTAATTATTATTTTCATAAAGAATAATAGTTAATGACTGATCCGTTCTTATTCCATCTCCAGGCATTAAATCGTGATCGTATCTATTAAAAGTATCCGCTTCTTTATCGTTATTAATTTCGTATTCAAAATTGATGTTTGTAATTGATTGTTCTTGCAATTCTTTTAAAATTTGTTTTTGATTAAGCCCTGTTAAGTCTGGGAGTAATCTCCTTGAATCATAGTATATTTTTATTTTATCGCCTTTATAAGGGAAATATTCTTCGCCTCTTTTATGCTTTTCATATCTAATAAAGGTAGATGGAACTACGCCAGCATGATCTTCTGGAACGAATGTTAAGTATTCTTCACTAATTCCCATGTCATTAAAAATAGCAATCATTTCTTCTTTTGTTTTACCATTTAAATTAGGAATATTAATTGTTGAAGACTTTAAAAAGACTGTTAATTCTTTCTTGTCAAAATAATCTCCTTTAACAAAATTAGTTTCATACTTATGGAAAAGACCTTCATCGCTACTCGTTACATCATCTAAGAAGTAATCGACAAATTTTAAATTAACATCACTGCCATAAACTCCAATTTTATCAAAAGCCGTGATGATGCTTTCTTTTCTTAAATTAGTTAAGTCTGGTAAGACGATAGTAGAAGATTGTAAGTAGATTACAACTCTTTCGTTATTTTGAATTTGATCGCCAACTTCTTTATCTTCATACTTATAAAAAAGATCTTCTTTTGTTTCATTTAAATGTGATAAATAATAATTAACAAACTCTAATTCAATGTTTAATTCCTCTTTTCCAATCTCATTAAAAAGAGTAATTATTTCTTGTTTTGATTTATTTTCTAAATTTGGTGCTTTTGTTTTATTTACAGTTAAAAAGACAATTACTTTGTCGCCCTTTTTAAGACTATCGTTTACTTTAAAACCATCTCCATAATGACTAAAAACTTCATCTTTTTCACTAATATCATAAAAATAATTAAACTCCACATCAAAATCTTTTAAAATGATTTCTATTTCAGCTTTTGTCTTATTGTCTAATTCTGGCAGTTTTATCTTTTTGTCTTTACAACCACCTAAAAACAAACTAATCACTATTGCGAAAACTAATACTATCTTTCTCATCGTATTTCACCAATTCACTTTACTTTTTTGTTGCTTTTAAAGCATATCTAATTCCAATAATCGCTCCCACCACAACTAACAATGCTCCATTTATTATTAAGATTAAAACCCAAAAACCTAAACCATTTTCAACGATAATTCGGAAGCTTTCTATTTGATAATTACCCGAAGAGTCGGTTGCTGTAACAGTAACCTTATGTTCTCCTACTTTATCAAAATCGACTCCTTCTACTTTATTACCTTTAAATTCATAAAGATAGTCAATTTCAATATCTTCAACAGAGTCATAATTATCTTTATAAGAAATCTCTTTTTGATAAGCAATTTCTTTACCTTTTTTAGTTACTATTAGTCTTTTTAATAAAATTGAAGGCGGCTTAGTGTCCTCAACTTTAATTGTTGTTGCTTTTTCTAAGATGTTACCAGCATTATCTTCAAATCTAACTTTAACTTGATAAGTTCCTAATTCGTGAATATTGACAGTTTCAATATCAACAATCTCGTCGTTGCTCTCAAACTCCATTACCCCATCAACATCGTCATAAGCCGAAAACCGACGATAAAACCTTGCTAAATCATCTTCATCATGTACTTCATACTTATACTCATCTCTCACCTCACTAGAGAAAACGGGCGCCTTTATGTCTTCGTCAACTACTGCAATATCAATTGAAGGTTCAAGAAGTTTTCCATCTTTACCGTTATAAACTAAAGTTATACGATATCTGTTTATAACAAGCAAATCGGGCTTTGTATTTAAAAAGTCCCAATCATTAATATCTTCATCCCAATAATAATAATCTAATTGCCACCAAACATCATCATCCCTATTGCTATCACCAGCTTTTAAATTAATTTCTTCGCCATTATCTCTAACCTCAAAGTAACTATAAAAATCTAGTGTTTCTAAAGACCCAACAATTATAGTTATTGGTAACTTTCCTTTATTAACATTAATAATTGGGGGATCAATGATTTCTTCCCCCTTAATATTAGCTATTTTTAAAAAAAACATCCCTAAAACTAATAATAAAATTACACTTAGTTTAAACTTTTTCATTTTACACCTCACCCAAATTTATACGACAATTATAACATAAAAAGATGGATTTTACTATCATATTAAACCCATCTTTCTTTTTTATTAGCATTAAAACTAAAATCATTAAATTAATAAAAACAAGCTCTTATTTCTATCAAAGTTTTTATATTAACATTATTTTTTTCGATATAATTATCGTTATAACTAAAAAAAAGGAGCAAACCTCATTTGGTTTAACCCCCTCTTTAAAAGAATCTATCTTACTGTAAATAATAAACCATCTACTCTGTCCAAATTTTAAGCGACTTTACAATTAATCTAAGTTGATATGTTCCTTCTTGTTCTCCAGCACTTTCAACGAACAATCTAATATATATAGGACTTCCATCTAAATCATCAATTGTTAACGTGTTAGTCGCTGAAGACTCGGTATCCCAATCTGCTTTAAAATCTTTAACATTTGTCCAAGTCTCACCATCAGTTGAAGTTTGAATATAAATATGATCAGCATAATTTAAATTGAATTGGGCGTCTTTAGTCCAATTTGTAACAACAAACTCAACTTTAGTTGCTTCAATTTTTTCATTAACTACTAAATATGGGCTTTCCCAATTATTACCTGATCTAATTCCCAATACAACTCCTTTATGATCTCCTGATTCACTAATATTTGCATTTAATCTTTCAAGATCCAATCCTTCTACTGTAAATTCTGTAGGTGTTGTTACATATGTTGTAGCATTTGTTAATTGAGAGAAATCCAAATCATAAAATGTGGTTTCAGGATCAATTGGTTTAGTTGGGGCTTTTTCCCCGGTAATAATAAAATTATCAAAGGTAAGAGCATAAGCTGTGTTTGTGGTCGAGGTTGCTGATGGCGCTTTATAAACTATTCTATATTTACCTGCTCCTGGAACCTCAAACGATACTGTTACATATTCCGCTTTTTTAAAATAAGTAAATAAATTATCTTCACCTTGTGAATCTTCTAATGCAACCCACTCTTCACCATCAAAAAACTCAAGAGCAACCACGGAGTCGGCCAAACCTTTTGTTTGATCATAATTTAAGTCGCTCCAGCCTGTATAGCTAAACTCTATTTTATTTAATCCACTTAAATGTCCAAAATCAAATTCAACAAAAGCGAAATCTTTATCTTTGATTGGAGCCAATACTAACATTGCTTCTTTGTCATTATGAGGTGCATAAGTTGAAACATTTATTTGTGCACGATCTTTAACAACAGTGTATGATACTCCATCACCATTAGTAAATGTTATCTCTCCGGCAGCGTATCCTGTTACTGCTTCTGTGCCGAAATCAATAGTTGTAACAAATTCGAAGTCAGCTTGTGGCCATCCTTTTCCAATATAAGCATTTGGACCAAAACCAAGTTGAGGACCCTTAAACCAGCCAAGAACACCTATATAGTTAACAATATCATCTTCTTCTAATGCTGCAAGCATTTCTGAATCAACGCCACCTAAAGCTCTTTTATCAAATCTTAATTCGATTTGCATTTCATCTTTTTCAAGAATGATTGTTCTAAAATTACCGCTTAACTCTGTTACAGATATAACTGTTGCTCCTTCTATAGATATCCAGGAAGACATTAATTTTTCTAATTCATCAACGTCATCTAAAATCTCATCAATTGGAGTTGGATTTGGCATTAATCCATTTTCAACCTTTTCAATCTCTAGACTATCAAGTTGAATTAAGCCATTATATTCTGCTGTTTTACCTATAATTGTATGTTTTTTACCTAGTTCTAATGTGTTATAGGTTCTAATTGTTATTGCACCAGTTTCATCTTGAATAGCATAACTACCATTTGTAAAGTAATCAGTGACTATACCTGCTATTTTAACAGTTAATCCTAATACTAACTCTTCTTCAGCATATACTCCATCATACACTTCGGCAATGCTCATAAATTTAGGTTCACCAATATATATATCAAATACTTTCGTTTCTAATTCTTCTCCGATTGAAATTGTCGCTTTAATTTTAACAATTATTCTTTCACCTTCAACAATTGCTACGTCGCCAGTTCCTAAATCAATTAAAACATTGTTATCATCGTTCTCAACAGCATAATCCCAAGTGATAACAGTATCAAATAATCCTACTGTAGGTAGTTCAAGTACGCCTTCCTCTTTAAATTCTTGATTAATTTCAAGATTTGTTTTTGCAGCTTCTACTTTTTCAATATCAGATAATTCTGCAAATTTAATATCTTCCATTGGAAGTAAGTAAGAAAAGTACCAAATATTATAATCGGTTCTATATCCTTCTAATACTACATCAATTTCATCAATCACAAGTCCTTTTAATGCTCTTAATTCTTCTATTTGTGAAGTATAATAAAACATTACACTGTTTTTATTTGTTCTAGTGTCGGTTTCAGGATCAAAGTCTTTATCCACTAAGAAAGTGTTATAGTTGCCAGTTCCATCAATGATAATTTTTACATCTTTAAATTTATATGTATCATGTGCATAAACATTGCTAGCGCTTGGTTGTGGGAATATTTCAGTATCAGTAATTTCTTCTAATGTTAAATCTTCATAAACCACTTCAAATTCTGGTGTTTCTCCTTCAATCTCTATAAAAGATACTCCTTTAATTTGTAAAGAATTATAATAGTTATCTACTGTTGCGATAATATTATATAACTTACCTTCTTCTGGAGTTGCAGGCTTCTTACCGTGTACAAAGGCTAATATTCCATCCTTTTCAGTTACTAAATAGTAACCATTTGTTCCTTGTTCATAATAAAGAGCGACATTTCTAACATAAATCTTTTCACCATTATTTTCACCAATAACGAGTTCTCCAAAACTATCACCATTTAACATCGCTTGGATTAAGAACGTCTTACTCTTGCTTCTAGTAACGCCTTTATAAGTTATTTCAGCAGTTAAAGTAACTTCAGTATCTTCATAAATAACTTGGATTTCACCTTTAGCGTTCATAACATCTTCATCGCTTGTTGTCCACACTACATCTACTTCATCTTCACCAAATTTAGTTGTTTCTAAAACAGTAAAGTTTTCTTCTTGATAACCACTACTAAATACCGGACCAGAAAGAAGCAAATCCAATCTATCATCAATGAGTTCCTCTGTTGTTTGCTCAAGTGCTTTAACTTTAAATCTAAAAGTATGAGTAGTTCCATCATCTAGTGTTGCTGTTAATACAATATCTTGATCTCCATCACTAAAACTTGGTCGTGTAACTTTCCCAGCATTAGTAAAATACTCTACTTTATCTGATGACCAAACAATTCCTGATCCTTCTATTGTTTCAATTAACTCTACATCTTCTTCTGCAAGCCATGTATAGTCTCCAAAAGTATCAGCATACTCTGCAATTAAAAGAGTTTTTAATGCTGCATAGTCAATTTCTTTTAAAACTGTTAGAACGAATGTTTTTGTTTCAGTTTCACCTTTATAAGTTAAAGTGGCAGTTAAAGTTACCTCTTTGTCTTCATCTGCTCTAATAACTGTTCCATCAACATCGACAACATCTTCATCAGAAGAAGCCCATGATACAACAACTTCGCCAACCTTTAAAACTAAAACTACATCATCGGTTACAGCATCAATTGTATCTCCTTCAGCAAAAGTGATTTTTAGCGCCTCTTTAGCGTCTTCTAAAGTAGTATCAGTAACAGGCAATTCATCCCATTTAGCTACTAATGTAATATCTTTTTTAACTTTTGTTGTGAATTTATATTCTTCACCATCTAATTGCCACTCTACAAACTCATAACCGTCTTTTTCTGGTTCAACGGAAGGGAGTTTTGCTTGTTTTCCTTTTTTAACCTCTTGAACTGCGGGGACAGGTGCGCCTCCGTCTGTATCAAAGGTTACTTTATATATTTTTGCCTTACAAGCTGATAAAGTAATAAAAGCAAAAACTATAAATAGTATTGAAAATAGTCTTTTTCTCATCTTTTCCTCTCCTTTTTTAATCTACTATTCTTCCAGCCTCATCTAAGGCGTATTGTATTGCATTATTAATTGCATCGCTTAAACTAGTCCCTTCTGGCCTCAATATTACTCTTTCAAAAGCAACGCCAACAGCTGTTCTAGTTGCTGAAGATCCGATAAACGGTGTGTCATAAAACAAGTGTTGTCTATCGTCCTTAACTGCTTGGAAAGCCATCGCTTTAACTTTTAATTCAAAGGCTTCTTGATACTTTGCTTGACTTAATCCTTGCGCTGAAGCATTTGCTTTAATTTCATTATCTGCGTTAGCTAAATATGCTAAAAAGCCATCATTGGAGTAAACTGAGTTTCTAACTGGTGAATATCCAGTTAATATCGCAAAATCTTCTTGAACTTCATTACTAGTTAAATACTTTAAAAATAACCAAGCAACTAATTTTTGTTCTGGTGTTCCTTCATTAGTTAAAGAAATATTCGTTCCTTGTTGAATAACCGCTTTTCTATTAGGATGATCTGCATCATAAAACATTGGAGCGACACCTAAATTAAACAATTTAGTTCCTTTTTCATAAGGTGTATTATATCTTATTCCACCTGTAGAACCAATCGCCATAGCTGTATATCCTTTTTTAATCATATCGCTTGCATAATTAGTTTCCCATCTTTCTGGAATAACAAACAAGTCGTTATTCCCTCCAAAATACTCTAACATCGATTTTACTGAGCTTGAATCAAACAACAACCTCCCTGATCCATCAGGATTTCTGCCTGTATATTGTCCCCCAAATTGTCTTGATAAAGTAATAAAAGCATTAGCTTTACTATCATATGCAAAAGGAACAAAGTTTTCTTTAATTATTGTTATTTCTTCTTCATCTAGTGGCGAACCAGCTGCTTCCCAATTTGCCACAATTGCATCAATAAAACGATCTTTATTGGCGATTAATTCTGGTCCTAAAGCAAATAATTCTTGCCATGTTTCTGGGAATGGTTTGTCTTGTAAAACAAAATCGAACATATCTTTGTTATAAGCAACAACTTCTGTTGACTTATTAAATGGAAGCGATAAATAATCTCCGTCTAAGCCCACTGCTCTTTGTTCTTTTCTATATCCTTCTAAAATATCTATGAATGCTTCGCTTTCAACATCTGGGTTCATGCCCCAAACCGGATGATTAATATATGGCATTAACGAAGAAATAGCCTTATGTGAATTATATTCAACAACATGGTCAGGATAATTTTGCACTAATTGTGGTAACGTTGCTCCTTTAAGTGCGTTAACAACTGTTGTCCTTAAATCATCATAAGTTGAAGCTGGTTTTTCAACTAACACTTCAACCTGATAGCCCTTGCTTAACATCATTGCTTCAAAATCTTTTGCATATTTTTTTAAGGCGTCTTCGATTGCTGAACCATTAGAATGCCACATTTCTATTGAAATCTTGCTAGATGGTAGCGTGTTAGGAATATTAACTGCTGCTTTCGTTGTTAATTTAATTGTTGTTTTCGCTTCTCTTCCCTTAGCGTCATAAGCAATAACTTCATAGTTATAGGTTCCTGGTGAGTTGACATAATAATCATCAAAATCTTCAACAAAGACTTCAACCACTTCATCCTCTTTAACATCATAGGCTGATACTTCTAAAATGGGGTTAAATTCTCCAGATTCGATATAATAAGTAACTGCCTCTGGCGCTGTTATAACTATATCATCACTTTCAGCACTTTCAACAACCAAAATAACTGATACTCGAACTCTTTGTCCTTCATCATAAACCCAAATATAATATCTATAATTTCCCTTGTTAGTTAACCATTTTTCTTCAAAATCAGTTTCTAAATCAGCTGTAATATCTTCACCGTATTTATCAATAGCTGTTACTCCATCAAAAGGATCAAATTCATCTCCAACTGTAATAGTACGTCTTGATAATACACCTTTAATCTCTGCTGTGCCCACAATAGGATCGTCATCGTCATCATCTTCTTTCTCTTTTTCCCACTTTGCAACAAGCGTAATATTTTTTACAACCTTTTCAGTGAATTCATATTTTTCACCATCTAATTGCCACATCAAAAACCGATACCCTTCTCTCGTAGGGTCATCTGGTTTAGTTGCACTTTTATCTTTTTTTATTTCTTGTACTACAGGGGTAGGACTACCGCCACCTGCATCAAAAGTAACTGAATATACCTTTTTCTTACAACCTGCCAAGAGCAGAATTGCAAAAAACACAAACAAAATTGATAAAACTCTTTTTTTCATATTATCCTCCTTTAATATTTTATAAAATTTATCCTTTAGTTCCGCTAGTTCCAACGCCTCTAATAATGTATTTCTTTAAAGCTAAAAAGACAATTACGAGTGGCACTGTGACAATCGCGGTTGCTGCAATTTGTAAATTAAACATCGTTTCTGCAACTCCACCTCCTTTATCTAAAACAAAAGAACTTTCTCTTAAGGCTACAGAAACTAGCCAGAATTCTTTCCCAATATTAGGTTCTACACTTGTTATTAAACGTGGCCAAATAAAAGCATTCCAAGAACCCAAAATACTTAATATTGTAATCGTAAATATTGTTGGTCCCGCAATCGGTAACATTACTCTTCTTAAAAACTTAAAATCACTACAACCATCAACCTTTGCAGCTCGATAAAGTGCATCAGGCACCTGCTTAAAGGTTTGCCTTAAAAAGAAAATATAAAATATACTAGTCATAAAAGGCAAAATCATAGTAGCGAAATATCCCCAACCAGAGCCAGAACCTGTTCCAATCCAACCAAAACCATATTTACTAACTGTTAAATAGTTTGTGATCATATATATTTCTCCAGGAATCATCATCGTCATTAACAATAAAGAGAAAATTGCTTCCCTTCCTTTAAAATCAATTCTTGCAAAAGCAAAAGCTGCTAATATTGTTGTAATAATAGTTCCTAAAGTAGAAACCACCGCAACTACTAGTGTATTCCTAATATACAATCCAAACTTTAATTCTTTAATAACGAACTTAATGTTTACCCATTGAAAGTTTTTAAAGGACATAAAAACTTCTGGAACCGAAGCATTAGCTTGTTTATGGGTTTTTAAAGCAGTTAAGATCATCCAATAAAAAGGAATTAAAATAAAGACAGCAAACAACACTAAAGCTAAGTAAGTGAAAAAGTATCTTAAAAACTTAGTTAGCATTTGGGTTTGAACTCTTCTTTTAAGTTCTTTTTCTTCATGACTTAACTTGTTATTTTTATCTTTGTTTTTATTTATTTCTTTCTTTTCTTTCCTCTTTTCTAAAGCCTCTTTTGTAAACTCTATTAAACTCTTATTTTCAGCATAGTCCATTACTTCATTAGCTGTATACAGCCTTAATGAAAAACTAACAACATTAAGAGTTAACAATGATAAAAAAGCTTTAATAAACATATTACCCGATTCCCATCGGTGATAATCATAAAGATCTCTTGTTAATATGTGTTTAATATTAACTGTCAACAAACTAATCGCAATAACTAAAAAAATGATAAAAATAGTAATTAATAAGTTAACAGTACTCATTGCATAAACCTTGCCAAACACCGTAGTAACAGCAGGTAAGGTCGATTCAGGATATTCCATTTCAGCACTTTTACCTGGAATCGCAACACTAGAAAAGAATAATATTAGTAAGAAGATAAAGCCAACAATTGCAATTATATCTACTAAAATAGTTACCCAAGATAATTGTTTAATTTTTTGTAATTGATTTTCTTTAGTCATTTTATCCTCCTAGTAGTGCACTCTTCTTTTTCCAACTTGCATCTGAATTATTGTAAGCACTAAAATAAAGCCAAATAAAATCAAAGAAGCCGCTGCCGCTTCTGGCATTTTACCGGTTGTATTAAAGAAGTCGTAAATGTAAAAGACAATCGTCTTCATCGTATAATTAGCCCCCGCTGGAGCTCCCTCGTTACCAAAAATAGCAATAACCGAAGAATATGACTTAAAAGCCCCAATCACAGACGTTACGATAATATAAAATATTGTCGGTGATATTAAAGGAGCCGTAATCCTCCTAAACTGTTTAAATCGAGGTGTTGCATCAATTGAAGCAGCTTGATAATATTGTTTATCAATCCCTTGAATCGCTGATAAAAACACCATAATTTTAAATGCTAAAGTATTCCACACTTGAAATAACAACAAAACAAACATCGCTTTCCATTGAACCGCTCCCATACCAACCCAAGCTCCACCATCAACTCCAAAGATTTTTAAAAACTGATTAAATAAACCACCATCTTTTCTAAATATATATGCAAAAACAAGTCCCACAGCTAAAGCATTAGTGACGTAAGGCAAGAAAAAGATAGTTTGGAAAAAACCTTTTAAAGGCTTAATCGCGTTTAAAGAAGCCGCGATTAAGAGCGAAACAGCAATTGAAATTGGAACCGATATGCCAACAATTAATAAAGTATTAATAAGGGCACTAGAACCAGTATGTGTTGAAGGAAAAATAAAATTAGCGTCGGTAATAACCTTTTTAAAGTTACCTAAAAAAGTATATCCTTTAATCGCTTGTCCAGTAACCTCGCTATAACCATCATAAAACACTAGCCGAATTGCATTTATTATTGGATAGAAGGTAAATATACCCAAAAATATTAAGGCTGGAGCTAAATACAAAAGTGCTCTAATAAACTTTCTACTCGCCCCTTTAACATCTTCAATTCGGTGCTCTTGTTTGGTTGTTAAAGGAAATTTTTTAAGAAGTTGTTTTAAATAACCAATTTCTTCCTTATTCAACTCTTTTTCCTTTGACAATCCAGTAATCTTTTCATTAATCTTTTGTTTTTCCGCTACTATGTCTATATCATATCTAACACTAATACTAGGGTCAGTAATACCTAAATATTGTCTTATTTCTTGATAACCTTTTTCTTTTTTCTTTTCCCTTTTATCATAAAATGTTACCACTCTAAAAAGTTTCACAAAAAAGGTTTTAACTTTATCCATTGTTTTTTGTAAATAGTTATTAAATTTCCAGAGTCCTGCTCTCATTTTGTTTTTAAAGGAAAAAAAGTATTCTTTAACTTTAGTCATCTCTCATCAGCACCCTTAACTATCTTTTAAAACGACAGCACCAGTTTCATGATCAAACAAGTGAATTTTATCTTCTCTAACTGTTAAAACGATCTTACTAAGGTTTTCTGCTGACTCAGAATCAACCAAAGCTCTTATTTGTTTATCTTGAATTTCAAACCTAATCATTGTATCTCTGCCGATAATATCAACAAGAGCATCTTTAGGGACATGAAAACCTTCCTGAGTAGGACTAACTTTAAAATCTTCTGGTCTAATACCAACAACATAATCGCCATCGGCAGCAACCTTTTTTAACATTTTCACATCTTCAAAATACAAATAATTGTTTTTAATAGTGCCATTAAAAGTGTTTATTGGGGGATTTCCTAAAAACTTAGCAACAAATTCATTTTTAGGTTTGTTATAAATATCTTGGGGTTTCCCTCGTTGCATCTCTTTCCCAAAATCCATTATTATTATTTGGTCGGTAATACTCATCGCTTCCTCTTGATCATGAGTAACAAAAATAGTAGTAATACCCGTTTCTCTTTGAATCCGTTTTATTTCTTCTCTCATTTGTAATCTTAATCTCGCATCTAAGTTCGATAAAGGTTCATCAAGTAATAAAACTCTTGGCTTTTTAACTAACGCTCTCGCAATCGCAACTCTTTGTTGCTGACCTCCAGAAAGTTGAGCTGGTTTTCGATCCATCAAATCTCCAATACCGACCAAATCAGCCATTTCTTGCGATCTTTTTAATGCTTCTTCTCTCGTGACTTGCAAATTTTCTAGAGGAAACATAATGTTTTGTCTAACTGTCATATGAGGATATAAAGCATAGTTTTGAAACACCAAACCAATGCCTCTTTTATCTGGTGATAATTTCGTTACTTCATCATCACCAAAAAATATTCTACCCGAAGTTGGATTATGTAATCCTGCTATCATAAAAAGAGTGGTTGACTTCCCGCATCCTGACGGGCCTAACAATCCCACTAATTTTCCTGACTCGATAACAACATCCAAATTATCGACAGCTCTTGTTTCTCTTTTTTGCTTATCAACAAATATTTTAGTTAAATTTTCTAGCCTTATTTCCATGTTTTTCTCCTAACATCTTTTTATATTTATTTAATAAAATTTATTTTCAAAAACAACATTTAAAATCTAAAAAGTTAACCCATCATATTTAATTCTTACTATGTTTTTTAAAACATATAACGTTTTCTTCCATCAAAAAAATTATATCAAACTTATCATCTATAATCAACTTATCAATACTAAAAATCTCTTTTATTTTTTCGATAACTTTTAAAGCTAAAAACAATTATTTAAGCAAAGTGGTCATTTAAAATTCCGCATTTCTTGGAGTTCTTGGGAAAGGTATCACATCTCTAATATTTTCAACACCAGTTAAATACATAATCATTCTTTCGAATCCTAGCCCGAAGCCTGAACTTGTGGAACCACCAAATCTTCTTAAGTCAAGATACCACCATAAATCTTCTTTTGGAACTTTCATTTCTTCCATCCTCTTTAAAAGATAAGGCAATCTTTCTTCCCTTTGTGAGCCTCCAATCAACTCTCCCGAGCCGGGCACTAACAAATCAACTGCCGCAACAGTTTTATTATCATCATTTAACCTCATATAAAAAGCTTTAATTTCTTTAGGCCAATTAATAACGAAAACAGGGCCGTATTTATCGGTTAAATATTTTTCATGTTCACGCGCTAAATCACTATTGTATTGAGGTTTAGTTTCAAATTTAACACCAGAGTTCAATAAGTTGGATATCGCTTCTTCATGCGTTATCATTTTAAATTTAGACTCTAATACCTTGGTTAATCTATCTTTTAAACCCTTCTCAACAAAACTATTAAATAGTTCCATTTCTTCAGGACAATTATCAAGGACATCTTTAATAATATATTTAACCATTTCTTCAGCTACTTTCA
>Ga0265293_10008409_pt1 | contig 15299 bp, 10 predicted proteins | sample Munlanlewell138R_FD_192505 | JGI IMG/M metagenome (GOLD analysis project Ga0265293, IMG submission 192505) | Leachate microbial communities from a municipal landfill in Southern Ontario, Canada - Leachate well 138R | ecosystem: Engineered > Solid waste > Landfill > Unclassified | place: Canada...
CCCCCTCTCTATATAATAGATGCTACAGATAGAGTTGTTCTCCCCTCTTTTTGCGACTCCCACACCCATTTGGTCTATGCCGGAAGTAGGGAAGGGGAGTTTGCCGACAAGCTAAAAGGATTAAGTTACACCCAAATAGCTGCAAGAGGAGGGGGTATTTTAAACTCTGTAAAGCTGCTTGAAGAGAGTTCCCAACAGGAGCTTTACCAACAAAGCGTAGAGAGGGCGTGGGAGATTATAGCGTTGGGTACCGGTGCGGTTGAGATTAAGAGCGGATACGGCCTCTCTCTTGAGAGCGAACTTAAGATGTTGAGGGTAGCCAAAATGATCGCCGAAACTACCCCACTAACAGTTAAAGCCACTTTCTTAGGAGCCCACGCCATCCCACAACGCTTTGAAGGGAGGGGTAGCCACTATATAGATGAGATAGTTGAAACTATGTTGCCCGCTATTGCTGCCGAAGGGCTTGCACAAATTGTAGATATATTTGTAGAGAGAGGCTTCTTTACAGTAGAGGATGGCGAAAAACTCTTTAATGCGGCGTTACGGTATGGTTTTAAATTGAAGGTTCACGCCAATCAGATGAGCCGCTCCAAAGGGGTAGAGTTGGCAGCCAAATATAGAGCTTTAAGTGCCGACCATTTGGAGTCTACCGGCCAGGAGCAATTTAAGGTGTTAAAAGAGGCGGGCACTATTGCCACACTGCTGCCAGGCTCTTCATTCTTTTTAAATATGGGGTATGCCCCAGCAAAGGAGATGCTCAGTTATGGATTGCCTTTGGCACTTGCCTCCAACTACAACCCCGGCTCCTCTCCAACGGGCGATATGAAATTTATTATGGCTCTTGCCACACTAAAGATGGGACTTCCGGTAGAGGTGGCACTCAACGGAGCCACCATTAATGGTGCCTTTGCAATGGATTTGGGTGCTACACACGGCTCTATAGCGGTGGGTAAGAGGGCCAATCTAATAGTGACCAAAAAGATCCCCTCCTATCAATTTATCCCCTATGCCTTTACCACCCCTTTTGTAGAGAGTGTAATTTTAAATGGCCTGCCAATTGAGATAGATAGTTATAATAGAGTTAAAAAATAGATATTATGAGAACTTTTGAGACCCCTTTGGGGAAAATTAAATTTAAACATTTGGGACACGCCTCCCTTCTTATAGAGTGGAGTGGCCAAAATATCTTTGTTGATCCCTACAGTGAAGTGTGCAACTTTTCGCAGCAGCCAAAAGCAGATCTTATCTTGGTTACACACCACCACTTCGACCATTTGGATCCCAAAGCTCTTAAAGAGATAGTACAAGAGAGCACACTCTATATTGCGAGCGTTATTGCTGCAAAAGAGCTTCCAGGCGCTACTCCGCTTGCACAGGGAGAGAGTACTACCTATAAAGGGATAGAGATAGAGGCTAAATTTGCCTACAATATTGTACAGAAAAATGAAGAGGGAAACCCATTTCACCCTAAAGGGGAGGGGAACGGCTACCTCTTAAATTTTGGAGGGTTTAAACTTTACATTGCAGGCGATACCGAATTGATTCCCGAAATGGAGCAGTTGGGAGAGATTGATCTCGCATTTATTCCCAAAAACCTCCCCTACACAATGAGTGACGATATGTTTGTAGAGGCGGTGGAGTTGATAAGGCCCAAACAACTCTTTGCCTACCATTACTTTGAGATAGACCCCCAAAAACTGCGAGAGAAGATGCCCAAAGGTGTTGAACTGTTGAATAGATAAAATTATGATAAAGAGGATTATAGAGTGTGTCCCCAATTTTAGTGAGGGGAGAGATATGGCGGTAATTAAAGAGATTACAGATGCTATTGAGAGTGTTAAAGAGGTAAAACTTTTAAATGTAGACCCGGGTGCCGCCACCAATCGAACAGTGGTAACTTTTGCCGGTGAACCCCAGGCTGTTTGTGAAGCTGCCTTTAGAGCTGTCAAAAGAGCATCTGAGCTAATAGATATGAGCCGCCATAAGGGGGAGCATCCAAGAATGGGGGCTACCGATGTATGCCCATTAGTTCCTATCTCGGGCATTGAGATGGAGCAGGTTGTGGAGTATGCCCGTAAATTGGCACAACGGGTGGGAGAGGAGCTCAATATACCGGTATATGCATACGAAAATGCAGCCTTTACTCCAGAACGGCAAAATTTGGCAAACTGTAGAGAGGGGGAGTATGAGGGGTTGGAGAAAAAGTTTGAAAGAGAGGGGTGGAGCCCCGATTTTGGCCCTAAAAAATTTGACTCCCATGTTGCCAAAACAGGGGCAACTGCCATAGGGGCAAGAGACTTTCTAATTGCCATTAACTACAACCTCAACACCACCTCTACCCGAAGAGCAAATGCTATAGCTTTTGATGTAAGAGAGAGAGGGCGTAAACTTAGAGAGGGAGACCCTGTTACAGGAAAGGTTGCAAAAGATAGCGAAGGGAGAGATATTTGGATTCCGGGTACTCTAAAAGGGTGTAAAGCTATCGGCTGGTATATAGAAGAGTATGGTATTGCTCAAGTATCAATGAATATAACCGATATTAAGGCTACCCCTCTACATACCGCTTTCGACGAGATCTCTAAAAAGGCGGCAGAACGGGGAATAAGAGTAACCGGGAGCGAATTGGTTGGATTGGTACCTAAGGGGCTTCTTATAGATGCAGCAAAATTTTACCTTCATAAGCAGCAACGCTCTACAGCCCTACCCGAAGAGGAGCTAATTAAAATTGCAGTTAAATCTATGGGATTGGACGATCTAAAACCCTTTAACCCCAACGAAAAGATAATTGAATATCTTTTGGCAGAAGAGGAGCCCAATCGCCTTGTAGATTTAACTCTGCGCAACTACGCCTATCTAACTGCCAGCGAAGCTACCACCCCGGGTGGCGGTTCTGCATCGGCCTATTTTGGAGCGTTGGGCACCTCTTTGGCGGTGATGGTTGCAAATCTCTCTTCACATAAACCGGGATGGGACAAGAGGTGGAAATTTTTTGCCGATTGGGCCATTAAAGGGCAGGCTATTTTAGATGAGATGCTCTTTTTGGTTGACGAAGATACCAACTCCTACCGTAAGATAGTAGCAGCCTTCTCACTCCCCAAAGGGAATGAAAAAGAGATAGAGAGTAGGAGAGATGCTATTGAGAGTGCCACACTATACGCTACAGAGATCCCACTTAAAACTATGAGAGTGGCCCAAAGTGCCCTTGAACTTATAGAGGAGATGGTAAGAGAGGGGAATCCCAACTCAATTTCTGATGCGGGAGTAGGAGCAATAGCAGTTAGAGCAGCGGTATTGGGGGGGTATATGAATGTGAAGATCAACTCTGCCACACTAAAAGATAGGGCTAAAGCCAAGGAGCTTAACCAAGAGGCTCAGCAGATATACGACTTTGCAATGGCCAAAGAGAGCGAAATTGTAGCTTTGGTCTTTAAGAGTTTAGAGAAGTAGCATAAAAAAAGAGGGCAACCAACAGTTGCCCTCTCCTTTTTTAGGATTGGTTTAAACTATTGTAGCCAATCTCTTGTATGAGTTGTAGCGCCACTTGGCGTGCTCTTCGGTAAGTTTAAAGAGCTGCTCTGCCTCTTGGGGGAAGGTACCCTTGAGTGAGGTATATCTTACCTCGCTACCTAAGAAGTCCTGGAACTTAGACCAGTCGGGCTCTTTACTATCTAAAATAAATGGATTCTTACCTTCGGCCTCTAAAGTGGGGTTGTAGCGGTAGAGATGCCAGTAACCGGCCTCTACAGCAAGCTTCTCCTGTCTTTGAGAGGTGCCCATGCCGCTTCTTATACCGTGGTTGATACAAGGGGAGTAGGCTATAATTAGAGATGGTCCGTCATACGCCTCTGCCTCTTTAAGTACCCTAAAGAGCTGGTTTTGACTTGCACCCATAGCTACTTGTGCTACATATACATAACCATAACTGATTGCCATCATTCCCAAATCTTTCTTGCGAATCTTCTTACCGGAAGTGGCAAATTTGGCAACAGCACCAGTAGGGGTAGCTTTAGATGATTGTCCACCGGTGTTGGAGTAAACTTCGGTATCCATTACCAAAACATTTACATTTTCACCCGAGGCCAAAACATGGTCTAAACCGCCATATCCAATATCGTAGGCCCAACCGTCTCCACCAAAGATCCATTGCGAACGGGCTGCAATAAACTCTTTAAGAGTAACCAACTCCGAACATATTTCACACTTGCACCCTTCCAAAAGAGGTATAACCTTATTGGCAATCTCTTTACTCTTTTCGTAGCTGTCGCGATTCTCCAACCACTCTGCAAAGAGTGTTTGAGCTTCGGCGGGAACTGATTTGTTGCCGATTCCCTCTGCCATCAATTTGGCTACGCGGTCGCGAACTCTTTCGGAGCCCATATGCATACCCAATCCATACTCAGCATTATCTTCAAAGAGTGAGTTTGCCCAAGCTGGACCAAATCCATCTTTGTTGGTAGTATAAGGAGAAGAGGGGAAAGAGCCGCCGTAAATTGAAGAGCATCCGGTAGCGTTGGCAACCATCATCTTTTCGCCATAAAGTTGTGTAATTGCTTTGATATAAGGGGTTTCGCCACAACCGGCACAAGCTCCCGAAAATTCAAACAGGGGTTGTGCAAATTGAGAGTGCTTAAGTCCTTTATCTTTAGGCTGTACATTATCTTTATATCCAACAACAGAGTGTAGCCAGTCGAAGTTGGCCTGCTCATGCAGCTGCCCTTCTATAGGCTTCATTATTAATGATTTCTCTTTTGAAGGACAAACTTCGGCACAGTTGCCACAACCTGTACAATCCATAGGGGATACTTGAATAGTAAAGCTGTAGTCGTTGAAAGGTCTATTGCCCGGTACCCGTTTAAGCCCTTCGGCAGCTTTAGCCTGCTCCTGCTCATTCATCAAGAAAGGACGGATTGCTGCGTGAGGACAAACATAGGCACACTGGCTACACTGGATACAGTTATCTTTCTGCCATTCGGGAACTACCGATGCCACTGCTCTCTTTTCAAACGCTGCTGTGCCCGAAGGAATTGTTCCATCTTCTAAATTTAAGAATGAGCTTACAGGAAGTGTGTCGCCCTCTTGAGAGTTAACAACATCGGCTACATTTCTTACCCAATCGGGTGCAAGACGATCAAATGAGGCGGGTCTAAATTTAGCAGTAATCTCTGCCCATTCGGCTGGAATCTCTACTTTTTGATACTCAGAACCGCGATCGATAGCGCTGTTATTCATCGTTAAAATTTTCTCCCCTTTTCTTCCATATGAGTGTTCGGCAGCAGCCTTCATCTCTTTTACGGCAGTTTCGTAAGGGATAATATTGGCAATTTTAAAGAAGGCCGATTGTAGTATAGTGTTGGTCCTATGACCCAAGCCAATCTCTTCTGCAATTTGGGTAGCGTTGATAATGTAAAGGGTGAGCTCTTTTTTGGCTATAGTTGCCTTTACAAAATCGGGAAGCATTTGAAGAGTCTCCTCTTTGCTCCATACTGTATTCAATAGGAAGGTACCACCTTTTTTAATTCCCTTTAACATATTGTAACGGGTAAGATAGGGGGTAACATGGCACGCTACAAAGTCGGGTTGAGAAACCAAGTAGGGAGAGTTTATAGGAGTGTCGCCAAAACGGAGGTGCGAACAGGTATAACCGCCCGATTTTTTAGAGTCGTAGTCGAAATAGGCCTGTACATATTTGGGAGTGGTCTCTCCAATAATCTTAATTGTATTTTTATTGGCACCAACAGTTCCATCGGATCCTAAACCATAGAATTTACACTCCACTACACCTTTGTGCGCTATACTTATCTCCTCCTTAATGGGGAGTGACTTGAAGCTTACATCGTCTGTTATGCCAATGGTAAAGCCATTCTTTGGCTCCTTCATCTTAAGGTTGTCTAATACTGCAACAATTTGGGCAGGGGTTGTATCTTTAGAGGAGAGTCCGTAACGGCCGCCAACAACTAAAGGAGTTTCACCCGGAAGATCTGCAATGACAGACTTTACATCTAAGTATAGAGGTTCTCCAACTGCACCCGGCTCTTTGGTTCTATCCAATACCGCTATGCGCTTTACAGATTTTGGAAGAACTCTTGTGAAATATTTGGCCGAGAATGGACGGTAAAGCCTAACTGTAAGAAGACCAACCTTTTCGCCTTGCTCTTTTTGCATCATAATCACCTCTTTAATGGTGTCGCAAACAGAACCCATTGCAATAATTATATTCTCTGCTTCGGGGTGGCCGCAATAGTCGAATGGAAGATAGTGACGCCCGGTAATCTCTCCAATTTCACCCATATACCTTGCAACAATGTCGGGAACGGCATCGTAGTAGGGATTAGCAGCCTCTCTTGCCTGGAAATAGACATCGGGGTTTTGCGCTGTACCGCGAGTAACAGGCTTATTGGGGTTTAGGGCTCTATTGCGGAAGGCTGCTAAAGATTTGTCGCTAATTAATTTGCGAAGCTCCTCTTGATCTATCTCTTCAATTTTTTGAATCTCGTGTGAGGTACGGAATCCATCGAAAAAGTGAACAAAAGGTATTCTAGACTTAAGGGTAGAGAGGTGTGCCACAGCGGCAAGGTCCATTGCCTCCTGTACTCCACCCGAAGCTAAAAGAGCAAATCCTGTCTGGCGGGCCGACATAACATCGGAGTGGTCGCCAAAGATAGAGAGAGCCTGTGCTGCCAAAGATCTGGCAGATACATGAAATACTGTGGGAAGTAGCTCTCCTGCAATTTTATACATATTGGGAATCATTAGTAGGAGACCCTGGGAGGCTGTGAAAGTTGTGGCCAATACACCTGCCTGTAACGCTCCGTGGAGTGTTCCTGCTGCCCCTCCTTCACTCTGCATCTCAATCACCTTTACCGTTTCGCCAAAAAGATTCTTTTGACCATAGGCAGACCACTCATCTACATACTCTGCCATTGTAGAGGAGGGGGTGATTGGGTAGATTGCAGCCAGTTCGCTAAACATGTAGGCGACATGTGCAGCGGCCCAGTTACCATCACAGGTAATAAATTTTTTCTCTTTTGCCATAGCTTTTTGAATTTATATTGTGTTGTTAAATAGTTGTCTCTCTTTACTTTATTACAATAAAAAAGTACTCTACACAACTCTAAGTTGGTGAAGAGTACCAATATATCTAAAAAAGTGCAATTTCTTAAAAGGGCAGCCCTCCTTATTCTTAGGAGAGCTATAGAGCTCTGTCTCTACATCAAATGGTATAGTTTCCAATAGGGGTAGATGCATTTTCAAAATTATCAACAAAAATACAACTTTTTTTTGTCAATTGAAAGAGAAGAAACAAAAAGGGTGCCTATCCCATACCGGTAGTTTCACTTTCGGGTTTTATTTTCTTTATCAACCCCTGTAGGGTAGTACCGGGCCCCAACTCTGTAAAGTGTCGTGCCCCATCGTTCCACATATTCTCTACACTTTGGCGCCAACGCACCGGTGAAGTTAGCTGCTTTATAAGATTCTCTTTAATAGTTGCGGGATTGTCGGTTCTTTTTGCATCTACATTTTGATAGATGGGTGCAATTGGAGCCACAATATTGGTTGCCAATATAGCCCTCTCCAACTCCTGTTTTGCAGGTTCCATTAAAGGGGAGTGGAAAGCTCCACCTACCATAAGGGGTATAGCCCTTTTGGCGCCGGCCTCTTTAAGTAGCCTGCACGCCTCTTCAACTGCCTTGTTCTCTCCCGAAATTACAACTTGTGCAGCACTGTTGTAGTTGGCCGGTATTACAACACCATCTACAGAGCGGCACACCTCCTCTATTGTAGAGTCGTCAAGACCAATCACGGCAGCCATAGTAGAAGGTTTCGCTTCACACGCCCTCTGCATTGCCATAGCACGGGTTGCAACCAATTGCAATCCATCTTCAAAAGAGATTGCCCCCGCTGCAGCCAATGCGCTAAACTCCCCAAGGGAGTGTCCCGCCACCATTTGAGGATTAAATTCATTAAGAGTTTTAGCTAAAATAACCGAGTGTAAAAAGATAGCAGGCTGGGTCACTTTAGTCTCTTTGAGCTCTTGATCGCTCCCCTGAAACATCACCTTTGTAATCTCAAATCCAAGTATCTCGTTTGCCCTTTCAAAAAGTTGGCGGGCTATGCTAAAATTGTCATATAGCGATTTGCCCATTCCTGAATATTGGGCCCCCTGACCGGGAAATACAAATGCTTTCATCTTTAAAGATTTTAAAACCGATAAATATATATCCTATATAACCAAATATAGCTATCTTTGTTGCCTAAATGGCCTCGTAGTTCAGCTGAATAGAACGTCAGATTCCGGTTCTGAAGGTCGGGGGTTTGAATCCCTCCGAGGTCACAAAGAGCGGGTAGAGTTATATAGAACACTTCCGCTCTTTCTCTTTTACATAGTGCTCAGTGCCTCTTTTTGTGCTACTTGGCCTCTGGCTAATAAAATGTAAAAATTTAACTAAGTGCTACTCTATTAAGTACTACTCTATAAAGGCCACTATCTCTCCCTTTTCTACTCTTTCGCCCTGCTTTGCCATCACTTGAACAATCCTGCCCGAAGCGATAGCTTTAATTTGCTCTATACCGTAATAGGCTTGAATAGAGCATATTATAGAGTTCTCTTCTATAGAGTCTCCTACATTGGGTGCAGAAGAGGCGTCGGCCACATCGTATTGCCAAATGAGTTGGCCCTGCACAGGGGAGTGTATCGCTTTGGCATTGGGGTATCGCTTCAATATCTCCTCTGTATTAAATTTAGGCATCTCAACTACAGCTCTGGTAACAATAATTGGTGCTCCCGCCTTAGCTTTGGCTGCTTCCAGCTCCTGCTCAAACCGCTGCTTGGCAACTCCACTCTTATAGTCTCTATATTGGCGCTCGTGCATTGCAAACTCAAAGAGCTCTTCGTTGTCTTGTCCAAACTCCCAGCCACTCTCCTTCATTTCGCTACGGAACTTATCCAACTCATTTGGGAAGGCATCTTGAGGATTTCCTTCGTAAAACTCCATCCCCTTCTCCTTAGCCAATGCTACAAGTGTAGGATCCAACTCTCCGGGGAGTTTGCCGGTTTTACCCAAGATCATATTCCATGTATCCTTATCTATTGTGCTCCAGCGCTCCTCTCCCTTGAGGGTGTGCATAAGATTTAGCAGAGCGGTATTTTTAACATATTGGCTAAAAGGTGTTACCAAAGGTGGATACCCCATCTTGGGCCAAACATATTCTACCTCTTTAAAGAGCATAACTACCAGTTCATTAAGCTCCAACTCTCTCTCTCCTCTATTTCTAAGCGAAGAGTTGATAGCTCCTTGGAATCCTTTTAGATCGGCCATCATAGAGCCCATCATTCCTCCCGGAAGCCCCGAACCCACCAGCAGAGAGTTCATCTGCTTATTGCTTGGGTCTATAAAGTAGCCCAAGAAATCATCTACAAATTTTTGGGTTAAGCTCCTTGCCTCCATATAGGCATTCATATCTATCTCTTTTACCAAAAAGCCTGCATCTTTAAGCATAGCTTGAATGGTAATGATGTCGGGGTGTACCATACCCCAAGAGAGAGGCTCCATTGCTACATCTATATAGTCTGCCCCTGCTCGAGCCACCTCCAACATAGATGCTACAGAGAAACCGGGGCCACTATGGCCGTGATATTGAACTAAAATTTTGGGATACTTCTCTTTAATAGATTTTGTAAGACGCCCTAAAAATGCGGGACGCCCTATACCGGCCATATCTTTTAGACATATTTCGTCGCACCCAAACTCCACAACTTTATCTACCAACCCCATATAGTACTCTACGGTGTGTATAGGAGAGTGTGTTATACTTAGGGCAACTTGCGAAATCATTCCAGCCTCTTTGGCATATTTTACAGAGAGTTCCAAGTTGCGAGGATCGTTCAGACCGCAGAAAGATCTTGAGATATCTGTACCTTGACTCTTTTTAACCTTATACATCAACTGGCGAACATCTGCAGGAACCGGATTCATCCTAATCCCATTTAACCCCCTCTCCAACATATGGGTTTGAATTCCTACCTTGTTGAATGGAGCTGTCCACTCCCGTACCGCCTTATTTGGGTTTTCACCAAAGAGAAGATTTACCTGTTCAAAGGCACCTCCATTGGTTTCAACCCTATCGAAACATCCCATCTCAATAATAACGGGAGCTATCTCTTTCAGCTGGTCGATTCTGGGCACATACTTTCCCGAAGATTGCCACATATCTCTGTAGAGAAGTGAAAATTTAATCTCTTTAGCCATCTTTTAATCAATTTTTAGTGTTCAAAACAGCCACAAAAATACTCTTTTATTTTAAGGTATCAAGTTTTACCACAACTCTAAGTTGTTTAATAAAATTTTATTACTAATTTTGTTGCCCATACAAATAGTGACAATTATTTGTATTGGAGAGTGCTCTTGAAAATATTATGGTGGTTGTAGCTCAGCAGGTTAGAGCGCTAGTTTGTGGCACTAGAGGTCGTGGGTTCGAATCCCATCATCCACCCTTATCTATTTCTTTTTTATAAATAGTTGGCAAATGCCAAAAAGAATTTTAACTTCGCTTTCAATTTGTAACCAACAGTAGAGATGACCAATTTTAACTCACACCTCTTTTTTTATTACTTCTTCGCTTTTACCCAAAGAGCGGGGTCTTTATCTTATTGAGTAATTAGAGAGTTGAGTATCAAGATAAGCCCCGAAGTTTCGGGGCTTTTTTTTGCCCAATATTAAGATATTTAAATATGATTAAGATAGAACCTGCCAAAAGGGTACAAGCAACAGAGGAGTACTTCTTCTCAAAAAAACTACGAGAGATAGATAAAATGATATCGGAAGGAGCAGATATTATAAATTTAGGAATAGGAAGCCCCGACACTCCTCCCCCCTCTAAGGCTCTTAATATATTGAGTGAGAGTTTATTAAAAAGCGATACTCACGGCTATCAACGCTACAATGGAATTGTTGAACTTAGAGAGGCATTTGCCGGGTGGTATCAAAAATACTTTTCTGTAACACTTTCGCCTACAGACGAAATAGTCCCTCTTATTGGCTCAAAAGAGGGAATTATGCATACAACTCTTGCATTTGTTAACCCCGGCGACGGTGTCTTGGTTCCCAATCCCGGTTATCCCACCTATCGTTCAAATGCCCAACTTGCCGAAGCTGTTGTAATACCATATGAACTCTCTTCCCAAAATGGATGGTTCCCCAATTTAGAGGAGTTGGAGAGGAGAGATCTTTCAAATGTAAAACTTATGTGGGTAAATTATCCCCATATGCCCACAGGAACCAATGGCAGCGAAGAGTTATTCGACTCCCTAATAGATTTTGGCCGTAGAAACCAAATATTGATTTGCAACGACAATCCTTACAGCTTTATTCTTCATAAAAAGAGAATTTCGATATTGAGCAGGCCCTATGCAAAAGAGATTGCAATAGAGCTAAATTCGGTGAGCAAATCGCACAATATGGCGGGTTGGCGGGTTGGTGCAGTGATGGGAGGAGCTCAATTTCTTTCGCAAATTATGAAGATTACCAGCAATATAGATTCTGGAATGTTTCGCCCTATTCAAGAGGGGGTGGCAGAGGCACTCAATATAGATGAGAGCTGGTACAACTCGCTCAACTCCCTTTATAGCAAGAGGAGAGTGGTAGCAGAAGAGATCTTTGAGGAGTTGGGGTGCTCTTTCAGCAGAGAGCAGGGAGGACTCTTTCTTTGGGGGGAGGTGCCCAGCAGGTGTGCAGATGGGTTTGAACTGAGCGACAAGCTTCTATATGGAGCCAATCTATTTGTTACTCCTGGTGCAATATTTGGCGATGGGGGCAGCCGATACATTAGAATTTCGCTCTGTGCTACCGAAGAGCGGCTGAAAGAGGCCCTCTATAGAGTAAAAGAGGGCAATTGGTTCAAATCTTAAGAACTTAGGAGAGATGGAAGAGCTAAAAGGCGAAAAACTATTTATTGTGGGGTTGGGGCTTATTGGAGGTTCACTCGCCCTTGCCCTTAAAGAGGCAAACCCCTCAGTACAAATTGCCGGATGGGATAGCAACCCATTTAACCGTAACCGTGCTTTAGAGTTGGGGCTAATAGAGAGTATAGAAGAGTTTAGAAGTGGAGTTGCCTCTTCGGCACTCTCTATTCTCTCTACCCCCGTAAATTCAATACCTACATTACTTAAAGAGGCTTTAGATATATATGCCTCTATCTCTCCCTCTCAACGAGGGGTCATTTGCGATATGGGTTCAACCAAGGTAAAAATTGGAGAGAGCGTTAGAGAGCACCCTATGCGGGAGCATTATGTGGCGGCCCATCCCATTGCAGGTACCGAATTTTCCGGCCCCGATGCTGCACTTTCGGGCCTCTTTAAAGAGAAAAATATGATTCTATGCGATTTAGAGCTGAGTGCTCCCTATTTGGCCAATAGGGTAGAGGAGTTGTTTAGAGAGATTGGTATGAGAGTTAGAAGAATGAACTCCCGCGACCACGACTACCATGTTGCATATGTGTCGCATCTCTCACATATTTCTGCTTTCTCGTTGGCTATAAGTGTATTGGATAAAGAAGAGGGGGAGAAGGAGATTCTCAATTTGGCAGCAGGAGGCTTCGATTCTACAGTAAGACTTGCAAAGAGCAGTAGTGAGACATGGTCGGCAATTCTGCTTCACAACAGAGAGTATCTCTTAGAAGCTATAGAGAGTTACTCCCGCAATATAGAGGCTATTAGGGTGGCCCTTGAGAGGGGAGAGGGGGAGAGTCTCAAAGAGATTATAGTAAAAGCAAATAAAATTAAAAAGATACTAAACTAAAAAATCAACAATAGCTATGAAAGAGCAATTTAAAAAGATAGAGGAGTGGAGCCTCTATAAAGAGAGACCTTTGATAATTAGCGGCCCCTGTAGTGCCGAAAGTAGAGAACAGGTACTTCAAGGAGCGCGAGAGTTGGCCGCAACAGGAAGGGTAGATATCTTTAGAGCGGGTGTGTGGAAGCCCAGAACGCGCCCCAACTCTTTTGAGGGTGTTGGTAAAGAGGGGCTCAAGTGGCTAAGAGAGGTGAAAGAGAGTGTGGGGCTTCCCGTTGCCACCGAAGTAGCCAATGCCTCCCACACCAACGATGCTTTGAAGTTTGGTGTAGATCTTCTTTGGATAGGGGCAAGAACCTCTGCCAACCCTTTTGCTATGCAGGAGATTGCCGACGCCCTAAACGGAGTAGATGTTCCGGTATTGGTGAAAAACCCAATCAACCCCGATCTAAATCTATGGGTGGGGGCCATAGAGCGAATAGTGGCAAGTGGTATAACCCAAATAGGCGCAATCCATAGGGGGTTTAGTACCATTGAGCAGGGGCAGTTTAGAAATCAGCCGCTTTGGCTTCTTCCTATAGAGCTTAAAAGGATGATGCCCACCCTTCCCCTCCTTTGCGATCCAAGCCATATTGGGGGTGCCAGAGAGCATCTTCACCATCTCTCACAAAAGGCGTTAGACTTAAACTACGACGGTCTAATGATTGAGTCGCATATAGACCCCGATTCGGCACTAAGCGACAATAGCCAGCAGGTAAATAGCGAAGGGTTGGTGAAGCTCCTCTCCTCTCTTATTCTTCGCGATCAGATCCCCGGAACTTCTACCAACTTCGACACACTCTCTGAACTAAGGGCAAAGATTGATTTATACGACGAACAGCTGTTAGAGCTCTTGGGACAGAGAATGCAAATTGCCCAAGAGATTGGAGAGTATAAAAAAGGGAATAATATTGCAATTTTTCAGAGCAGCAGATGGGAGGTGATTATGGAGCAGGTATTGCAGCAGGGAGCCCAAAAAGGGTTGAGTGCAGAATTTATTGGAAGCCTTTTTAGAGCTATTCACCAGGAGTCTATAAATCACCAAAATAAGGTAATGAATCTCTAATAGATTAAGATCCCCAACACCCCTGCACCCACAATTATCTGTATGGGATTTACCTTTCCCCACCAAGAGAGGGCAAATGCCACACCACACAATATCCAGCTACTGTAGTTGGGGAAATTTTCTGCTGTTACAAGGAGTATGGCAGCCGATCCAATTAGCCCTATAACAACAGGTCTAACACCGCCAAGCATAGCCTCAAACCATCGACTTTTCTTAAACTGGTTATAGAGGAGCGCTATTGCCAATATTATAAAAAAAGAGGGGAGCACAACTGCTACTGTAGCCACTGCCGACCCCAGAACATTCCCCGTAACGCTATATCCAATATAGGTAGCACTATTGATCCCAATAGGGCCTGGAGTCATCTGTGAAATTGCCACTATATCTGTAAATGTAGAGGCATCTACCCAGTTGTTGTTTGTTACAACTTCGTTTTGGATAAGAGAGATCATAGCGTATCCCCCTCCAAAGGTAAAGAGCCCTATCTTAAAAAATGTTACAAAGAGTTTTAAATAGATCATAGCAGAAGCAGTTAAGAGACTCTCTGATGGTAGTAAAATTGGAAAAGAGCCAAAAAGGCTGCCGCCACAATTATCCATATTGGAGAGATCTTCAGTAGAACAATCAGCAGTAGAGTTATTATGGGAATCAGAAGATTGAACCTCTTTAGGTTGCTCTGTAGTGCCAAAGAGAGTGCAGGAACTGCTATTAGGGCTACCACTACAGGGCGAATAGCTCTAAAGGCATTTTGTACAACTCTATTCTCTTTAAAATTCTCAAAGAAGAGCGCAATTAAAAGGATTGCAAAAAAAGAGGGGAGTGCAGTACCCAAAGCTGCCCAGATACTCCCTTTTATCCCATGAACCTTCTTGCCTATAAAGATTGCAATATTAATTGATAGAATCCCTGGGGCAGATTGCGATATTGCCAGATAGTCTAAAAATTCCTCTTCCTCTACCCACCTCTTTCTATCTACCACCTCTGCCTTAATCACTGGAATCATAGCGTACCCTCCCCCAATGGTTAGCGCCCCTATTTTAGCAAAGGAGAAAAAGAGCTCTCTATATTGTTTCATAATCTCATTCAGAAATAAAAAAGTGAAGTGGTAGGGCAAACTTACCTAAAAAGTTTGGAGCATTAAGAAATTGCACTTATATTTGCAGCCCGTTTCTTAAAAGAAAGAGCGGATAAGTTCTTTGATAGCATTGAAAGAGTAACGAGGTAGAGGTTTGTAAAAAATCTCTGTCAATACTTTAAATTTTGAGTTTATTATAGGTCGGGGTTGTAATTTTTTATTTTTACTATGAAGAGTTTGATCCTGGCTCAGGATGAACGCTAGCGGCAGGCTTAACACATGCAAGTCGAGGGGCAGCATGACCGGCAACGGTTGATGGCGACCGGCG
>Ga0265293_10008410_pt1 | contig 15297 bp, 14 predicted proteins | sample Munlanlewell138R_FD_192505 | JGI IMG/M metagenome (GOLD analysis project Ga0265293, IMG submission 192505) | Leachate microbial communities from a municipal landfill in Southern Ontario, Canada - Leachate well 138R | ecosystem: Engineered > Solid waste > Landfill > Unclassified | place: Canada...
CCGTCTGCGGCTTCATGTCCATGCCGCCGAACACCACCGCGCTGCGCAACTGGGTGTACTTGGCGTACTGCTTGATCTGGTCGGCCACCTGGTCGGCCAGCTCGCGCGTGGGCAGCAGCACCAGGGCCCGCACCGGGTGCCGCGCCGGCGAGGTCGAGGCGTTCTCGTGCTTGAGCATGCGCTGCAGCAGCGGCAGCGAGAAGGCGGCCGTCTTGCCGGTGCCGGTCTGGGCCGCGCCCATCACGTCGCGGCCCTGCAGCACCACGGGAATGGCCTGCGCCTGAATGGGCGTCATGCTCTCGTAGCCCATCTCGGCCACGGCCCGGGCCAGCGACGGGGAAAGCTGCAGTTCGGAAAAGGATTGGGTCATCAAATCAGGCTGGGTCAAGCAGCAGGGAAAGCAAAAGCGTGACGCTCGACAAGGCGGTACTGTCGCCAGGCCGGGCGCTCTGGCCAAAGGGCCATAACTTTCGATTGTCGCATTTCATGGGGTTTTTACCGAGCCCGGTGGTCGGAGGAGCCTGCGGCCCTCAAATAGTTCACCGACAAAACAGCTCCGCAGTGGCGGCTGCGTTGCCTCAGACCGTCGCTGCGCGGCGTCGGCTGGGCCCCGGGTACGTTGATATTCTCGGCACATGGACCCTCTTGGTCCTATCATTGACGACATCTGTCTCTGATCTGACTGAGTCTCTGACTGACCACCGTGGCCAACTCGAACCCCCCGTCTTCCGCCGCCAACGCCTCCCCGCCCACGACCTTCCGGCCCATCCGCTCACCTCGCGCGTTCGAGGAGATCGCCGAACAGATCCGCGCTGAACTGGCGCAGGGGCACCTGCGTGTGGGCAGCCGCCTGCCATCCGAACGCGCACTGGCCGAGCAGTTCGGCGTGTCGCGCAATACTCTGCGCGAGGCGTTGCGTTCGCTGGAACATGCCGGCCTCGTGAGACTGCAAAAGGGCGCCACCGGCGGCGCATTCATCACCGAGGGCAATGGGCAGGTCATCACCACCGGCCTGCTCGACATGTACCACCTGGGCGCGATCCAGCCGGGCCAATTGACCGAGGCCCGGATCTGGCTCGAATCCATCGTCGTTCGCGAGGCCTGCCTGCGCGCGACGGCCAAGGATCTCGAGGCGCTTCATGCCAACGTCCGCGATGCCGAGGCTGCCATCGCGGCTGGCGACTTCCACCGCCGGGCGGAAATCCATCTGGAGTTCCACCGCATCCTGGCCCGCATGACCGGCAACCCCATCATGGTGATCGTGATGGATGGCGTTCTGACGGTGCTGCGCCACTACGTGCTTTCCATCGGCGAATACGAGAACGCGTTCGTCTTGCCCTCACGCAAACGCTTCCTGAAGCTCATGGAAGCGCGCGACATCGATGGCGCCATCGCGGAGATGGAGTCGAGCCTCAAGAAACTGCAGCGCAGCTATCTCTCCCACGCGCGCAACGACGTGGCGCCGCGAAAGCCCGCCGGGCGCGGCGCATAGCGCGCCACTCAAGCCGTCTGCCAATGCACCGCCTCGTCCAGCGGGGCGCGGGCGGTCCTGAAGCCGTTGGCGGCATGCTGTTCGTCGGCATAGCCGAAAGAGATCCCGCACACCACGAGCCGGTCCTCGCCGAGGCCGAAGAACTCGCGCACAAGCGCCGGCCGTGAGGCCAGGGCAGCCTGCGCGATGGTGGCCACGCCGCAGCTTCGCGCGGCCAGGAGGAAGTTCGCCACGTAGCCCCCGCAATCCACGGCCCCGTAGACACCCAAGGCTGCGTCGGTCGTGATGATGGCCACATGCGGGGCGCCAAAGAGGCGGAAGTTTTCGCGGGCCTGTCGCGCCGACGCCTCGCGGTCCCCGGAAGCGATGCCCACGCTGCCATAAAGCTGCAAGGCACAGTCGAGGCGGCGCTGCCGGTAGACACCTCGGTACTCGGCCGGCCACGCGAAATCAGGGCCTTTCTCTCCTTCAGCCCTGGGCGACAGCAGCGCCGCGCGGAAACGTTCGGTGGCCGAACCTTCCGTGATGTGCACCCGCCAAGGCTGCGAATTGCACCAGGAAGCCGTGCGCTGCGCCATGTGAAGGATCTTCATCTGCAACGCCCGTGGCACCGGCGCCGGCAGGAATGCGCGACAACTGTGGCGCCCCTGCTGCAAACGGTTCAACGCCGCTTGGTCAATGGACGAGGCAGCCTCGGGGCTTGTGTTCATGTCGGGTCTCCAGGAATGCCGGGTGGCACAGGGTGGACAAGTATTGTCATCTTGATCTTGAACAGTATAATGGTTGAACCATTGAAACGGAGAAAGTCATGTTCGACCAGCAGCGCATCGACGCCCTGCCCATCCAGCGAACCGCCAGCGGCGAGGCCGCGCCCGTGCTTCAGGGCCTGAAGGTGGTGGACTTCACCCACTTCGTCGCCGGCCCGCTGGCCACCATGACACTCGGCGACTTCGGTGCCGAGGTCATCAAGATCGAAGCCCCCGTGCGGGGCGACGACTTCCGCCACTACCCCACGGTGGACCCCGATCTGCCCGCGCAGGGCGGCCCTTTCCTCTGGACCAACCGCAACAAGAAGAGCCTGGCCCTCGACCTGAAGAGCGAGGCGGGCCTGCGCGTGGTCCAGGACCTGATCGCCCAGGCGGACGTGCTGGTGGAGAACTTCTCGTCCGGCGTGATGGAGCGCTTCGGCCTCGACCCCGAGACCTGCGCGCGGCTCAACCCGCGCCTCATCTACTGCTCGGTCTCCGCCTATGGCCGCGAAGGCCCGTACGCGGACCGGCTGGGCTTCGACCCCATCGTGCAGGCGGAAAGCGGCTTCATTTCCATGAATGGCTATGCCGATCGGCAAGGCGTGCGGACCGGCGCCGCGGTCATGGACACAGCCACCGCCATGACGGCCACGAACGCCATCCTGCTGGCGCTCCTGGCCCGCGCCCGCGACGGCGTCGGCCAGCGCATCGAGGTCGCGCTGTTCGACACCGCCATCCTCATGACGGGCTTCGGTGCCATGCAGCACCTCACCACCGGCTACGAGCCCCGCCGCAACGGCAACGTGAGCCCGGACACCTGCCCGTCCGGCGTGTTCATGTCGCAGGACAAGCCGTTCTACATCAACTGCGGCAACGACAAGATCTACCAGCGCCTGTTCGAGCACGTGCTCGACCGGCCCGACCTCGCCCACGACCCCGAGCTGTCGCAGCGCGCCAACCGCCTGCGCGAGCGCGAATACATCTTCAGAATCATGGACGAAGCCTTCTCGGCCCAGCCCTGGAGCCACTGGGCACCCAGGCTGCGCGCGGCCAACGTGCCGCACGGACAGGTGAGGACGCTGAGCGAGGCACTGGCCTCGGACGAGGTGCGTTCGCGCGAGCTGATCACGCGCATCCCGCACCCGGTCAAGGGCTGGATCCCCAATATCGCCTCGCCGATCCGCATGTCGCGCACGCCGCCGGTGGCGCCGCGGGCCGCGCCCGCGGTCGGCGCCCACACCGACGAGGTGCTGCGCGAGCTGCTGGGCTACGGCGAGGAGCGCGTCGCAGCGCTGCGCGAAGCGGGCGCCTTTGGCGCGCTCGACGGGGTGTCGGCATGACGCGCCGCGTCGCCCTCATCGGCGCCAGCGCGATTCCGGTCGGCCGCCACCAGACGCCCGACGATGCCGCGCTGCAGACGCTGGAGCACGAGATCATGACGCGCCTCGTCACCGAGGCCGTGCAGGACGCGGGTGTGAACAAGGAAGACATCCAGAGCCTGGTGTTCACGCTGCCGCGTCCCTACACGCGGCAGAAGTACTTCCACACCTTTCTCATGGGCCAGTTGCGGCTGGCCTGTCGCGGCAGCGTGATGGAGGTGATGGGCAACGGCATGACCGCCGCCCTGGCCTTCGACAAGGCCTGCGACGAGATCCTGCTCGGCCGCGCCGAGGTGGCGCTGGCGCTGGGCATCAACATGGAAAGCGCCGTCTCCGCTGCCGAGCACATGATGAGCAGCATGCGCACCACGGGTGACGTGGACTTCCACACCTCGGCCGGCTTCACGCCCATCGCCTGGTACGCCATGGACGCCACGCGCTACCTTCACGAGCACGGCGCCACGCGCGAGCAACTGGGCGCCGTGGCGGTGAAGAACCGCCACCACGCCTCGCTCAACCCGCTGGCGCAGTACCGCAAGCCGATCACGCTGGACGAAGTGGTGGCGCAGCGCCCCATCGTGGAGCCGCTGGGCCTGTACGACGTGCCGCCGCGCGGCGACGGCGCGGCCTGCCTGGTGCTCGCCAGCGAAGACGTGGCCAAGGCCACCGGCCGCCCCTACGCCCTGGTGCGCGGCCGCGGCTTCTGCCACGACGGTTCGCACCAGATCAGCGACGTGCCCAACGACATGATCGCCTTCGAGGCGGCCGCAAGGGCCTCGCGCGACGCCTATGCCCAGGCGGGAATCGGTGCGCAGGAAATCGATCTCGCCGAGCTCTACGCGCCCTGCACCATCGTCGAGGTGCTCGTGAGCGAAGCCATCGGCCTGGTGCCGCGGGGCCAGGGCGCGCGGGCCGCGTTCGAAGGCGAGACGCGCCTGGGTGGCCGGATCCCCGTGTCCACCTCGGGCGGGCTCACCTCGCGTGGCCACCCGGCCTACGTCACCTCGCTCTACAACTACGTCGAGCTGGCCGAGCAGTTGCGCGGCCGCGCGGGCGAGCGGCAGGTGAAGGACGCGCACTGGGGCCTGGGCACCGGTGAACTCGGCAACTACAACGCCGCCCTCGTGCATGTGCTGGAGGCCGTGCGATGAGCGACAACACCCGACTGCCCTGCCTGCCGGTGGCCGGCACCCGCGCCTATCCACCCCGACACTCCGCATTCACGGCCGTGTTCTGGAACGCGCTGGCGCAAGGCCTGTGGCAGACCACGCGCTGCGGCGCCTGTGGCCATGCTACCTTCCCGCCCAAACCCGTCTGCCCGCACTGCTGGTCCACCGACATGCGGTGGGCGCCCCTGGGGGCGCGCGGGCGTCTCTATTCCTGGACCCGCATCCACGCCGCCCCGGCCGTCTTCGCGGCCGAGGCGCCCTACGCCGTGGGCATCGTCGATCTCGACGACGGACTGCGCCTGGCCTGCCGGCTGCTGGACACCGAACACACCACCTGGACGCCGGGCATGCCCGTCGAGATGGTGGTGCTGACGTACGAGGACGGCCCCCTGTTCGCCGCCCGCCCCATCTGAACCCAACCCGAGGAAACACACCATGTCATTGATCAACACCAACGGCCTCACCGACGAACAGAAGATGATGCGCGAAGGCGTCCTGGACCTGCTTTCGCGCCACCTGCCGTGGGAGCGCGTGCGCCAGATGGACGAGGCGCGCGAGTTCCCGCACGAGGCCTACGACGCCCTCGCCGAGGCCGGCTACCTGGGCATCTTCTATCCGGAGGAACTGGGCGGCATGGGTGCCAGCTACAAGGACATCGCGGTGTTCATGGAGACCCTGGGCTACTACTACACCGGCATCGCGCAGGGCGTCACCACCACCGCCATCTACGCCGGCATGCACGTGGCCAAGTTCGGCACGCCCGAGATGAAGCAGGACATCGTGCCAAAGATCATCGCCGGCAAGGCCAAGCTCGCGCTGGCCATGTCCGAGCCGGGCACCGGCTCCGACGTCGCGGGCATCAAGACCTCGGCCGTGCGCGACGGCGACGACTACGTCATCAACGGCAGCAAGGTGTGGATCACCTGCGCGCACGTGGCCGACTACCTGGTGGCCATCGTCAAGACCGACAAGCAAGCGCGCCACAGCGGCATCAGCACCATCCTCGTGCCGACCAAGGCACCCGGCGTGACGATCCGCCCGCTGTCCATGCTGGGTCGGCGCACCACGCACGCCAACGAGGTCTTCTTCGACAACGTGCGCGTGCCCGCGAGCAACCTGTTCGGCGGCGAGGGCCAGGCCTGGAAGAACATCATGGCCGCGCTGGCGCTGGAGCGCATGGGCCTGGCCGCCATCTCGGCCGGCCACTGCTTCAAGATCACCGAGTACGCGCGCGACTACGCGCGCGAGCGCATCCAGTTCGGCCAGCCGATCGCGCAGTTCCAGGTCATCCAGCACAAGCTGGCCGACATGATGATCATGGCCGAGACGGCCCGCCAGTCGGTCTACCGCGTGGCCGAACTGCTCGACGGCGGCCACAGGGTCGTACAGGAGGCGTCCATCGCCAAGATCGTCTGCACCGAGAACAACTTCAAGTGCGCCGACATCGGCATGCAGATCCTGGGCGGCGCCGGCTATTCGAACGAATACGACATGCAGATGTTCTTCCGCGACTCGCGCGTAGGCCCGATCGGCGGCGGCACCAACGAGATCCAGCGCAACATCATCGCCAAGCAGATGGACCTTTGAACACGCGAGGGCCTGGGGCCCTCGATCGTTTTCCCCAAAAGAAAACCGGGCCTCGCCCGGTTTTCTCTTGCGTGTGCCGACGGCCTCAGGCGCCGGCCGTCACCGGGCGGCAGCGGTACATGTTGGAGATGACCATCGAGTGCACGGTCTCGTCGCGCTGATTCTTCACGATGCGCTCGCAGGTCACGATGCCTTTGGTGCCGCTGCTGGTGAGCTTCTTCTCCACCGGCGTGATCAGGGCGTGGATGGTGTCGCCCGCCTTCACCGGCAGGTGCATGCGCCACTGGTCCAGCCCGGTCATGGCGATGATGGTGCCGTCGTTGATGCCGCTCAGGCACTGCAGGCCGCCAACGATGGCCAGCACCAGCGGCCCATGCGCGATCGGCTCGCCATAGGACTGCGTCTTGCAGAACTCGTGGTCGATGTGGGGAGCGTTGTGGTCGCCGGAGAGACAGGCGAAGTTGACGATATCGGTCAGCGTCACCGTGCGGCGGGAGGTGACGATGGTCTGGCCGATCTCGAATTCCTCGAAGTACATGCCGCGCGGGCGGTAGTTGGGGTGGTGGCTCATGGCATTCTTTCCTTGGGGGGCAGGGACAACAGGGTGGACAGTTCGCGCATGTCTCCCAACTGTTCGAGAGCCAGGCAGGCGTCCACAAATCGCCTGGCACTCTCGGAACCGATGACCGGCGCCGACAGCACCATGAATTTGCCGATGACGTCCTCGTCGGACAGCGGCTCCTGCGGCGAACCCCGGGGCGCCGACAGGGCTTGCGACACGGCCCGTCCGCCGCCGTCGGAAACCGACACTTCGCACTGGTGGTAGTGGCTCATGGCCGGGTCCGGCCGCACCACGACGCGCGCCATGGCGGTCCGCAGCTCCTCTCGCTGCAGTTGCTGCTCGAACGCGATGCTGTGCTCCGGCAGGATGACATCGGCGCCGCAGGCGGCTAGGGCCACGCAGAACTGCAAGTGAAAGCGCGCGTCGTTCGCGGAATGCGGAGGACGGTCCTTGGCCACGACGTCGGCGACATAGGGCGCCACCCGAACCTCGATCCGGCGGTCATCGCGGTAAGGCCCGAGCTGGCGCGCCAAGCGGCGCATCGCGTCCACCGGCGCGTGCAGGTAGCCGCAGCAGGCGTGCAGCTTGCGGCGCGGTTGCGACAAGGCCCAGCGCCCCTCCCAGGCCGCGGTATCCAAATGGCCAGCGCTCGAGGCGGTGGCAAAGTAGCCGGTCTTGCCGTCCAGGATCGCGGCCGGGCCGGTCATGCCGGCACGCGCGTACCAGGCCGCCGTCACGCCGGTGTCCGCCGGCTGCGCGCCGAAAAGCATGGGCTTGACCGTGCCTCCGTTGCCGAAGATCACCTCCGCCGGGCACCAGCCCGCCAGACCGGCGGCGATGGCCATGGCCTGCTGGGTCCGGTCCTCGTCCAGTTCGAGCAGGCAGGCCGCGGCGGCCGCAGCGCCGATGGAAGACGGGATTCCCACGGGCACCAGGGCCATGTCGGTGTAGCGCTTGAGCGAGGGATAAACCGCGCCGTACACGCGCGCCGTGACCTCGATGCCGCGGACCAGCGCCTCCAGTGCGCGCACGCCCGGTGCGCCCAGCGTCTCCGCGAGCGCCAGCGTCGCCGTCACCACGCCGATGCTGGCGTGGCCGCCGATCAGGTCGTTGAGTTCGAGCACGTCGCCGAGGTAGCCGTTCACACGCACCGCGCCGCGCCAGTCACGCCGCTGGGATGTGCCCACGATGCCCGCGCCGGATCCGTCCAGCAGAGCGGGTTCGCAATCCATGATCAGCGCCGCTTCCTGCGTGCGCGTGCCGGCCAGCATGCAACCGACCGAATCCAGCAGGCACAGCCGCGCCTGGCGCCGCACCTCCTCTGGAACCGTGTCGATCGCCATGGCCCTGGCCTGGCGCGCCAGGCGGGACAAAGCCGTCGAGGGAGTGGATGTTGAGACGTTCATGTGCTGGCTTTCGCTGAGCGCCGGTCCGGCCTCATTCCTTCTCGATACCGGCCTGCCGGGCCACCTCGCCGTACCGAGCGAAGTCCTTGCGCATCTCCTCGGCGTAGGCCTGGGGCGACAGTACGGTGGCCTCCATGCCGAGGCGTGCGTACAGCGCCTGAATGTCAGGCGAGCGCGCGGCCAGCGCGATCTCCTTGTGCAGGCGCTGCACGATGGGCGCAGGTGTGCCGGCCGGTGCCAGGATACCCAGCCAGCCGTTGAACGCGAAATCCTTGAAGCCGAGCTCCTGCATGGTGGGGACGTCCGGCAGGGAGGGCGTGCGGCTCGAACCGAGCACCGCCAGCGCCCGCATGCGTTTGGCCTGCAACATAGGGCCGGCAGCACCCAGGGCGTCGGGGTTCACGCTCAGGCGCCCACCGAGCAGCTCGGTCGCGGCCTGCGCCGGGCCCTTGAACGGAATGCCCAGGAGATCGATGCCCGCCTGGTGGTTGACTGCCTCCATCGCGATGCGATACAGGCCAGCGGAATTGCCATAGGTCAGGGTCTTCGGCGCTTTCTTCGCCTCGTCGACCAGGTCCTGCAGCTTCATGTACGGCGACTCGTATTGCACGGTCAGCAGCAGCGGCGTGTTGGCCATCGTCGCCACGGCCGTGAAATCCTTGAACAGGTCGAAGGGTACGTTCTTCGCGATGATGTGCGGCACCACCGTGGACGAGACCGTGCCCACCGCGAGCGTGTAGCCGTCGGGCTTGCTGCGCGCCACGGCCTGCATGCCGATGCCGCCATTGGCGCCGGGGCGGTTTTCTACCACCACGGGCTGGCCCAGCGGCTCCGCGATCTTCTGCGCGATGGCGCGCGCTGTTACGTCCGAACTGGAACCGGGCGTGAAGGGCACGATCAGCTTGATCGCCTGCTGGGGATACGCGGCGTCCTGCGCGTACGGCAAGGTGGTGCTGGCGGAGGCGATCACCGCCAGGGCGAATCTGATGAAACGCATGTCTTTTGTCTCCTGTCTTGAGGGAAGAATCAACGCCCGAGCGGGCGCGAGCGAGCGGGCTATGGCATGGCCACGGCGCGGATCAGGCGCGTCTCCTGCGCCGTGATGAGATGACCCGAGGCAGCGAGGTAGGCGGGGAAATCCGGGTGCGTGTCGCGCGCCAGGCAGCGGCGTTCGTAGTCCGCCAGGTCGTCGTAGCCCCAGAGGTGGATAAACTGGTTCTGCGGGCCGACCACGCTGGTCCAGAAGCCCAGCGGATGCCCCAGCGTGTCCATCAGGATCGGCATCGCAAGGCGGTTGAACACCTCGATGAACTCGGGCATCTTGCGCAGGGCGATGGTGTAGACGCGGTGGTCCACCAGCGCCTTCGGCAGGGCCTGCACGATGCCGGTCATGCGGTCACCGCCTCGCGGCGCGCCAAGGCTGGCGTCAGGCTGGCCCTATCGGCGATGTGCTGGGCAGTGATGTACGCGAAGGTCATGTTGGGCCCGTGCGTGATGCCGGCGCCAGGGTAGTTGCCGCCCATGATGCTGGCGCGGTCGTTGCCCACGGCGAACAGGCCCTCGATGACCGAGCCGTCACCGCGGAGCACCTCGCCGGCCACGCTGGTGCGCAGGCCGTCGAAAGTGCCGAGGTCGCCCAGCAGCAGCTTCACCGCATAGAAGGGGCCGGTGGCGATCGGCGCCACGCAGGGGTTGGGCTTGTGCTCGGGGTCGGCCAAGTACCGGTTGAAGCTGTTGCCACCCCGGCCGAAGGCCGGGTCTTCGCCGTGCGTGGCGTGGCGGTTGTACTCGCGGATGGTGTCTTCCAGGCCCTGCGGGTCGATGCCGGCGTTGTGCGCGAGCGCCTGCACCGTCTTGCCTTCGATCAGGTAGCCGTTGCGGATGAAGCGCCCGATCGGCATCGGCGCGGGCTTGACGTAGCCCAGGCCGTAGCTGGCCAGCGCGCGCTTGTCGCAGACCAGCCACATGGCCGTTTCCGGCAGGCCCTCGCAGGCCTCGACCATGGCGGCGCCGACGTCGTGGTACGAGTTGGATTCGTTGGTGAAGCGCCGGCCGTTCGACAGTACGCCGATCACGCCGGGCTTGTAGCGGTCGAGCAGGTGCGGGAAGACGCCGGTCTCGCCCTTGCCGAAGTCCACGCGCGTCACCGGCATCCAGGCCGCCGGCTGCGGGAAGCGGATGTCCACCCGCCCGCCGACGGTTTCGGCCATGCGGCAGCCGTCGCCGGTATTGCCTTCGGGCGTGGGCGAAAGATGCTGGTGGCCGCGCCGCACGTGCGGGTAGGCCTGGGCGATGCGCTCGGGGTCGTGCGGAAAGCCGCCGCAGGCCAGCACCACGCCCTGCCGTGCCCGGATGAGGCACTCGGCGCCGTCCTTGTCGACGATCACGCCCGTGGCGCGCCCGCCGTCCATGGCGATGCGCGCGACCGGTGTCGAGGTGAGGATGGGAATGCCCAGGTCCAGTGCGGACTTGGCCAGGCGCGCGGCCAGCGCGTTGCCGCTGGTCACCTGCACCGCGCGCCGGTAGAGCACGAGTTCCTTCAGGTGGTTGAGCAGCCGCTTCGCCACGTACAGCGCCGAGCGCAAGGACTTCGTCGCACGGAAGAAGTGCTTCAGGTCCGCGTTGGACGAGTTGAACATCATCCCGATGAAGGTGATGGACTTCAGCGGCGGCTTCAGGCGCGCCATGTCCTTGCCCAGGCCCCGGATGTCATAGGGCGCGGCCAGGATGGAGCGGCCCACGTCCACGCCGCCCGGCGCCGTGGGATGGTAGTCGGGGTAGAGCGTCGGCACGAATTTCATGGTGGTCTCGCGCTCGAGGAAGTCCACCATGCGGGGCCCGTTGGCGATGAAGGCCTCGACGGCCTCCGGGTCATGGAAGGCGCCGGTCTCCGCCCGCAGGAAGGTGCGCACGGCCTCCACGGAATCCGCCGGGTTCTGCTGGCGGCCATGGTGCGTCAGCGGAATCCACAGCACCCCGCCCGACAAGGCAGTGGTGCCGCCGAACACCGGCTCCTTCTCGAGCACCAGCACATCGAGCCCGCGCTTGCGCGCCGTGATGGCGCAGGTCAGGCCGGCGGCACCCGAACCGGCGACGACCAGATCGTATTCAGTCTTCATCGCGTATCTGGCTCAATCGGCCTTGATGCCGTGCTTGGCGATGACCTCGCGCCACTCGGCGTGCTCGCGCTTCATGATGGCGCCGAACTCGGCGGGACTGGACACGCGTGGCAGCGCGCCGGTGGGCATCAGGCGCTTGGCCAGGTCTTCGCTGGCCATCACCTGGCGCAGCCCGGCGTTGATCTTCTCGATCACGGCATCGGGCGTGCCGGCCGGCGCCAGCAGGCCGAACCAGACCTCGGCCGTGAAGTCGGGCACCACGCTGTTGATGGTGGGCACGCCTGGCACCACGGGCGAGGGCGCGGCCGAGGCCACCCCGAGCAGGTTGAGATGGCCTTCGCGCACCTGGCCCAGCATGGCCGATGACGGCGTGGTCAGCAGCATCTGGACTTCGCCGGTGCGCACGGCAAGGGTGGTGGCCGCTTCGCCGCGGTAGGGAATGTGTTCGAGCTTCAGGCCCGTCATCGAGCCCAGGCGGGCGGTGGCCAGGTGCCCGTACGAGGCCGTGCCGGCCGAAGCGTACTGCAGGCCCTGGGGCGCCCGCCTGGCCTGGGTCAGGAACTCGCCCAGGCTGGTGCCGGGCACGCCCTTGTTGGTCACCAGCACCATGGGCACGGCGGTGACGGTGGCTATCGGCTTGAAGTCCTTCAGCGAATCGTAGCCGGCCTTCTCGTTGAGCAACGGGGCGATGACCACACCATTGTTCGGGTAGAGCAAGGTATGTCCGTCGGCCGGCGCGCGTGCCACGAACTGCGCAGCGATGGCGCCCGAGGCGCCGGGCTTGTTGTCGACCACGACGGGCTGGCCAAGCAGCTTGGCCAGTTCGTCCTTGAACATGCGGACCTGGTTGTCGCTGGTGCCGCCCGCCGGGTACGGCACGACGATGGTGATGGGACGCGAAGGAAATGCGTCTTGCGCATAGGCGGACACGCCAGCGGCGAGTGCTGCGGTGGCGGCAAGGATCTTGATCGCTTTCATGTTTCTGGCTCCTCGGATGGATGGGTGGTCCCTGATGGTTTTTATATGTTCAATGGTTGATCCAATGATATTATAGTGACCATGGCACACAACCACAAGCGCTCGTTGCCCGGGACGCGCCGACGAGCGGCGCACCCACCAAAATCCCATGCGTGATCCCGCCACGGCCACCCGCCCCACCCTCACGCCGCCGGCATCTGCGCCGGCCTTGGCCGTGACCGCCGCCATTCCCGTCGTCACGCTTGTGGACCTCTTGCAGCGGCCGGCCGGCTCCAGCGCCGTGCTCGCGGGTGTGCTCTCGGTCTTTCTGTTCCTGCATGGCACGCACGTCAGCACCGGTGTGCGGCGCACGTCGATGCTGCTCGCCGCCATCTCACTGCTGTTGCTGCCCCGGCTGGACCAACCCTGGCAGGCCATCGAGCAGGGCATGCGGATCGGCGGCCTGATCGCCTCGCTGCTGGTGTCGGTGAGCCTGCTGTCGCGCGCGGCGGGGCGCGTGCACCGTGTGCGCGATGTGCTGCAGGCGCTGCACCGATCGCCCCGCCGTTCGCGCTACTTCCGCCTGAGCCTGGCGAGCCAGTTCTTCGGCGGGCTGCTCGGTCTGGCCGGCATCGCCATGATGATGGAGACCGCGGCGCGGCAAAAGGGCGATGATGCGCGCGAGCAGTTGTCTGCCTTTTGCGCCATCTCACGCGGCTATTCCGCGCTGAGCCTGTGGAGCCCGCTGTACAGCAACATGAGCATCGTGCTCGGCCTGTACGCGGGCGCCAGTTGGACAGGCGTGCTCCCGATGGCCTTGGGCGTCACCGCGCTGTTCATCGTGCTGGGCACCGTGATGAACCGCCTGGCGCGGGGCGCGGGAGACCCCGTGGCCGACGACCCGCAGGTGCCGGCCCGCGAGCTCTGGCGCTCGGGCGCCCCGCTGGTGGCCGCCATGCTGTGCTTCATGGCGCTGCTGGTCGTCCTGAGCCATGGGCTGCGCTGGCCGATCACGGCCGTGATCATCATGGTCACGCCGCTGGGCGCCTGGCTCGCCAATGCCCATATCGGCCAGCATGGCGCGAAAGGGCTGAGCACGGGCGCGCGCATGCTTTGGTCGGACATGGCGGGCTTTCGCGGCATGGCCAGCGAAGTGATGATGTTTCTCGCCTCGGGATGCGCCGGTACCGTGATCGCCGGCGCCATCCCCGGTGCCTGGACCGGCCAGGTCGGCGCGTGGGTCGCCGGTGCGCCCATACTGGCCTGCCTCGCGCTGTCGGCGCTGATCGTCGCGCTGTGCGCCGCGGCGATCCACCCCATGCTGTGCGCCGTCATCGTGGGCACCAGCCTCGACCCGGCCACATTGGGGCTTCCTCTGCCGGTGCACCTCACCGCCCTGCTGGTGGGCTGGGGCCTCGCCATCACCATCACGCCCTTCTCGGTGCTGAGCCTGATGGCCAGCCGATGGTCCGGCGTGCCCGTGCTCACCATCAGTTTGCGCGCGAACAGCCTGTTCGTGGCGCTGGCGCTGCTGGTGTCCTCCGTCCTGCTGGGCGCCTTGGCAACCCTGCTCGGCCATTGAAGAAAGAAAGACAAAGGCACCCTATGAAGAACACCGGATCGAACCGCAGCGGCCCATTGCGCGGCGTGCGCGTGGTCGAGTTCGCCGGCCTCGGCCCGGCACCATTCGCCTGCATGCTGCTCGCCGACATGGGGGCCGACGTGGTGCGCATCGACCGGCCGGATGCCCCGCCGATCGACGCCCGCGACATCGTCAACCGGAGCCGCCGCACAGTCGCGCTGGACCTGAAAGCGGCAGCCGGCAAAATCCAGGCGCTCGAACTGATCCGCCATGCGGATTTGCTGGTCGAAGGCTTTCGGCCCGGCGTCATGGAACGCCTGGGCCTCGGGCCTGAAGCCGCGCACGCGCTCAACCCGGGCCTGGTCTATGGGCGCATGACCGGCTGGGGCCAGGATGGCCCACTGGCCCTGGCGGCGGGCCACGACATCAACTACATCGCCCTGGCCGGGGCGCTGTCGCTGATCGGCCCGCCCGACGGTTCCCCCGTGCCTCCGCTCAACCTGGTGGGCGACTACGGGGGCGGCAGCCTCTATCTTGTGATGGGCCTGCTCGCGGGATTGCTGCACGCCCGCGCCACGGGCCAGGGCCAAGTGGTGGACGCGGCCATCTGCGATGGCGTGCTTTCGCTGCTCAGCAACAACCACACCCACCGCATGCAGGGCCGCTTCCGGGACCAGCGGGGCAGCAACATGCTCGACGGTGGCGCCCCCTACTACACGACCTACGAAACGGCCGACGGGCGGCACGTAGCGATCGGACCGATCGAGCCCAAGTTCTTCCAGGCGCTGTGCCGCGAACTCGGGCTGCCGGAATCCTTGGCGAGCCTGCAAAACGACCCAGCGCGCTGGCCGGAGCTCCACGCCGCCATTGCCGATGCATTGCGCCGCCAGACCCAGGCCTACTGGTGCGCGCAGCTCGAAGGCACCGACGTGTGCTTCGCACCGGTGCTGTCACCGCCCGAAGCCGCCCGGCACCCCCACATCGTGTCGCGCCGCGGCTTTCTTCATGTTGACGGCGTGGAACACACCGCACCCGCGCCGCGCTTTTCGGCCACCCCGAGCGCTATCGCATGGGGTCCGACAGCCGACCTCATGTCGGCGCAGGAGGTACTGGCCGATTGGCGGGCACCCTGCGCACAACCATGCCCCTAACTACACCCCCCGCGCGCTGAAGGTGTCGCAGGCCTGCACGTTGCCGGTCTTCAGGCCGGTGTGAAACCAGCGCTGGCGCTGCTCGCTGGTGCCGTGGGTGAAGCTGTCGGGCACGACCGTGCCCTGGCTCTTGCGCTGCAGCGT